>Ga0265313_10004556_pt1 | contig 10563 bp, 10 predicted proteins | sample 4123metaG_FD_203122 | JGI IMG/M metagenome (GOLD analysis project Ga0265313, IMG submission 203122) | Rhizosphere microbial communities from Carex aquatilis grown in University of Washington, Seatle, WA, United States - 4-1-23 metaG | ecosystem: Host-associated > Plants > Roots > Rhizosphere >...
TGCCGGGCCGCTCGCCGGCGAACGCGGCGATGACTGCTGTGACGCTCGACCTGCTTTCGGGCGGGCGGTTCCTGATGGGGCTCGGCACGTCCGGCCCGCAGGTGGTCGAGGGCTGGCACGGCCAGGAGTGGGGGAAGCCGCTCGGGAAGACACGCGAGTACGTCGAGATCGTCCGCGCAGTCGTACGCCGCGAACGGCTCGAGCATCACGGCGAGCACTACGACATCCCGGTGCAGGGCGGCACCGGGCTCGGCAAGCCGCTGAAGCTGATGGCGCGCCCGCTGCGCGCGGAGATCCCGATCTACCTCGCGGCGATCGCGCCGAAGGCGGTGGAGCAGACGTTCGAGATCGCGGACGGCTGGCTGCCGATCTTCTGGTCGCCGGAGCAGGCACGCAACGTGTTCCCGCTCGACCGTGCCCGTGACGGCTTCGATATCGCGCCGTCGGTGCCCGCGATCGTCACGGACGACGTCGAGTCCGGCCGCGCGATGCTCAAGGAGTACTACTCGTTCTACATCGGCGGGATGGGCGCGCGCGGGAAGAACTTCTACAACGATCTCTTCACGCGGTACGGCTATGAGGCCGAGGCGCGGGAGATCCAGGATCTGTTCCTCGGTGGCAACCAGCGCGAGGCTGCGACGAAGGTGCCCGACGCGTTCGTCGACGAGGTCGCGCTGGTCGGCCCGGTCGAGCGCATTCGCGACCGGCTTGCCGCCTGGCGCGAGAGCGGCGCGACGACGCTGCTCATCTCGACGCGGGATGTGGCGACGCTACGCGGCGTCGTCGAAGCCGCTAGCTGATCACTCCGAGCGCGGTCTCGGCGAGCAGCGGCACCGCGTGCTCGAAGATCGCCGCGCGCGTGTCCTCGCTGCCAAGCTCGTCGCGGATGAAGCGGCCGTAGATCGCCTCGCAGAAGACGGCCGCCTTCCAGAGCGCGAGCGCCTCGAACCACGCGAGCGGCTGCACCTCGCGTCCGCTCTGCCGCTCGTAGTGCGCGACGATCTGCGCGCGCGAGGGGAAGCCGGGCTCGCCCGTCACCGGCGATGACCCGAGGGCGCTGACGCGCCCGTTCGGCTCTGTGTAGGTCGAAAGCAGGTAGCCGACGTCGGCGCGCGGGTCGCCGATCGCGCCCATCTCCCAGTCGAGCACCGCGACGATCCGGGTCGGCTGCGCGGGCGCGACCATCATGTTCCCGAGGCGGTAGTCGCCGTGGACGACGGTGGCCGGCAGCGGTTCCGGCAGATGGGCCGCGAGCCAGGCGCCGACCTGCTCGACCTGGGGCAGCTCGCGCGTCTTGTTGATCTCCCACAGTTGCGTGAAGCGGCGCACCTGGCGTTCCAGGTAGCTGCCCGGCCGCTCAAACGCTGCGAGCTCGTCGCGTGAGACGTCGGCGGAATGGATCTCGACGAGCGTGTCGACGAGGTCGAGGCCGAGCGCCTTGCGGGCCGCTTCCGTCTCGAGCCCTCGTGGCAGCTCGCTGGTGAGCACGTGGCCGTCGATGTAGCGCATGACGTAGAACGGGACGCCGAGCACGGCTTCGTCCTCGCAGACCGCGACGATGTCGGCCAGCCGTGCGAAGCCGGCGGCGCGGATCGCGTTCTGCAGGCCCGCCTCGCGCACCATGTCGTGCGCGGTCGGCGGCAGCGGCGGGCGCGGGGGGCGGCGGAGCACGAACTTGTCGCTGCCGCGCTCGATCAGGAACGTGAAGTTCGAGCCGCCGCCGTCGCCGATCCTCGTTGCGACGACGGGGCCGCTGCCGAGGCCGCGCGCGTCCAGGAACGCCTCGACGTTCTCCTCGACGATCAGTGGGGGCTTGTCGGCCATGGCTGCGATGCTACGCACCGTGCGCCGGAGGCTCTACCTGATGCGGCATGCCGAGGTCTCCTACGTCGGCGAGCGCGACCCCGAGGTCGTACGTCTGACCGAGCGTGGGCTCGAGCAGGCGGCGGCCGCCCACCGGGCGCTCGACGACGTGGAATTCGATCTCGTGGTCACGAGCGGCCTGCCGCGCACGCTCGAGACCGCAGCGATCGTCGTCCCGGACAGCGCGCCGGAACGGTGGCCGGCGTTCGCCGAGTGGCGCGGCGGTCGCCTGGACGACGTGCCGCGTGAGGAGCTCGAGCAGCTGTTCCTCGGCTCGCTCCAGGTGCGCGACGAGGCGGCGCGGTTCCTGGGCGGCGAGTCCCTCGGGGCGGCGCTCGATCGTGTGCTGCCGGCGTTCGACGAGCTCGTCGCGCGGGACTGGCAAACAGCGCTCGCGGTGTTTCACGGCGGCGTGAACCGGATCCTGCTCTCGCATGCGCTGGCCGGCGGGCGCACGTACTTCGGGACGTTCGAGCAGGCGCCGGCGTGCATCAACGTGCTCGACCTGGGCGGGGACGGCACGTGGATCGTGCGCACGGTCAACTACATCCCGTACGACCCGCTCCATCCCGCGCGCACGACGACGATGGAGCACCTCTGGTCGGAGCTGCAGCCGTGGCTCGACGAACGCGCCTAGTCCCTTCGGACAAGGCGTGCTGAGCCCAGTCTTGTGGTCAGACCAGGGTTACCGAACTGCCACGAACGCTCCGCAGTTCGCGGAATCCGGGGCTGCGCCGCGAATCGCGGCTGGCCTCCCGAGACATGTCTGGTGGTCAGACCAGGGTTACGGAAGTGTCACGAACGTTCCACAGGTGCTGGCCGCGATGCTGCGGATCAGCGCCCGGAGGGGACGATCCCGAGATAGCCGTGCTCGACCATGCGCTCCGCCATCTGGGCGTAGACGGCCGGATCGGTCGGCGTCCACGTTGCCAGGCCGTCGACGTAGCGGTTGAACATGCAGAACGCAGCGGCGATGAGGACGGTGTCGTGGATCTCGACGTCCGTGGCGCCGTGCTCGCGTGCGCGGGCGACATCGTCCTCCGTGACGCTCTTGCCGCCGTCCTGCACCTTGCCCGCGATCACGAGCAGCGCGCGCAGCTTCTCGCTGATCGGGGCGCTCGCGAGGTCGCGCTTCACGTGCTCGACGAGCTCGGCGCCGCCGTCGAGCTGTGCGGCAGCGTACGCACCGTGTGACGTCTGGCAGTACCGGCAGTCGTTGAGGTTCGAGACGTAGGCGGCGATCAGCTCGCGCTCGCCGCGGCTCAGCGTGTTCTCGTCGCGGAGGAGTGTCTCCGCGAGCAGGCAGAGCGGTTCGGCAGTCTCCGGGCGGAAGGTCATCGCGCTGCGGATGCCGGGGATCCCTTCAGGAAGGTCGATGTGAGGCATCTGCCGATCCTAGCCACCGGCGATCGCCACGACGCCCGCCAGGGCGACCGCGACGCCTGCCTGCTGCGTCCGCGTCAGGCGCTCGCCGAGCAGGACGTGCGCGAGCAGCACCGTGACCACGGGATAGAGCGAGCCGAGCACCGAGACGAGTGCGAGCAGCGCATGACCGCTCGCGAACGCGAAGAGGACGTTCGCCGTCACGTCCGCGAGACCGACCGCGACGACTGCGGCGAGCGCGGCGCGGGGCACGCGCAACGGCGCGCGCCGTGCGGAGGCGAGCAGCACGAGCAGCCCGAGCGACCCGACGCGGGCGCCGAGCAGCGTCGAGAGCGCGTCGCCCTGCCGGCTGCCGAGGCCGAGGAAGTAGACGAAGAGCCCGAGCGCGACCGCCGCGACCACCGCGAGCGCGATCGCGCGGGCGCGCTCGGGCGACGTCGAGCGCCGCTCTTCGACCGACGCCAGCACGGCGCCGCCGAGCGCGGCGCAGGCGCCCGCGAGTGCCAGTCCCGAGGGACGCTCGCCGGTCGCGATCGAGACGCCGAACGGCACGACCGCGCCGCACGCGACGACGGGTGAGACGACGCTCATCGTCCCGAGCGACAGCGCGCGGTAGAACGCCGCGAGGCCCGCGCCGCCGCCGACGCCCGCGAGCAGGCCCAGTGCGAACGACCGGCCGCCGACGTCACCGCGCACGGCGACCGCGACGACCAGCGCGACGAACCCCGCCGCCTGGGAGACGATGGTCACGCCAAACGTCGGCAGCTGCCGCGTCAGCGAGCCGCCGGAGAAGTCAGCGACGCCCCAGACGATCGAGGAGCCGAGCGCGAGGACGAGCGCGAGCGCGCTCAGGGCTAGCTCAGCCGCTCCACGAGCATGGCCATTCCCTGGCCGCCACCCACGCACATCGTCTCGAGGCCGATCGTCCGATCCATCGTCTCGAGATCGTTGAGCAGCGTCCCCATGATGCGCGCGCCCGTCATGCCGTACGGATGCCCGACGGCGATCGCGCCGCCATGCGGGTTCAGCTTGTCGCTCCACGGATCGACGCCGAGCTCGCGGCAGACCGGCAGGACCTGCGCCGCGAACGCCTCGTTCAGCTCCATCACGTCGACGTCGTCGATCGTCATGCCGGCGAACGCGAGCACCTTGCGCACTGCCTCGATCGGGCCGACGCCCATGATCTCCGGCTCGACCCCCGACACGCTCGACGCGAGGATCCGCGCGCGCGGCTTGATTCCGAGCTCGGCAGCGCGCGAGGCGGACATGACCACGACCGCGGCCGCGCCGTCGTTGAGCGGGCACGCGTTGCCGGCGGTCACCTTGCCGCCCGGCTTGAACGCCGGGTCGAGCGCGGCGAGCTTCTCGTAGGTCGACGACCGCCTTGGCCCGTCATCCGTGTCGACGCCGTCGTACGCCGTGATCTCGCGCGCGAAGAAGCCTGAGTCCTGTGCGGCGACCGCGCGCTCCTGCGACTGCTGCGCGAACCGGTCCATGTCCTCGCGCGAGACGTCCCAGCGCTCGGCGACGTTCTCCGCGGTCAGCCCCATCGGGATGTAGACGTTGGCGATCGGCGCGTCGTCGCCGAACAGCGCGGGGTGGAGCTCCTCTTCCGACTTCGGATAGCCGGCCACCTGCGACGTCGACTCGACCCCGCCGGCAACGAACGCCTCGCCCTCGCCGGCCTTGATCGCGTGGAACGCCATGCGGATCGTCTGCAGGCTCGACGCGCAGAAGCGGTTGACCGTCGTGCCCGGCACCATCTCGGGCAGCCCGGCGAGCAGCGCGACGCGCCGGCCGAGATTCATCCCTTGCCGCTCCTGCGGGAAACCACACCCGATCATCACGTCGACGATCTCCTCCGGCGGGAGCTCCGGCACCAGGTCGACGGCGGTCTTGACCGCGAAGGCGGCCAGGTCGTCGGGCCGCGCGTCGACGAGCGAGCCCTTGGCGGCGCGGCCGATCGGCGTGCGGGCGGTTGACACGATTACGGCTTCGGTCATGGGGCCAATATTGACTGATGAGTCAAATGACTGTTGACTGACCGACCGTATGGGGTCGCTGCTCGAGCTTCGTGGGGTCGACGCGCGCTACGGCCAGGTGCAGGTGCTGCGCGGCGTCAGCCTCACGGTCGGCGAAGGAGAGATCGTTGCCATCCTCGGCGCGAACGGCGCCGGGAAGACGACGACGCTGCGCGCGATCTCCGGCACCGTGCGGCGGTCCGGGACGCTCGAGCTCGACGGCAAGTCGCTCGGCCGCCGCGGCCCCGAGTCGACCGCACGCCTTGGCGTCGCCCACGTGCCCGAAGGGCGCGGCACGTTCGTGGAGCTGACCGTCTGGGAGAACCTGCGGCTCGGTGCGCACGTCCGGCGCGGCTCGCTGCGGGACGATTTCAAGCGCGTGCTCGAGTACTTCCCGTGGCTCGAGCAGCGCCGCGCACAGCAGGCGGGAACGCTCTCCGGCGGCGAGCAGCAGATGCTGGCGCTCGCCCGCGCGGTGATGCAGCGCCCACGGCTGCTCCTGCTCGACGAGCCGTCGCTCGGCCTCGCCCCGCTGGTCACCGCTGAGATCTTCCGCATCGTGCGCGAGCTGAACGAGCGTGAGGGCACCGCCGTGCTGATCGTGGAGCAGAACGCGCGAACCTCGCTGGCGACCGCCGCGCGCGCGTACGTGCTCGAGGTCGGCCAGGTCGCGTTCGAAGGAACGAGCGACGAGCTCTCGTCCCGTGACACGATCCGCCGGAGCTACCTGGGGTACTGATGGCGACCGCCTCTCTCACACAACGAGGCACGGCGTTCCGCCCGACGACGAGCTGGATCGTTCCGGCCCTGATCGCGGTGGGGTGCGTGTTCCTCGTGATCGGCTCGCTCCGCAGCTCGCTCTTCGCGCAGCAGACGATCTCGGGGCTCGCGAACGGTGGCATCTACGCGAGCCTGGCCGTTGCGCTCGTCCTGATCTACCGCGCGACCGAGGTGATCAACTTCGCGCAGGGAGCGCTGGCCACGTTCACGACGTACGTCGCGTGGCAGCTGATCGACTGGGGGCTCACGTACTGGCTCGCCTTCGTCTGCACGCTCGGGATCGCGTTCGTCGGCGGCTTCCTCGTTCAGCTCGTCGCGATCAGGCCGGTCGAGCGGCGCGGCAACCAGCTGACGGTGGTGATCGCCTCGATCGGGCTGCTGATCCTCGTCGAGGGCCTGGTCGGCTGGATCTGGGGGAACGAGATCAAGTTCATGCCCGCGCCGTTCCCGTCGCACATCTACCGGGTCGGCGGCGTCTCGTTCTCGCGCCAGGACATCGCGACGATCGCGATCTCGATCGCGTCGGTCGTGCTGCTGCGGCTCCTGTTCCAGTTCACGAAGCTCGGGCTCGCGATGCGCGCGTCCGCGGTGCGGCCCGACGCGGCCCGGCTGGTCGGGATCCGAGTCAGCTGGATGCTCTCGCTCGGCTGGGGGCTCGCTGCGGTGCTCGGCGCCGTCGCCGGGATGATGGCCGCAGCCAGCCCGAGCGTGCTGCTGCAGCCGTCGATGATGGACGGCATCCTCATCTACGCGTTCGCGGCCGCGGTGCTCGGCGGGCTTGAGAGCGCAGCCGGCGCCGTGATCGGCGCGCTCGCGATCGGCGTCACGCTCAACCTGCTCGGCGCCTATGTCAGCTGGGTGACGCCCCAGCTTCTGCTGCCCGCGGCGTTCGTGCTGATGCTGGTCGTCCTGCTCGTCAAACCGTCCGGGCTCTTCGGGCGTACGAGGGTGCGAAGAGTATGAAGCTGACCAAACCGTCGCTCTTCGGCGTCGCCGTCGCAGTGGTCGTTGCGGTGGCGATCGCGCTGCTGCCGCTGACGATGTCCGACTACCACGACTCGACGGGCGCGGACGTCGCCGTGTTCTTCATCGCAATCCTCGCGCTGAACATCGTCACGGGATACACGGGCCAGATCTCGATCGGCCACGGCGCGTTCATGGCGGTCGGCGGCTACACGACCGCGATCCTGACCCACAACCACGGGTGGAACGACCTGGCGACGCTGCCCCTCGCGGCGCTTGTCGGCTTCGCTTTTGGCGTTCTGGTCGGGCTGCCGGCCCTGCGGTTCCACGGCGTCTATCTCGCGCTGACGACGTTCGCCGTCGCGTTGGCCGTGCCGCAGGTCGCCAAGAACTATCCGAAGTTCACGGGCGGGACCGAGGGGCTTGCGCTGCCGACGCATTCCGGCGTCTGGCTCTACCGCACGACGTGGATCGTCGCCGGCATCGTGTTCGTGCTGGCCTGGCTGCTCCTGCGCGGGCGGACGGGACGCGCGTTCCGCTCGGTCCGCGACAGCGAGATCGCGGCCTCGTCCTCGGGCGTGACGCTCTCCCTCTACAAGACGCTCGCGTTCGGCGTCTCGGCCGCGTTCGCCGGGGTCGCGGGGTCGCTCTACGTCCTCGTCAACAACTTCGTGAATCCCGACGTCTTCGGGCTCACGCTGTCGCTGTACATCCTGATCGGAGCCGTGGTGGGTGGCCTCGGCTCGCTCTGGGGAGTGCTGGTGGGCGCCGCGTTCGTCCAACTCCTCCCGATCGGACTAACCACCACCCACATCAGCTCGTCGCAGTCGGTACCAGTGATCTTCGGTGCCGTTGTCATTGCCGTGATGGCCTTGCTTCCCCTGGGCGCGGCCAATCTGCTCGGCACGTTCTTGCATTTCGGATCCCAGATGGGTCAGAGTTCAGACGTTCCCCTAGGCACGGAGGGCAGATGACTAGAAGGTTGAACGGAGCGCTCGCGCTCGCAGTACTGGTGCTGGCCGCGGTCGTCGTCTCGGCGGCGTTCGCCGCGAGCTCCGCAACCCCGGGCGTCACCAGCAAGACGATCACGATCGGCGGGACGTTCCCGCTGACCGGCCCGGCCGCGCTGTACGGCGTGATCCCCAAGGCCGAGGCGGCGTACTTCGCCTACGTGAATGCGAGCGGTGGCGTCAACCACCGCCAGATCGTCTTCAAGTACTACGACGACGGGTACAACCCCGCGAACACCGTCCCGCTCACCAAGAAGCTCGTCGAGCAGGATCACGTCTTCGCGGTCTACGGCAGCCTCGGCACCGCGCCGACGCTCGCGACGCGCGACTACCTCAACAAGGCCGGCGTGCCGCAGGTGCTGGTTGCCACGGGCGACTCGTACTGGGGAGCTCAGTACAAGAAGTACCCGTGGACGATCGGCTTCCAGCCCGACTATCCCGGTGAGTCCCGGATCTACGGGCAGTTCATCCACAACAAGGTTCCCCAGGCCAAGATCGGCGTCCTGATGCAGGACGACGCCTACGGCCAGAACTACTACAACGGCCTCGTCGCCGGCCTCGGCGCCGACAAGTCGAAGATCGTCGACGTCGAGAAGTACGACGCGACCGCGACCGACGTCACGCAGCAGGTCGTCAAGCTGAAGGCCGCCGGCGCGAACGTGTTCGCGCTCTTCGCGCTGCCGACGCAGACGATCACGGCGCTCGTGGTCGCCACGAAGATCGGCTGGCAGCCGACGACGTTCATCAACAACGTCTCCTCGTCGCCGCTCTTCATGGGACTCGCGCAGAAGAGCGGTGCCAACGTGCAGGGCGATATCTCCGCGACGTACGTCAACGACGTGTGGAACAACCCCAACACGGCGACGGCGAAGCTCTACAAGTCGATCATCGCGAAGTACGACAGCGGTGCCGACCCGCTCGACGCGAACGTCCTCTACGGCGTCGCGAGTGCGTGGACGGCGGTTCAGGCGCTCAAGGCGGCCGGGGCGAACCCGACCCGCCAGAGCTTCATGACCGCGCTCACGAACATGAACGAGGTCAACCCGTTCCTCTATCCGGGCATCAAGATGGTCACGACGCCCACGGAGCGGTTCCCGATCGACCAGCAGATCCTCGAGCAGTACAAGGGGACAGCCTGGCAGCCCTTCGGGCACATCTTCTCGAAGGCACGCTGACGAACGTGACGGCCGGTGGCGGTGCGGAAACGCATCGCCACCGGCACGTCATCTACCGTCCTGGCATGGTCGACGAGCTCGAAACCGGCATTCACCGCGTCACGTTCGAGCTGCCGTTCGGCATCGACCACGTGCACTGCTATTTCCTGCGCTCGTCGACCGGCGGCTGGATTCTCGTCGATACCGGCCTCGGCTCCCGCGACCCGCAGGCCCGCTGGGGCCCGGTGCTCGCAGAGCTCGACGCGCCGGTCGAGCGGATCGTCGTCACGCACATGCATCCCGATCACGTCGGCGGCGCAAACGACGTCGCCGGCCTCACGGGCGCGCCGGTGCTACAGGGTCGCGAGGACCACGCGCAGTGCGTGACGGCGTGGGGCGCGCGCGACCCTGAGCGGTTTGCGGCCTACTGGTCCGAGCACGGGATGCCGGCGAGCCACGTGCAGGGGCTCGCGCAGGAGTCCGACCGGCTGATCGCGGCGGTGCACTGGCCGCGCGAGCCGGAGCTGCTCGAGCCCGGCGACGAGGTCGACGGCTGGCGCGTCGAGGTGCTGCGCGGCCATGCCGACGGGCACATCGTGCTGCTTCGTGACGGCGTGATGATCGCCGGCGACGTGATCCTCGGCGGCATCACGCCCGCGATCGGCCTCTACCCGAACTCGCGACCCGATCCGCTCGGCGACTACTTCGAGACGCTCGACCGGATCGAGGAGCTCGCACCGCGGGTCGCGTACTCGGGGCACAAGGATCCCGTCACCGACCCGGCGGGCCGCGCCCGGGAGATCCGCGCGCACCACGTCGAGCGGCTCGACCGGGCAGTGGCCGCGCTCGACGGGCGGCCGCTTTCGGCCTACGAGGTCTCGCTCTCCCTGTTCGGGTCAGAGCTCTCGACGACGCTGCGCCGCTTCGCGACCGCCGAGGCGCTCGCGCATCTCGAGCGGCTCGTGCGCGACGGCCGGGCGGAGCGTGCGGGCTCGGGCTACCTCAAAACGGGGATCTAGGAGGCTCGTCCCCGGGGAGAGACGGACCGGCCGGCCGGGACGACAGTGAGTGCGTGACCTCTCCTCGTCTTCTCCTCGTAGCCGGAACTGTCGCCGCCTCGCTGGTCGCGATCGGCCCGGTCCTCGCCGACGGCGGGTCGGCGGCGTCCACTGCGCCGCTGCGGGTCGGGACGACGGGCAGCTCGACGCTCGTCGTGCCGGCGGACGCCGCGATGCTCTCCGGGACCGCGTGGGGCGGCCCTGCCGTCGCTGCCCGCATCCAGCTGACGATCGTGCGCGTCTCCGACGGGGCGAAGCTCTTTATCGGCTCGCTCGGGAGCTTCCACGGCCTGCCCGTCGAAGCCGGGTCGACCCTCCAGGTACGGATCGA
>Ga0265313_10004558_pt1 | contig 10557 bp, 8 predicted proteins | sample 4123metaG_FD_203122 | JGI IMG/M metagenome (GOLD analysis project Ga0265313, IMG submission 203122) | Rhizosphere microbial communities from Carex aquatilis grown in University of Washington, Seatle, WA, United States - 4-1-23 metaG | ecosystem: Host-associated > Plants > Roots > Rhizosphere >...
GGATCAACCTCCTCGACAAGATCCAGCTTCCCACGCTGCCGTCGCTCTACGGCGCCATGCTGGCGGGCGTCGACTTCGTGCTGATGGGCGCCGGCATCCCCCGCTCGATACCCGGGGTGCTCGACCGCCTGGCGCGCGGCGAACCGGCCGAGCTCAGGATCGACGTCGCCGGCGCATTGCCTGGGGAGGACTTCACCTCAAGGATCGATCCCCGCCGGTTCCTGCCGGAGCCGCCGGCGCTCGCGCGCCCCCGGTTCCTCGCGATCGTGTCGTCGGCGACACTCGCGATGACGCTGGCAAGGAAGTCAAACGGCCGCGTGGACGGCTTCGTGGTCGAAGGGGAGCTGGCCGGGGGCCACAATGCGCCGCCGCGCGGGCCCCTGCAGCTCGACGCGAGCGGCCAGCCCGTGTACGGGCCGCGGGACGTGCCCGACCTGCAGAAGATCCGCGAGCTCGGCCTTCCGTTCTGGCTGGCGGGGTCCTACGCACGCCCCGACAGGCTGGGGGAGGCGTTGCGCCTCGGCGCGGCCGGCGTCCAGGTAGGGACCGCGTTTGCGTTCTGCTCGGAGTCCGGCATCGAGCCGGCCCTGAAGCGGGAGGTGATCCGGGCGAGCCGCGGCGGGTGCGCAGGGGTCTTCACCGACCCGAACGCGTCGCCAACGGGCTTCCCGTTCAAGGTGGTGGACCTTCCCGGCTCGGCCTCGGATTCAGGCGTGTGCGCGGCGCGGCGGAGGATCTGCGACCTCGGCTACCTGCGGCAGCTATATCGAAAGGCCGACGGGAGCGTCGGCTACCGCTGCCCGGGCGAGCCCGTCGAGGCCTACGTGAGAAAAGGCGGGAATGAGGCCGACACGGCGGGCAGAAAGTGCCTGTGCAACGGGCTCGCGGCAACCGTGGGGCTGGGGCAGAGGCGCGGGGGCGCCCCCGAACCGGCGCTCGTGACCGCGGGAGACGAGCTGGCGCACCTCTCGCGCCTGATCGCGCCGGACGAGGAGCACTACACGGCCGCCGATGTGATCCGGTACCTGCGGGGGCTCGTGGGAGCCGCCGTGGCCTAGGCTTGCGGCCGGCTATCTGGAGGGGTCCTCGGACTCCACCATCGAGCGAGCCGAGTCCTCATCCGCGGCCGCCACCCGCTCCGGGCCCTTGTTGGTCTCGACCTGGTAGAGGCTGGTCTTCCCGAGGGTCTTGATGAGCGTCACCTTCGTGATCCGGGTCTTCTCGACCGCCTCCGGCGGCTCCCCCTTCGGCGAGAGGCTCTGCTCGACAATCATGGCGCCCTCAGCCGCCTTTGTCTTCAGGTCGAATTCCGGCAGTTCCTTCCACGAGTTGACGATATGGAAGGTCCCCTCCTTGGTCTCCCGGTTCCAGGTGAAGCCGTTGATCACGATCTGGTGGCCGACGTTCCCGCCGCTCCACGGATGCTGGCACACGAATCCCGGCGGCAGGTCCTGCCAGATCTCCCTCGGGAAGGCCGCCAGGACGGGTCGTCCCTTCCGCAGCTCCGCCCTCGTCCACTCGAAGGCGTCCGTCTTGGGCGTCCACCGGTGGAGCACGGGTCGCGGGGCAAAGCTCGTCACCATGCTGTCCATGGAGTCGTGGTACCGCGCGCTCTTCCACGGATGTTCGGTGTCCGCGTTGTTGATGATCTTGTAGATGTCGACGTTGTTCACGTAGAAGCCGGCGATATCCAGCCAGTGGACCCGGGCGTAGACCATGCAGGTCGCCCCGATCTGGTCCCTGAACACATTGGGCGGTGCGAGCTGGACGGTCTCCAGGGGCCCGACCACCGTCGAGACGGCGATCGTCCTCTTGGCGGGGACCTGCTCCTTCACGATCTTCACCTCCGACTTGCCCCGGGCCAGCGGGCTCTGCTCGCTCAGCTTCGTCAACCACCCGCGGTCCTCCTCCTTGAGCGAATCCAGGGGGACCATGGTCTTCGATCCGTCCGCGAGCATCACGATGGCGTAGCCGCCGTCGATGCGGGCCTTGAGCGCGCCCTGGTATTTCGGCGAGACGGCGAGGAGCGGTCCGGCAAGGAGCAGCGCGGCGACGAGCATCAGCGCACGTTTCGGTTCAGGCAGTTGCATGGGTGTGGCGGCCCCCGGGGCCAGAAGAATCAATGATACTATCGGCTCGCGCAGGGGCATATCAAAACGAAATCCGCGGGGCCCGCCTTCGTCCTGAAGCCGTTAATCCCCAACGCTTCCGCGAACCCTGCCGCGGGCCCGCCCCGCGGCGGCGCCGGCCCCCCTTTCACCGCCCGGAGCCAATGGCGGGAAATTCTAGTTTACTAGTTACATCGACCTTCGACAGATTTCGAATGGTACCGTTTGAAGCCATTTCGGGGCGAACCTTATGAAGAAACACGACACCTCAAAGCCGCTGAGCGAGAACAAGCACCTGCTTCGCTGGGTTGAGAAGATGGCGGACCTCTGCAAACCCGACTCGCTTCACTGGGTGGACGGCTCGAAGCAGGAGTTCGACGCGTTGTGCAAGAAGATGGTGGCCAGCGGGACGTTCATCAAGCTGAACGAGAAGCTGTGGCCGGGATGCTTCTACGCGCGGAGCGATCCGCATGATGTCGCCCGGGTGGAGGACCGGACGTTCATCTGCTCCCATTCGCGAGAGGGGGCGGGCCCGACCAACAACTGGATGAATCCGTACGACATGCGGCGCAAGCTCCGGACGATCTTCAACGGCGCGATGCGCGGCCGCACCATGTACGTGCTCCCGTTCAGCATGGGGCCGGTCGGCTCCCCGATGGCGCAGATCGGGGTCCAGCTCACGGACTCCCCCTACGTCGTCGCCAACATGAGGATCATGGCCCGGATCGGGCTGCCGGTGTTCAGGGAGATCGACAAGGGTGAAAAGCGGGTCGTCCCGTGCGTGCACTCGGTCGGCGCGCCGCTGGCCAAGGGGGCCAAGGACGTGCCGTGGCCGTGCAACAAGGAGAAGTACATCGTGCACTTCCCCGAGGCCCGCGAGATCTGGAGCTACGGCTCGGGGTACGGCGGCAACGCGCTCCTCGGCAAGAAGTGCTTCGCGCTGCGCATCGCGTCAAACATCGCCCGCGACGAGGGGTGGATGGCGGAGCACATGCTGATCCTGGGCGTCGAGAACCCGGAGGGCGAGAAGACCTACGTGACGGCCGCGTTCCCGAGCGCGTGCGGCAAGACCAACTTTGCGATGCTGGTCCCGCCGAAGGCCCTTGCCGACGAGGGATGGAAGGTGACGACGCTGGGCGACGACATCGCGTGGCTCAAGCCGGGTGCGGACGGGCGGCTCCACGCGATCAACCCGGAGGCGGGCTTCTTCGGCGTCGCCCCCGGCACGTCGGTGCAGACCAATCCCAACGCGATGGCCGCGCTCTCGAGGAACACGATCTTCACGAACGTGGCCCTCACCCCGGAGGGCGGCGTCTGGTGGGAGGGAATGACCCCGAAGCCGCCGCCGCTCCTCACCGACTGGCAGGGCAACGAGTGGACCCCGGGCTGCGGCCGCCACGCGGCGCACGCCAACGCCCGCTTCACGGCTCCGGCCTCGCAATGCCCCACGATGGACCCGGACTGGGAGAACCCGAACGGCGTGCCGATAAGCGCGATCGTCTTCGGGGGTCGCCGCGCGGGCACCATCCCGCTGGTCTACCAGGCCTTCAACTGGAGCTCGGGCGTCTACACCGGCGCCACGGTGGGCTCGGAGACGACCGCGGCGGCGGGCGGGACCTTGGGCAAGGTCCGCCGGGACCCGATGGCCATGCTTCCGTTCTGCGGGTACCACATGGGCGATTATTTCGCGCACTGGATCTTCATGCAGAGGACCCTGAGCGAGACGCCGCGCATCTTCCACGTGAATTGGTTCCGCAAGGGGGCCGACGGCAAGTTCCTCTGGCCGGGCTTCAGCGAGAACATGAGGATCCTCAAGTGGATCGTCGAGCGCGCCACCGGCAAGACCCTCGCCAAGGAGACCCCCATCGGGTGGATGCCCCACCACCGCGACATCGACTGGACCGGATTCGACTTCCCGAAGGATCGCTTCGAGGACCTGCAGGCGTTCGACCGCAAGGCGTGGAGGGCCGAGGTGATGAGTCACGAGGAGCTCTTCATCGACCTGCACGCCCGGCTTCCGAAGGAGATGATCTACGAGCGGGAGCTGCTCATCTGCCGGATGTGACGGGCGTGAGCCCGTAGAGCTCGGCGGCGTTGCGCCAGAGGATCCGCTCCTTCCACTCCGCGGGCACGCCCGGGAGCGCGACCTTGGGGCTGTCGAAGTCCCAGTGCGGATAGTCGCTCGAGAACAGGATCATCTGCGGGGCCCCGATCATCTCGAAGATCTGGACAAGGTGCTTCGGGTTCTCCGGCTCCTCCGTGGGCTGGGTCGTCACGCGGACATGCTCCCGGATGTACTCGCTCGGCAGGCGCTTGAGCCAGGGGACCTGCGAGCGGAGGCCCCTGTAGTTCTTGTCCATCCTCCACATCAGGTGGGGCAGCCACGCGATCCCGCACTCGACCGCGATGAACTTGAGGCGGGGATACTTCTCGAACACGCCCTCGCACACGAGCGAGTTCACGTGCGCCATGGCATTGATGGGAATGATGTTGTGCCACTCGAGGTACCGCGTCGGCCGGCCGGCCGGGGTGGGGGTGTCCGCGGTGCCCGCGCCCTCGGTCCCCGGGTGCATCGCCACCGGCAGTCCGTGGGCCGACGCCGCCTCGTAGATGGGATGGTAGAAGCGCTGGCCGAAGAGCCGGTTCGAACCCGCCCCCATCAGAACCTGGACGAACCGCTTGTCGGGCGCGCAGCGCTCGATCTCGCGCGCGGCGGCCTCCGGGTCCGAGTGGTTGATGATGATCGAGCCGCGGAACCGGGGCGACCGGCCTAGCCACCGGGCGGCGAGGTTCATGTTGTAGGCCGTCGCGAGGGCGGAGCCCCAGTCCGGGTCGAAATGCGTCGACACCCCGAGGATGTGCGAGCCGGTCAGCACCGCGAAGTCCACGCCGTGGCGGTCAAGGTGGTCCCTGATGAGGTGGTCCGGGTCGCTTCCCGCGATCCCGCCCGTGGGCGGGCGGGCATCCTCCCGTTGCACGCCGACGGGCGAGACGTACCCCGCGGGAGGAACCGCGATCCCGTGGCGGTCGGCGAACTCCTGCCACAGGCGGGGAAGGTACGGGCGGAGCTCCGCCCTGGCGTCCGCGAAGGCGTTGTGAACGTCTGAGTCGATCAGGGGCATCGGGGGGGCCTGCGGCGCTCCTTGCTCAGTCCGGCAGCAGGACGTAGAGCGTCCCGTCGCTCTGTTCCAGGGGGACCGCGTCGAGATCCTCCCTCTTGCCGGGTTCCAGGGGGACCCGCTTCAGCCGGACCTGCGGGTCGACGACGTGCTCGCCGGTCCTCAGGTCGAACTCCCATCCGTGCCAGGGGCAGCGCAGGATGAAGCCCTCCTTGCCGTACAGGTACTCATACACCCGGGAAGGGAGCGACGTGCCGGAGATGCGGCCGACGCACACCGGGGCTCCCGCGTGGGGGCAGGCGTTGCGGTAGGCCCGGAGCTCGCCGCCGACGTTGAACACCCCGATCTCGAGCGGGCCCACGGAGACGATCTTTCGGCCGCCAGGCTCAAGCTCGCCCTGCTGGGCCACCGGGTGGCGTTTCATCGGGGCGTCAAGGGGCCGTCCAGCGCGCTTCGCTCACGTGAGAAGCTGGGCCGTCCCGCCTGCGCCTAGCGGAGCGGCCTCACCCACCGCGCGCCGAGGCGGCTGCTCCGGACGACCGCCTCGATGAACGCCATGCCCTCGACGCCGTCGTCAATCGTCGGAAAATCGAGGTCCTTCGGTATCCTCTCGCCCTTGACCTCGGCGGCGATGGCCTGGAACGCCTCGCGGTAGATGTTGGCGAAGGCCTCGAGGTACCCCTCGGGGTGCCCCGGCGGGATCCGGGTGAACCGCTTGGCCTCGTCCCCGGCATAGAGGTTTCCGCGGCGCCACACCTGGCTCGGCTTGTTGGGGAACTTAACCACGAGCTCGTTTGGCTGCTCCTGGTGCCACTCGAGCGCCGCGCGCGTGCCGTAGACGCGGATGTTGAGGTTGTTCTCGTCGCCGACGCAGACCTGCGAGGCGTGCAGGACCCCCTTGGCCCCTCCCTTGTACCTCACGAGGACGTTGCCGTCGTCGTCGAGCTTGCGGCCCCTGACGAACGTGGTCAGGTCCGCGCAAAGCTCCTCGATCTCAAGCCCCGTGATGTAGCGCGCAAGGTTCTCGGCGTGCGTGCCGATGTCGCCCATGCATCCGGCGGCCCCGCTTCGCTTCGGATCGGTGCGCCACTCCGCCTGCTTCGGGCCGAGGAGCACGACCGCATCCGAGAGCCAGCCCTGCGGGTACTCGACGACGACCTTGCGGATCTTCCCGAGGGTGCCGTCCCTGACGAACTCGCGGGCCTGCTTCACCATCGCGTTGCCGGTGTAGTTGTGGGTCAGCGCAAAGACCTTGCCCTTCCTGCGGACGATCGCCCGGAGCTTCTTCGCCTGGGCGAGGTCGAACGTGGCCGGCTTGTCGCAGACCACGTTGAAGCCGGCCTCCAGGAAGAGCTTCGCGGGGCCGAAGTGCTCGTGGTTGGGCGTCACGATGACGATGAAGTCCAGGCGTTTCTCCGGGGGCATCGCGGCCTCGGCCTTTGCCATCGCGGCGTAGCTGCCGTAGACGCGGTCGGGGTCGAGGAAGAAGTCCGCCCCGGAGGCACGCGAGCGCATCTCGTCCCTCGAGAACGCGCCGGCGACAAGCTCCGCCCGCCCGTCCATGGCGGCCGCGATCCGGTGCACGCCGCCGATGAACGCCCCCCGTCCCCCGCCGATCATCCCAAAACGAAGTTTTCTGCGCATGGTAGTTCCAGGTTTGTTGCCCCTTGTGTGAAACGCGTATTGCCCGGCCCGGGTTCCGCCGGCCCGCCTAGAGGGCGACCGGCCGTCCCGTGGCGGCGGACTTATAGGCGCCGTCGACGATGGTCATCAATGTCAAAGCTTGGTCGGGCGTGTTGAGGGGCTTCTCGTCGCCCTCCACGACGCGCACGAAGTTCTCCGCGGACCGGATGCGGCCCATGGTCTCGTCCGCGGGGACGAGGATGCTGCGGTTGACCATACGGCCGTGCTCCAGCGTGTACAATTCGCACGTGTCCGCCGCCGTCTGGTCGAGGCCGTCCGACCCGAAGAGCCGGCGCACGAGCCCGCCCGCCTTCCGGCCCTGGAACGCCACGGAGACCTCCTCGCGCTGGATCATCTCCGCCCATGAAACCTGGAACGACATGGCCTGGCCGCCCTTGAACGTGACGAAGCCATGCGCCGCCGCCTCCACGTCGGTGACGCCTTTGGCGACGTCCGGTATGCCCCAGGGGCCCTTGAAGGCCTTGTTGCTGATGTGGTCGCGGTAGGTGCGCGCGAGAATGTGGACCGGCTTGGGGTAGCCCATGAAATAGAGGCCGAGGTCCATCATGTGCAGCAGGTCGATCAGCGGCCCGCCTCCGGAGAGGGCCTTGGTCGTGAACCAGCCGCCGAAGCCCGGGATGCCGGCTCGGCGGATCCACTTGGCCTGGCAGGTGTTGATGTCGCCGACGGCGCCGCTGCCGATGTAGCTCATCATCGCGTAGCTCTCAGGGCGCGCGCGGTTGTTGAAGTTGAACATCAGGACGCGCCGGGCCTTTGCGGCGGCGGCCCGCAGTGCGAGCATCTCGCGGGCGTTCAGCGCGGGGGGCTTCTCGCAGAACACGTGCTTGCCGGCCTGGAGCGCCTGCAGCGCCAGGGGCGCGTGGTACTTGTTGGGCACGATGATCGAAACGGCGTCGAGGTCGGGCACGCGCCGGAGCATGGTGGACAGGCTGGCGAACACGCGCCCGATCCCGTGCTTAGCGGCGGCCTTCTCCGCGGCCGGCTTCCTGACGTCGGCGATTGCGACGATGTCGGCGCCCGCCCTGCGGAAGCCCGCCACGTGATAGCCGAGCATTCCGCCCGCGCCTATGATGCCAATTTTGGTGCTCATGATTCTGGGGTATCCTGGGTTTCCTTCGTGATGAATGAGACGAAAGCCTGTCCGCCGACGGGCGCCCGGACGGGCGCCCCGTTCACTGGTTCTTCTTGTCGAATGCGGCGTCGAAGGCCAGCGCGCTGGGCGGGAAGTCCACCTTGCGGACGAAGGCCGCGGCCTCGGTCGCGCCGTGGACGCGGTCCATCCGGATGTCCTCCCACTCGACCGACAGGGGCCCGCGGTATCCGACGTCGTTGAGCGCCACGATGATGTCCTCAAAGCGGATGTCGCCGTGCCCGAGCGAGCGGAAGTCCCAGTAACGGCGGGGATCGCCGAAGCTCGTGTGGCCCCCGAACACGCCTGCCGCTCCGTCGCCGTGGCCCCACCACACGTCCTTCATGTGGACGTGGAAGATGCGCGGGCCGAAGGTCCGGATGAACTTCACGTAGTCGACCCCCTGGTAGCCCAGGTGCGAGGGGTCGTAGTTGAATCCAAAGCGCCGATGCCCCTTGACGGCGTCGACGGCGCGCTGCGCGCTCGCGGTATCAAAGGCGATCTCGGTGGGATGAACCTCCAGGCCGAAGTTGACGTTGCTGTCCTCGAAGGCCTCGAGGATCGGGCCAAAGCGGGCCGCAAAGTCCTGGAATCCCTTCTCCCAGAACTCCTGGGACGTCGGCGGGAACGCGTAGATCGAATGCCAGATCGACGATCCCGTGAAGCCGTTGACCACCGCCGGAAAGGCGCCGGCCGCCTTCTCTCCCGGGCGCGCGTCGAAGAATTTCCGCGCGGCCTTCGCGGTTGCGATCATCTTCTTGGCGGCGCGTCGGCGTACCCCCTCGGGCTTCCCGTCGCCCCACACGTCCGGCGGGAGGATCGACCGGTGGCGGTCGTCGATCAGGTCGCAGACGGCCTGGCCGACGAGGTGATTGGAGACCGCGTGGCACGAGAGGCCATTCGCCCTCAGCAGGTCCCACTTCTCCCGGACGTAGCCCTTTGACGACAGCGCCTTGTCGACGTCGAAGTGGTCGCCCCAGCAGGCGAGCTCGACGCCGCCGTAGCCCATCTTCTTGACGAGGGGGGCAAGTGTTTCCAGGGGCAGGTCGGCCCATTGGCCGGTGAATAGGGTGACGGGGCGGGGCATGGTGGGGTGGGTTTGGGTTGCAATGATTACTCTACTACTTTGCGCGGGTGTTCAAGCTCGGCCCCACGCGTTCCCGGTCGGCGGCGCGGCGGCCTCCCGGCTCAACGGATCCGAACCTCCCGGCCCGTTGCCGATGAGACGTAGATCGCGTCGAGGATCTTCTGGACGGCCAGCGATTCGGCGGGCTTGACGAAGGGCTTCGCCTTCCCGAGGAGGCAGTCGATGAAGTGGACCATGCGGTTGGTGTTGACGAGGGGCGGAAGCGGGTCGATCGCCTCCGTGCAGTATCCGGTGCGCGTCTGCCTGAAGAGCTGGACCGGGGGGAGGCTGAGGCCCGCATCGGTCCCGAAGAGCTGCGTCGCGTTCACGTCATTGGCCGGCCCGTGCGAGGCCCACGCGGCCTCGAGGACGACGGTCCTGCCGCTCCGAAGCTTGATGAGCGCCACGGAGAGGTCGTCCACGTCGAACGGCGCGGTCGGGTCGATCTCGCTCTTGCCCCATCCGCCGTTGCCCAGGCCGCGCGGCCCGAACTTGGCGAACGTCTGGCCGCTGACGGCGGCCGCCTCGAACTCACCCATCAGGTAGAGGCAGCGGTCGAGCGCGTGCACGCCGATGTCGTAGGTGCACCCGCCCCCGGAGAACCGCTTCTGCGTGAACCAGGACCCGATGCGCGGGATCCCGGACCTGCGGCACCACGACGTCTTCGCGTGGTAGACGTCCCCCAGGCTCCCCGCCTCGACGATCCGCTTCGCGGTCTGCGTCTCCGCGGCGAAGCGGAAGTTCTGCCCCACCATGAAGAGCACGCCGCGGGCCCGGGCCTCGGCCACGAGCTTCGCGGCGTCCCTTGCGTTGGTGGCCATCGGCTTGTCGAGCATGACGTGCTTGCCCGCCCTCAGGGCCTCGAGCGCCACCGTCGCGTGGAGGTAGTTGGGGAGCGCGATCGTGATGACGTCGATGTCCTCGCGCCCGAGGAGCAGGCGGTAGTCCTTCACGACCTCCGGGATGTCGAACGCCTCGGCCGCCATCCGCCCCCGCTGGGCCGAGGAGTCGGCAAGGGCCACAACCGTGGCCGCGGGGTGGAGCTTGAGGCTCGCGAGGTGGTCGGCGCCGATCGCGCCGGCTCCGATGACCGCTACGTTGAAATGGGACTTCTTTCGGCGGATCTTCATGATTCAAGTCAGGGGGACGGGAGGGCCCCCACGCTTGCCTTGTCCGGGCCCGTTGGCGATTTTTTTTGCGGACGCCTTCGCGCGCCCCCGGGGGCCGTCACCGGTACAGCCAGTACCTCCGGCTCTGCTGCTGGTAGACCGCGGCCTTCGCCTGCCAGTCGCGCACGTGGGCCGCCACGTCGACCTTGGCGCCGTGGGCCGCGAGATCCTTCAGGAAGGCCGTCGAGCCCCAGTAGATAAG
>Ga0265313_10004559_pt1 | contig 10556 bp, 6 predicted proteins | sample 4123metaG_FD_203122 | JGI IMG/M metagenome (GOLD analysis project Ga0265313, IMG submission 203122) | Rhizosphere microbial communities from Carex aquatilis grown in University of Washington, Seatle, WA, United States - 4-1-23 metaG | ecosystem: Host-associated > Plants > Roots > Rhizosphere >...
CGCCGCTACGGGGCCCACGGCATCTCGTATGAGTCGATCGTGTATCAGTTGCAACCCGAGATACCGAACCGAATGATCGTCGCTCACCTCGGCAACGGCGCATCAATCTCCGCAATCAAGAACGGCAAATGCCTCGACACGTCCATGGGACTCACGCCCACGGGCGGCATTATCAGCGGCACGCGCACAGGCGATATCGATCCAGGCGTGCTGCTGTTTATTCTGCGCAAAATCGCCGAAACGACTGACAGCGCTTCCAGTGCCGCCGATCAGCTGGAAGTCGTGGCAAGCAAAAAGGCGGGACTCCTTGGCGTCAGTGAACTCTCCAACGACATGCGCGATCTGCGCGATGCCATCAAAGACGGCAACGCGAAAGCACGATTGGCGGTAGACAAGTTCGTGTGGACCATCCAGAAATGGATCGGCAGCTTCTTCGTCGAGCTAGACGGCCTCGACATGCTCGTCTTCACCGGCGGCATCGGCGAAAACGATATCGTTTCACGCGCAGAGATTTGCGCGGGACTTGGCGCCTTGGGAATCGAGTTGGACGCCGTTCGCAACAACGTGCGCGGTGAGGCGGTAATCTCCGGGGAGAACTCTGCCGTCACGGTACGTGTCATTCCGCCCGCCGAAGATCTGATTATTGTGAACCACGTAGTGCGGCTGCTGAGATCGTGAACCCGTCGTCCCGGGAGCAGCCCCTAGGGCTGTCGAAGCATTTCGATTCGGCAGTGTTCTACACTAAAGGGTCGGTACTGATCCCATGACCCTTGCTGCCGTTCCCGTTACTGCGCCAATGCTGCCATCGCAGGCTCTACGCCGCTTCTCGTGGGCCGTACTGGTCTACTTTATCGCCGTGATCCTATGGGGATCGCTAGTGCGCGCAACCGGCTCGGGCGCAGGATGCGGCAACCACTGGCCGCTCTGCAACGGAACCGTGTTCCAGCACTCGCCGCGCGCCGACACCATGATTGAGTTCACGCACCGCATCACCAGCGGGATTTCGTTCTTCTCCGCTGTGGGACTGCTGGTGTGGGTGTATCGAGGCACCGTGCGCGGGCATTTGGCACGTGCGGCAGCCGTGGCAAGCGTTGGATTCACTCTGATTGAAGCGGTGCTCGGAGCATTGCTCGTCAAACTTGGCCTGACGGCGCAAAGCCAATCGCCCTATCGTGCACCCTATCTCGCTCTGCACCTGGCCAACACACTTTTGCTGCTTGCTGCTCTCACGCTGACCGCCCATTTCCTGAGCCGCGCGCACGGGTATCGCCGGAACGATGTCACGCTCGTCGCGCCCGTCGGCGCCGCACTCGGTATCCTGGTGCTGCTGATCGTCGGCGTCACCGGGTCGCTCGCCGCCCTGGGTGACACGCTCTTTCCCGCGCAATCGCTCGACTCTGCGCTCGCGCACGATTTTGCTGCCGGCAGCAACTGGCTGGTCCGATGGCGTTGGACACACCCGACTGTAGCGTTCCTTGCCAGCGTCTTCCTGATCTGGCTTCTGGTGAGGGCGGCGCGACGCAGCGCGCAATGGGATAACCGCTCCCTCTCCGCAGTTGTGCTTGTGCTACTAGCCGCGCAGTACATCCTGGGTGTTCTCGACGTCGTGCTGCTTGCGCCTACGTGGCTGCAGATAGCGCATTTGCTGGGAGCCGACGCGCTGTGGGCCGCACTGATCGTGCTCACGGCGCGCCTGACACTTCAACCAAAGTTGGCGACTCCTTCGGCTTGAGACCCGCCTCCGGGAGCCGCCGGGGCTTCTACCGCACCAACACACCAGCGGCAGGATAGAACTTACCGTTCGCCGTGCCTTGAATCACCGGCAACTCCGGCGTGGCCGTAAGCCACTCGATTTTGCCTTCGCGCAAGAGCACCGTGTCTTCCGCTTTTCCGCCGCGGATGCTGGGGTTCCAGGCAAATGCCTGGTTATTGACGACGGTCTCAGTTCCATTCGGCGTCGCCACCCACTCGCGCTCCCCGTAGCCCGTCGGTCCACCCTGATGATGGAATCGCTCTTCCCCGGGGAAGCCTTCGGCCGCGTAAGCTTCCTGGGCAACCTTGAAGAGTGCGGCCGAAGTTGCGCCCACCTTTGTCGCGTCGAGCAAAGCAGCGTTCACTTGTGCAGCAGATTTGAAGCGCGCCTCCAGCTCTGCGGGCAGAGCTCCAAAATGCACAAAGCGCGTGATCGAGATAGCCAGCCCCCATTTGCGTGAGCAGAGATTCAGCATCGCGTACTGCTTGAGTCTTTTGCCGCGCGCAACAGCGTGCTTGTATTTGTAGATGCGATCATCCACCGCGAAAAGATAGACCGACGGCTGGATCCCGCGCCGCAGAAGATTTCCCGCAGTGATGGCTTCGAGATCGTATTCACTGAGTCCGGGCTCAACCTGATTCAGCGATTCCGCCGTGGCACGCGCGGTCTCAGCGCCCAGCCAAGTGTAGCGCGCAATTTCGGTTTCGCTCAAAGAGGCGCGCAGCGGGAAGAGATTGACCTGCGTAACACCTGGTCCCGGAGTATCCGAGCCGAGCTTGCCGCCTGCCAGCTTGCTTGCTGTCGCAACCGTGTCGTCCGCGAACCAGGGGAACAGCACCGGCTCAAAATCGAGCGCTCCGAATTCCTCGTCGTGCAGGCGCGGCGCTTCATTTTCGCTGGTGAAGTAGTAGCGCTTGCCTTCAGCAGTAACAAGAATCGAGGCGACTCCCGTCTCACAAGGGGTCAGCACACGCAACTCCACGGCGCCACCGGTGATCCAGGCGACGTTTTCATTCCGTCGAATCAGAACGCCGGAGAGGCCCTCGGCCCGCAGCCATTCCACGAGTTTGTCGTGTTTCGCATTCAGCTCGTCATTCCACGCCGACTCGCTGACGATTGTGGAGCCGTTCACCACCAGGCCTTTGCCGATTCTCTTGCTCATGATTGCTTTTCCTCTAAAAAAACTTCCCTACGTGTTTCGGGCGTTGACAGTGTCTGCCAACGCCCGGCCCTTTTTCTGATCTTCACTAGTCTTCGAGCGAAGGATGATAGTGGCTCTCCCAACCCAGATAGCGCGCCGCCTCGTGGATCGATTTGGAGACGTCGCTGAAGTTGGCCGCCACGTGATGCTCAAAGCCTTCTCTGCAGATGTATTTCAGCAGCTTCTGCAACTGCGGAATCTCCGCGACACCTGCGCCGCCGAAGGTCTCGAGGGGATCGTCGGTAAAGCGCCCCGCCCCGGTGTATCCGCGAACAACGCCGCGGCGATCATCGGTCGAGTAGCGCGCAAAGCTCATCGTGCCCGCCTTGACGCGGCCCACGCACGTCCCGAAGGTATTCTCCTTGCCTACCGTTCCAGCAATGATCTCCTGGTAGTCCATCCGCACTTCCTTGAAGAAGTGCTTGGGCAGGTTGGAGCAATGGAAGCAGACGCACTTGTCTGGGTGGCTGCCGTAGTTGTTGTTCCAATCAAGGAGGGCGGAGGGCGTTCCAGAAGCAAGCGCCAGCATATACATGCTCAACGTGCCGGGCACGTCCACCTCGCATGCCGACGGAATCAGTTCGTTGCTCATCATGCTCATGATCGTGCAGGGGACGACACCAAAGAACTCCTCCATCGAGGTCCAACACTGCACTGCGCTGATGTCGACATGCGACTGCTTCATCCATCCATCGATGACTGCGCCCAGCTTGGCCATCTTCAGCAAGGCAGCTTCGGCGATGCCGGTCGTGCTCACATACTTCTTAATTGCGGCGAGCTTGGCCTGGGCCGCATCGTCGTTGTCTTTCGTGCGGTTAATGCGGCCGAATATCTCGGAGAGATCGAGGGTTTCAACTGTGATGCCGCTGGTCTCCAGGATCCGTTCGGAATAGCGGACAGTATTGAAAGCCGTGGGGCGGGCGCCGATCGCACCGATACGCAGGTTCTTCAAGCCCTTGACGACTCGGCATACTGCCGAAAACCACTCCAGGTCGGCTTTGAACTCGGGTGACGTGAGTGCTTCAGTATGGAGCGTAGTAAGCGAGTATGGAATACCGTACTGCATCAGGTTGTTACACGCGCTCATCTTGCCGCAGAAACTGTCGCGGCGCATCGCGATCGTCATATTGTCAGAGCGATCGGGCGTGGCCTGTACCAACACCGGAACCTTCAGGCCCGAGAGGCGAATAGCATCAACTATTCCGCGCTCTTCACCGAAATTCGGAAGCGTAACGATAATGCCGTCGATCGCTTCGGCATGCTTCTTGAACAGTTCGGCACAGCGCTGCGATTCTGTGTACGTTTCCACCGCGCCGTGTTTCGATTCTTCTGGACTCAGCACAACCGCCCGTGCCCCGGCGGCTTCAAGAACAGAAATGATCTCTTCACGGCCTGTTTTGGCCAAATGATCTGGAAAAAAGCCACGATTCCCAACCACTACACCAAAGGTCATCGTTCGTTGCACTGCCATCTTTTGCTCCTTCAAACCTAGCCGTTTGTCCGGCTCAACGTTCTTTTTGAATTCAAATACGCAGCTTCCAGGAATGGTCTCTTGACCGCTGCAAGACGATTTCTCCGAGCCTGAAGGCAGCGCGCAAGCAACTACCGCACACTGCTCTTCGGGCGAAATTTCACCACGTAGAGCAATCCGATGAGGAACAAGATGCCACCCCACCAGATTGGTGTATGCAGTTCGGTGAGTTGCACGCCGACAGGGTATACGCCGGTTGACAACTCGTATATTCCATAGCCGCATATCATGCCGCCATACACCACCAGCAGCACACCGATGAAAAACCAGATTGGAATTCCAGAACCGTGCATACCTTCTCAGTCCTCTTTTCTCAAGCGGCCCTTTGTTTACCAGAATATGATGTTGAGGGCGGCAAAGAGAATGACAACCAATCCCGCCCACGCCCATTCATTCTTGTAGAAAGGCACCGGTTCTTCCTTCGGCAGAATCGTGGCCCCGTAGACCAGGCCGTTCAATTCGCTGTCAGGTTTGGCCTTGGTCAAGAAGCTGACGACCACCACAATGATCGCTGTGAACAGAAACGCCCACAGCGCGCGAAATACATTCTCGGCCATAGGTTTCGCGTCGGGCGAGAGGGCAACCGTAGCCAATGCCGCCGGGGTTACCTTGACCCACACAAATAGGCTGGCCGAAAACACAATCCCGAGCAGGAGTCCGAGGAAACCTGCCAATGCCGTGGCACGTTTCCAGAACATGCCCAGCAGGATGCTTCCCAGCAGCGGCGCTACGAAGATGCTGAACAGGGCCTGCACATAGTCCATGATGCCGTGAAACTGCTGCACAAGATAAGCGGCGCCGATCGAGACGATCACCCCGATGAGGATTGAAAGTCGTCCCACCATTACATAGTGACTGTCAGTTGCCTTTTTATTGATGAGTGGTCGATAGATGTCGTAGGTCCAAACCGTGGAGAACGCGCTGACATTGCCTGCCATGCCGCTCATGAAGCCGGCAATGAGCGCCGTGATGCCAAGCCCCAGAAGCCCCGGCCCCATGTAGCGCACCATCATCAGAGGCAGCGCCTGGTTATAGGTGTGCAATTCTGCATCCGGACCGCCAGCCAGCACCTTCTGCTGCGCCGCCGGAGTCAGGGTGGTCTTGGCCATTGCCGCGGAACATCCGCCGGAATCAATCACCTGTCCCGCTCCGCTCATAGTGCAGGCGGCCACCACATCTTCGCCCACAAGCTGCCGCCGGCTGCCGTCGGCATTCTGCAACAAAACCAGACCGAGCAGACCCGGAAGGATCACGATGAACGGCACAGCCATCTTGAAGAACGAGCCGATGATTGGAGCCATCCGCGCGGCACGCAGGTTATGCGCTGCCAGTACCCGCTGCACAACCAGAAAATCCGTCGTCCAGTAGCCGAAACTGATCACGAAGCCCAACCCGAAGACGATGCCGGTCCAGTGCACCCCCATAGGATTGGCCGAGAAGTGACCCGTATCGCGCCAAAGATGGAAGTAGCTGTCAGAGCTCACGCCACCGGCCATCGACTGCACGTTGGCCATGATTCTGTGACGGAGTCCGTCAGCGCCCCCTGCCTGGTAGAGGCCCAGGATTGGCACCAGCAGTGCCCCGCCCCAGATCAGCACGAACTGCAAAACTTCATTAAAGATCGCCGACCGCAATCCACCCAGGCCCACATACAGTGCCACGGCCACCGAAGAGACAATGATGCTGAAATTAAGATCCCATCCCAGTACCACCTTCATGACTACGGCCATCGCGAACATGTTCACGCCGCTCATCAGAATCATCTCAGCGGCAAACGAGACGGCTGCCACGCTGCGCGCTCTTCCGTCGTATCGCAGATCGAGGTAGCCGGGAACCGAGTGGGTCTTCGACACGTAATAAAACGGCATCATAACCAAGCCGAGAAAGAGCATGGCTGGAATAGCGCCGATCCAATACCAATGCGTCGCAAGGATGCCGTACTGATACGCCGAGCCTGCCCAGCCCATCAGCTCAAGCGAGCCCATGTTGGCCGAAACAAAGCTAAGGCCGGCAATCCACGCGGTCATCTCGCGTCCGGCCATGAAAAACTCTTCGCTGGTATTCGACTTGCCTTTGAGATAGAAGCCAATCCAAACCACCATCGCGAAATAAACGCAGATCACGATGATGTCGAGTGGCCGCAGGCTGGCGAGCGGCGATCCCGCAAACGCAATAAGGGCCGGCAAGGAACCCAAAGCGCCTGCGCTTGATGAAATCGGGACTACGTACATTGCGTCACCTTATCGAACATCAGATTTCGAGTTTCGTCCGAGCACGGTCCCGGACGTCGCACCCTAGTAAATGGGTTTACTGCTAACATTGTCAAGCAACAATCTGCGCCTCTGACAGGGCATATCGGTGCAGCGATTGCCCGGCCATCGCGCCCATCGCGCCAGCAAACGACCAATCACATTGGCTGGTAAGCGTTTTCCCGACGAAGTGTACCACAGACTCGCTACTCGTCAATACGGACGGCGTCACTTCATCCTTCTTGTTCTGTTAGGACGCATTTTCAGGAGGATGCCACGCCGAAGACGGCTGTGATGAGATCGGGCGACCCTTCATCGGGCCCGGCTGTTTGTTCCGCATAGCGCTCATTTCTTTATGCATTTCCCGCTTGTCTTCAATCCTTATCGAGGATAACTTGGGAGTTGAGACGCTTTCTTCGTGTTTCTCCCATCGATCGTCCATCGCAGCTGCAAGGCGTTCAAGGCAATTCCCTGCTTTAACCCACGCCGTCCCAAAATAAGGAGCCTAACCGATGCACACCTCTGAAGATCCAGTTGGTTGTAGTGGCCTTTCCCGCCGCACATTCTTCCGCTATGCTGCTGGCGCCTCCGCACTTGCCAGCATGCCCATGTTGACTGAACCTCGTCTCGCGCTTGCTGCCCGCCCGCACTTTGCCGATCCCAATATCGGCATCCATATCGATGCCAACGAGAATCCTCTGGGGCCTTCCGCGGCCGCGCGTCAGGCTATGGTAGACATCGTCCCCCGGGGCGGACGCTATCTGTTCACCATGGAAGAGGAGCTGGCTGAGATCTTCGCCAAGCAAGAGGGCCTGAATCCGGAATCCGTGGTCCCCTTCGCCGGCTCCACCGAGCCGCTGCACTACACAGTGCTTGCCTTTACCGGTAAAGACAGACCGCTTGTGATTGCCGACCCGGGTTATGAAGCTCCGATGTGGGCGGCCCAGATTGCCGGGGCCCCCGTCATTAAAGTGCCGTTGGCCGATCCGAAAGGCGAAGCCTCGCACGACATCAAGGCCATGCTGGCGGCCTCGCCTACCCCCGGAGTCATCTATATTTGCAACCCCAACAACCCCACTGGAACCTGCACACCGCGCGCCGCGATCGAGCAAGCCGTCGCGAGTGCTCCCAAGGACACTGTGATTCTGATTGACGAGGCCTATGTCCACTTGTGCGATGCGCCTCGCTCCCTGGACTTCGTCAAGGAAGGCAAGAACGTGATTGTGCTGCGCACGTTCTCCAAGCTTTACGGTATGGCGGGCATCCGCATGGGCTTCGCTGTGGGACGGCCCGATCTTCTCGCCAAAATCACCCCATTCAGCGGCCAGAATTCCCTGCCCATCACCGCCGTCGTGGCGGCAAAGGCGAGCCTGCTCGATGCGGATCTTGTTCCAACGCGAAAAAAGGCCATCGGCGACATCCGTATGCAGACCTTGGCATGGCTCAAGAGCGAGGGATATGCAACGACACCATCGGAGAGCAACTGCTTCATGCTCGACGTCCGACGACCCGGCAAGGAAGTCCAGGCGGCTCTCGCTGCGAAGGAGATGTTCGTTGGCCGCATCTGGCCTGCGTGGCCCAACAGCCTGCGCATCACGGTGGGCACAGCGGATGAAATGGCGGCCTTCCGCAAGTCATTCACCGAGGTGATGAGCTCTTCGACTGCGGGGCTCAAACCGGCACCCCTTCCCCGCCGGCTTGCCGACCATCCGTTCACGCATCTGTCTTGACAAAGATCGGAACCGTGTCAAAGGAAGACCCCGTCAGATGACGGGGTCTTCCTTTTGGGCACATCCTTTTACGCTCGGCGTTTGTTGCACATGAAACCCATCGCTGCGCGCCAAAAGAATAACGGCGCCCGGAATGATCCGAGCGCCGCCTGTTGCCGGGTTCCACCGGCGGATGCTTAGAAGGTGATCTTCAAAGCCAGCTGTACGTTGAACGGTTCGCCAGGTCCGATGCCGGGGGAGAAGTTCCCCGATCCGATCGTCGAACTCGTTGAACCGAAGGCGCCTGCAAAGTCGCTCGACCCATCCCAATAGTCAAGGCAGAGCTGGTTGCACGAGGGGCTGGCCAGGTTGAGGTGGTTGAACAGGTTGTACATTTCGGCGCGGAACTGGGTGTTGATCGGGAAATCGCCGATGCTGAACTTCGTGTTCTTGAATACTGAGAAATCGACGTCCTCAAATCCCGGTCCAAATACATTGTTCCGAGCGACGTTGCCGAATGTGCCGGGATCAGGCTGCGCGTAAGCGTTCGTGTTCAGCCATTGGACGTACGGTGTGCTTCCATCGGACGGCTTCACGAGCTTGTGCGAAGTGCCGGCCAGCGGATTGCCCACAGCGTTCGGCCGCTGCTGCCCCTGGTTCGTGCCCGTCGAGTCGGTCGCTGTGTAGATGTTGATCGGCTGCCCGCCTTTGAGGCTGTAAGCCGCATTCAATTCCCATCCGTTGGTGATCGCCTTCGGTCCCTTGAAGCCCGGGAGGTTGTAGTCGATGTAGCCGACCACGCTGTTCCGCGTGTCGAAATCGGAGTTTCCGTAGTCGCCCTTGAAGTTGTAGCTGTTCTGCGGCAGTGCTCCGCGGTACGCCGTAACTTCATCCATGTTGTGACCCCAGGTGTAGGCAAGCTGTGAGGTCAACCCATGCCACCCCGTGGTCCTGAAAATCGCCTGGAGCGAGTTGTAGTTCGATGTGCCGATACTCTGGATCTGATTGACGTCGGAGTAGTAATTGCCGCCGAAAGGACCTGTGAACGCGCCAGGTGTCGGCGTGTCCGTTCCGTTCGCGATGCCTTGATTGATGTTCAGCAGGCTGAGAAGTTTTCTGCCCTCGCTTCCAACGTAGCCAATCTGCACGAAGGCCTTGCCGCCCAGCGAGCGCTCCACCTGCAGGCTGAAGTTGATGTTGTATGGCGAACGGAAGTTCTTGTTCACGCTGAATGCGCCGCAAGCCTGGTCTACCGAGGGGCAGGGATTAGCGTCAGTCGGTGTCGGGATAATCTGCGATCCCGAGACCAGCAAGGAGTTTCCGACGGTTGCGTTGATCACAGGGTTCGATCCACCGGGATTGCCTTCCAGTCCATTCGGCGCGCTGTTGCCTGGCCGGTTGTCAAGAAAGGGATTGGCGTTCGGCATGTCGAAGAACAGTCCAGCACCACCGCGAACCACGGTTCCGGGGGACCATGCAGGTTGGTAGCTGAAGCCGACGCGCGGGCTGACCGCATTGTATTCCGGGTCGTAGATATTGCCGATGTCTGTTCCCTGAAACGCGATGTACGTCGGTGTCGTACCCGGCCTGAAGACCGAAAGGTCCTTCTTGCTATCGTGCATCGGCTGCATAAAGTCGTAGCGTACGCCAAAGTTGACGTTCAGTGTCTGCGTCAGCTGGTAGCTGTCCTGCCCAAACAGGTCGTATGCGTGCGAGTAAACGGTGCGTTCAGGATTGCCGAACGCCTGCGTCGCCTTGGTCAGGTATCCCGCGAGGAAGTTGGCCAGAGATGCTGTCTTTGAATCCACCGTGGCGTCGCTTGCCCACGGCGAAGGATAGGTGTCGTCGAAGGTGAAACTGCCCACCGAGTGGCGCCAGTAGAACTCGTTCAACTGCATCTGGCGATACTCGCCGCCCAAGCGCAACTGGTGCTTGCCGATTGTCCAGTTAACGGCATCGTCGAGGTGTCCTGTGATGTCGTTGCGACCCTCGGGGGGCGTGTTGCCGGTTGGCTCAAATCCCGAGATCTTCAGGTTCGGCGCGTTAGGGAATTTGGCGCCGGTGACGAATCCAGTTGATGCAAGATTGCCGAAGCCGGTCTTGGCATCGGAGA
>Ga0265313_10004561_pt1 | contig 10552 bp, 9 predicted proteins | sample 4123metaG_FD_203122 | JGI IMG/M metagenome (GOLD analysis project Ga0265313, IMG submission 203122) | Rhizosphere microbial communities from Carex aquatilis grown in University of Washington, Seatle, WA, United States - 4-1-23 metaG | ecosystem: Host-associated > Plants > Roots > Rhizosphere >...
ACAAAGGATGGCCCTGGGCACCCCACTCGTCGTCAACGTGAATCGTTTCCCAATGCGAGTCATCCAGCGACGGCTGTGACCAAATTGGATTGTCGCCCAAATGGAATTGCCAATTGCCGTCAATGGGCACAACGCCTCTCCCGATCCCCTGCAGCACCAGAACCGGTGCATGATCCGACAGCGCCGCCTGCGCGGCCTTTTGCGGTGCCTGTTGCCCCACGGCATCAGCGCTCACCATCAGCAGGCAGAGTATGGGGATACGGAAGTTCACGAGCCGAGCATAACACCGGCGGAGTAATTTTCGTATGGGATTTCAGCAGTTATCCTCAACGGCATTTAGCAGTTCCCAGAATCGAGGACGCGATTTTTATGCGTTGCTGACGCGCTGTCCCTTACCATTGTCGTACGCGCATGCTTTCACCCATTGCCAAAATCTTCCGTATCATTCTTCCGGTTTATTTGGCGCTCGCCTTGCTGTCCGCAGGCGTCATTCCCAGTTCATCTGCGCAGGCTCAGCGATTCCCGGTTGGATCCACCGACGCTGGTCAGTCAACTTCCGCGCGCGGCGCAAATCAAACCGTCCCCGCACTCTTCATCAGCGACATTCACTTCGATCCATTTCACGATCCCGGCAAGGCACAGCAGCTTTTAACGGCGCCAACATCCCATTGGGCGGCAATCCTTGCATCCGCTCCCATGCCAAATCAGCAACAGGCATTCGATGCCCTGCAAAAACAGTGCCATGCAAAGGGAATCGATACGCCTCCTGCTCTGCTGCAATCCAGCCTGGCGGCAATGAAGGCGCGTCAACCCGATGCAAAGTTCATGATGATCAGCGGCGATCTGGTTGTACACGATCTTCCATGCCGCTTCCAGACGCTGTTTCCCGGTGCATCGACCGGAGATTACCAGGCGTTCGTTTTAAAAACCATCAGCTACGTTCTCGGCGAACTGCGGGCATCGTTTCCGGGAATGCCAATCTATACAGCCCTGGGAAACAACGACTCCGGATGCGAAGACTACAAGTTCGATCCCAACAGCGAATTCTTTGCCAAAGCAGGCAGTATTTTCGCGCTAAGCCTTCCCGCTGCCGCGCAACAGGCAATAAAGAAAGAGTTTTCAGCCGGCGGCAACTACAGCGTGCTTATGGCCGCTCCCATGAAGAACACGCGCCTGGTGGTGTTAAACGACACGCTGCTCTCGCCAAAGTACAAGACCTGCGATGGCAAGCGGGACACCAGGGGCCCCGACAATGAAGTTCTGTGGCTCAAAAAGCAATTGGCAGATGCGCGCTTGATCGGACAGCGCGTCTGGGTCTTGGGGCACATTCCACCAGGTATTGATCCCTATTCGACCGTTGAAAAGTTCAAGGATGTCTGCGGTGGAGAAGACCCCGTTGGGTTTCTCTCTTCAACCACGATTCCTGATCTCCTGGTCGTGTACTCCGACGTAGTCAAGCTGGGGGTCTTTGGGCATACTCATATGGACGAAGATCGCTTGCTGGAGCGAGGCGGCGGGTCTGGTCATGCAACAGCCGATGCTGGGGTCGCCGTCAAGGTGATTCCATCCATCACCCCAGTGCACGGCAATAACCCATCGTTCACCATCGCTCGCGTCAACCCCACCGCTGCAGGCATCAAGGATTACACCGTCATTGAAGCGTCCAACCAGACCGGCGACGACACCAAATGGGAGCTCGAATACAACTTCGCGAAGGCCTATCGACAGTCGGAATTCTCGCCGGCTTCATTAAAGGTCATGATCGACAAGTTCAAATCCGATAAAGTGGCGGTTTTGCCGGAGAGTGAAACCTACCTCCGAAGCTATTTCGTCGGAGATCGCTCAGCGCAACTCAGCCCATTCTGGATGCAATACACCTGTGCGCTGAACAACTACTCCGGCAAGGCGTACGCGGCTTGCGTGTGCCATACGGGAAACTGATTTACAGATCCTGAGCACCGCCTACCCAAAAAGGAACGAGTCAGCCCGTTTCAGCGCACGTTCGTCTATGCGTGACGGAGGCCGTTGTCCATGCGGGGAAATCAGGCGTACGATTGGCACGTCCTGGCGAGCAAGTGATGATCGTCAGCCCAGGAGCCGATCCTCATGCCGTTCAGCACCATCATCGAACCATTCCGTATCAAGAGCGTTGAACCCATCAGCTTTACCACGCGTGAGCAGCGCCAGCTGCTCCTGCGTTCCGCACATTACAACCTTTTCCTGCTCAAGGCCGACGACGTCTTGATCGATTTGCTCACTGACTCGGGGACCGGCGCAATGTCAACACACCAGTGGGCCGCGGTCATGGAAGGCGACGAGAGTTACGCGGGTAGCCGGAGCTTTGATCGCTTCAAACATTCCGTGCAAGATATTTTCGGCTACAAACATGTCATTCCAGCGCACCAGGGGCGCGCCGCCGAGCGCATCCTTTTTCATGTGATGTGTAAAAAGGGCGACGTCGTTCCGAACAACACTCACTTTGATACCACGCGCGCAAACGTGGAATACGTGGGAGCCGAGGCAATCGACCTTCCGATGCCGGAAGCGCGTCAACCGGGCACCGTTCTCCCCTTCAAGGGCAACATGAACGTTGCGGCGCTTGAGGAACTGATCGAGCGGGTTGGACGCGAACACATCCCGCTGGTCATGTTGACGGTGACCAACAACTCCGGCGGCGGTCAGCCTGTATCGATGGCCAATGCCAGGGCCGTTTCCAATCTGTGCCACCAGCACGGAATACCGCTCTACTTTGACGCCTGCCGCTTTGCTGAGAATGCGTATTTCATCAAGCTGCGCGAACCGGGATACGCCGACAAAACGCCCAAGGAAATTGCGCAGGAAATGTTCGCGCTCGGCGATGGCTGCACCATGTCGGCCAAAAAAGACGGCATGGCCAACATCGGCGGATTCTTATGTACCAACGACGACCTGCTCGCGCGTCAGGAAGAAAACCTGCTGATTCTCACCGAGGGCTATCCCACCTACGGCGGGCTGGCAGGGCGCGATCTTGAGGCAATAGCCGTCGGTCTGCAGGAGTCTTTGCAGGAAGATTATCTTCGCTACCGCATTGCTTCCACAGCGTATCTCGGCAACCACATTTCCGAGCGCGGTGTGCCCATTGTCCTGCCGCCGGGCGGACACGCGATCTACATTGACGCAAAAGCATTTCTGCCGCATGTTCCGTTGGAGCAGTTTCCAGGCGTCGCTTTAGCGGCCGAGCTTTATCTCGAGGGCGGTATCCGTTCAGTCGAAATCGGCAGTCTCATGTTCGGCAAGGCCGCACAAATGGAACTGGTGCGGCTGGCCATCCCGCGCCGCGTTTACACGCAAAGTCATATCGATTACGTCGTCGAAATCATTTTGCGGGTATGGGAGAAGCGCGCTCAAATCAGTGGGCTGCAGCTTACGTACGAAGCTCCGTTCCTGCGCCATTTCACAGCGCACCTTGAGCCGGCAGCATAATTTCCTGTGATAGATTAACGGCTTAGGTGTGCTGCGCATGCTTGTCGTTGGACATGCCTTCCATGCTGACCGCGAGTTGCCTGTTCTTGCGGTAGACATTGGCAACCGCGATCGTCCAGCAGGGAACCAGGTCGACCCCAGGTACCAGCTTGGCAAGGAACGATGGCAGGAATTCCCAATGCCAGCCAAGCAGCCAGCTAAGAATTCCGGCAATCGCAACGTCAAGGAAATCGTCTGCCGGAGACATGGCGCCGGCCACGAAAAGCGGAAAAACCACCAGCTGAAGCAGATCGGCAACGATCGCCAGCACCATCGCGCTGCGCAGCCGTGGACCAGCCGAAATAGTTATTGAGTCGCGAGCCACGGGGACCTTCCGGTTCAAAAATGCAACCGTACCTGACTAGTCCATTCTACGGCGCTTCCATTTCAAGCGCCAGCCTTCCACATTTCCTGCATCCGTGCGAGCAACATCCGGCTTGTACACTGGTCGCATGGTCAAGAGGATTGGGGTTCATTTAGGCGGTGGAGCATCCAAAGCAGTAGAACGCGCGCCGGAAGTCGGCGCAAACACGGTGCAGATTTTTTCATCAAGTCCGCGCATGTGGCGCGCGCCAAAAGTCGATCCAAAACTGGCAGAGCTGACTAAGCAAAATCGCGCAAAGTTTGATGTGGGCCCGCTGGTCATCCACGCCAATTACCTGATCAACGTATGTAGCCAGACGGTCGAAATTCGCGAGAAAAGCGTTGACGCGTTTCGCGGTGAGATTGAGCGCGCGCTGGCGCTTGGCGCCGAATACCTGGTGCTCCATCCCGGCTCATGGAAAGGCATGACACGCCCCGAAGGGCTCAAACTGGCGGCCGAATCCATCGCTCGGGCCATCGACGGCCTGGCATGGCAGGGAACCGGCTTTCACATCTTGATTGAGAACACTGCCGGTGCTGAATTTTCTCTCGGTGGCAGTTTTGACCAGGTTGCGGAGTTAGTCGAATTGCTCAAGCCGTGTGCTCCCGTTGGCGTTTGTCTCGATACCTGCCACACGCATGTTGCTGGATACGACATCGTGACCGACGAGGGCTATCAGGAAACCATGGCCAGGATCGCCTCGACAGTGAGCTTTGAAGCGGTTCGCGTGTGGCATTGCAATGACGCCAAGGCCGATCGCGGTTCCAAGCTGGATCGGCATCAACACATAGGTCAGGGCACCATAGGCATCGAGCCGTTCCGCCGCTTGCTCAACGATCCGCGCTTCGCTCACGCAGCCTTCATTGCAGAAACCCCCGTAGACGAGCCCGGCGACGAAGAGCGCAACGTGCGCGTTCTGAAGAGCCTGGTGGCGTAGCGGCGCGCTGATGTATCTCCGTTTACACTGAATAGTGATGGCGGACGAAAAAGAATTACGGTACGATCCGGCGACAATTGAGCCCAAGTGGCAGCAGAAGTGGGCTGCCGACCCAACCCTGTACGCGGCTGAGCCCGCAACCAGCGGCAAACCAAAGTATTACGTCCTTGAGATGTTGCCCTATCCCAGTGGCCAGTTGCACATGGGACACGTGCGCAACTACTCGATCGGCGACGCGCTGGCTCGGCACATGTGGATGCGTGGTTACAACGTGCTCCACCCCATGGGCTGGGATGCCTTTGGGCTTCCCGCGGAGAACGCGGCGCTCAAAAACAACACGCCTCCGCGCGAATGGACGCTGGCCAACATCGCCGCCATGAAGCGGCAGATGCAGCGACTCGGCCTGGGTTACGACTGGGCCACTGAAGTCACAACGTGCCTGCCCGACTACTATCGCTGGAACCAGTGGTTCTTTCTGCGCATGTACGAGAAGGGCCTGGTCTACCGCAAAAAGAGCAAAGTGAACTGGTGTCCGGAATGCGCCACCGTGCTGGCCAATGAACAGGTCATCGACGGCCGTTGCTGGCGGCATGAGGACACACTCGTTGAACAGCGTGACCTGGAACAGTGGTTCTTCCGCATTACGCAGTACACCCAGGAACTGCTTGAGGGCCTGGACAAGCTGGAAGGCTGGCCGGAAAAAGTGCGCACCATGCAGCGCAACTGGATCGGCCGCAGTGAAGGTACTGAAGTCGATTTCACCTTCGAGAATGACCTGCTGGGTACGTCGGTAGCAAAGCCGGGAAACATCGTTCCGGATACAACGCAGACGATCAGCAAAATTCGTGTCTTCACTACGCGCGTCGACACCATCTATGGCGCCACCAGCGTGCAACTTGCTCCCGAGCATCCCCTCGTTGTCCAACTTGCCGCAGTCGATTCCGCGCTCAGGAAACAGGTCGACGGGTTGCTCGATGAGCAGAAACTGGCACGCGAGGCCGGCAACGTCGGCGAAATCGAAAAGCACGGCATTCCCACCGGCCACTTCGCCATCAATCCATACAACGGCGAGCGTCTGCCTATCTGGGTGGCGAACTACGTGCTTATGGACTACGGCACCGGCGCCATCATGAGCGTTCCCGGCCACGACGAGCGCGACTACGAATTTGCGAAGAAATACGGCATCCACATTCAGCGCGTAATTTCCCCTGCGGGCGGCGAAGGCGAGGATACAGATCTGCCGTTCATCTCTGAAGACGGCGTGCTGGTGAACTCAGGCGAATATAACGGGATGACCTGCGCAGAAGCACAGACGAAGATGCAGCAAGTCGCAGCCAGCAAGGGATTTGGCGAAGCAAAGGTCACCTATCGCTTGAAGGATTGGGGCGTAAGCCGCCAGCGCTATTGGGGTACCCCCATTCCCATGATCAACTGCCCTGACGATGGACTGGTGGCCGTACCCGACGATCAGCTGCCGGTGCTGCTGCCTCCACAGATCGAGATCACTCAGCAGGGCGGCTCTCCTCTCGGACGCGTGCCCGAATTCCTGAACACCACCTGTCCTAAATGTGGCGGCCCTGCCAAGCGGGAAACCGACACAATGGACACTTTTGTGGATTCGAGCTGGTACTTCTATCGCTACACAGACGCGAAGAATACAAATGCTCCGTTCGACAGCGCGAAGGCCCAGTACTGGTTCCCAATCGACCAGTACATCGGCGGTGTGGAGCACGCCATCCTGCACCTGATTTATTCGCGCTTCTGGACCAAGGTAATGCGCGACCTGGGCATGATCGTGAACGACGAGCCGGCGCGGCGCTTGTTCACCCAGGGCATGGTCATTAAAGACGGCGCCAAAATGTCCAAGTCAAAGGGCAATGTCGTCTCGCCCGACGACATGGTGGCCCGTTACGGCGCAGACGCCACCCGCATGTACGCGCTGTTCGCTGCACCGCCCGATCGCGATCTCGAATGGCAGGAAGACGGTGTCGCCGGCATCAGTCGCTTCCTGGGCCGTGTCTGGCGTCTGGTCACCAAATATGACGCGTTAGCGCGTGAAGGCCGCAGTCGGCACAGTCAGGTGCCTTCAGGGCTCTCACTCAAGCTACTGCGCAAGCTGCACCAGACCATTGCCAAAGTCACGCTTGACTTTGAAGGGCGCTGGCACTTCAACACCTGCGTAGCCGCCATTATGGAGCTGGTCAACGAAATTCAGGCGGCCGATGCGCAATTGGCAGCCGGCGAAGTACCCGCCCCTGCCATGTGGGAGCTGCTCAGCTCGCTGGTGCTTCTGCTTGCGCCGTTCGCGCCATTTCTCGCGGCCGAATTGTGGGACGACATTGGCGGTGAGGGTGCGATTCTGCGCGCACCCTGGCCCAAGAGCGATCCCGGACTTGCCAAAGAAGACGAGCAGGAGATTCCAGTACAGATCAACGGAAAGCTGGTGAGCTTGGTTCGAGTGCCCACTGGAGCCGACCCAAAAACCATCGAAGCCGCCGCACTGGCCGACGAAAAAGTGCGAGCGCGAACGGCTGGCAAAAATGTGGTCAAAGTAATTGTCGTGCCCGGAAGGACCGTCAACCTGGTGGTGAAGTGAGCGGCATCCGCGCCAGTGACTCTGCGAGTGAAAGCGCATCCGGTCGCAATCGCAAACCCATTCGCGGAACGCAATCGCTGGTCGGCCAAATGGGTTGGGTTCGGAATCGTCCTTCACTTACCGCGCTTGAGGTTGTCTGGCGCTGGGCCTTCGGCATCCCTTTCCTGCTGATTTGCTGGCGGCAGTGGCAACTGATTCTCGCCACCCATCCACTTGAGGCTTCCGGCTTTACCACTCTCGACAAGCAGAATCCGTGGATCGCCACCATACAGCTTGCCAACGTATGGAACTACTATCAGCCGCCGGTTTTCTCTGTTTTGCAGTGGCTCGTGCCCAGTGCGATCGTAGCCTGGGTAGTGATCTCGGGAATTGGCCGCAACCTGGTCCTCTTGCGTATGGACCGGCGTCTTCGGTTCCGGCCGGTAGCCATGATCGTGTTGCAGGCGGCCTGGCTCGCGCTGCTCGGAGCGGCATTCTGGATCTGGTTCAGTTGCATGCGCTGGGTTGCGGGCACGCACGCCAATCCGGGAGGCGAGCCCGACCTTATTGGCTATTCCATCTGGGCAATCGTTCTTTCACTTACTTTCTTCACCGTATGGGCGCTTATCAGCTGGGCGCTTTCTATTGCGCCACTCCTGCTGCTCCTTGAGAACCGTTCGGTGCTGTCCTCGCTCACGCAGAGCCTGAGCCTGGGAAGGGAATTCACCGGCAAGCTGACGGAAATCAACCTGGTCATGGGGATCGTAAAGCTGGCGCTAATCGTGGTGGCCATGGTCTTATCTGCCGCGCCGTTGCCCTTCAGCGACGAGCTTGGCCCAGACGCAATGCACGCGGTCTGGATCGGCTCCACAGTCTTTTATCTGGTGGCCAACGACTACTTCCACGTCGTCCGCCTAAAGGGCTTCATGGAGTTCTGGCGGACCTATCGCGGCCAGACGCAGGGCTGAAGACATCAACGTATTCTGACTTCCGCGTTCTAAAACAGCTTCAGCCGGATCACCAAATATTTCTTCGGATCCTCGCGCATATCCTTCAGCAATTGCTGCGCATTGTCTGCGGTCTGGTCTGCGTGATCGTAGAACGAACGGTTCTGCGCCAATTGGCCAAGCGTTCCTTTACCCTCGTGAATGTCCTTCAGAATTACGTCAAGTTGCGTGACGGTGTCATCCAGTTTTTGCGCAAACGCGGGATCTTTGCTGAGCTTGCCGAGCGCGCCCTTGCCCTGGTTAATTTCCGTAACCAGCTGGTTGGCATTGGTAACTGCCGAATTCAAATTGTTATAGAGCGTGTCGTCCTTCAGCAGCTTGCCGGCAGTACCTTTACCGTCTTGCAAATCCGAGGTGAGCTGCGTGATCTTGTCCACCGCGGTATTGGCGCGTGTGTAGAGCGTGTCGTCGTTCACCAGCTTGCCCAACGACCCCTTGCCCGACGAAATGGCTCCGGTAACAGCCTGCAGATCTCCAATCATATGGGTCAGGTTCCTGCCAACTGTCGGATCGTTGATCAACATGCCAACCGTGCCTTTATTGCTATTCAGGCTGTCAATCAGAACGTCGAGCTTGCGAATGAGCTTGGTGATTTCCTCAATTCCAGTGTGGCTTGATCCAATGACATCCTGAATGGAGGGTGCTCCGCCGGGCTGCAATTCGGCATTATTCGCCGGCTGGGGGCCGGTTGCGTGCGCGGAGTCGATATCCAGAAAGCTGTCGCCGAGTACGCCAGCCTGCGTAATGGTCGCGGTGGAGTCGGTGTGGATGTCGCGAATATACTCTCTGCTCACTTTCATCGTCACTTCCACCGGCGTGGGGTTGCGATCGGTTACCACGCGCACATGCTGCACGTTTCCAATCGTCACCCCCTCAAGGGTCACCGGGGCGCCATCCTTCAAGCCTGCAGCGTTTTCAAAATAGGCGCGCAGGTCAATCTTCTGGGTGAATAAGCCCCCCGTCGATCCTGACATGATGAAGACGAGACCGATTAGAAGCGCGGTCGCCGCCAACACCAGCGCCCCCACTCTCAATTGTGACCACTGAATCTCTTTGCGGCTTGGCAAATTAGATCCTCTCGCTAATGGATGCAGCAGAAGCCTTGAGGATACCAGAAATATCCCGTTCAGCGGCCATCTTCCAGTACCACACTTGCGGTTGCAAGTTCAGCCGTATGAGTCACTGAGAGCGCGGCGTGTGCAACCCCCAGCCCCTCGGCAATCTGTCTGGCGCGTCCGTGAAAGCGAAGCGTCGGCCTGCCGCTCGGTTCCCGCACCACCTCTATCTCCAGCCAGGTCACTCCGTAACTGATGCCCGTCCCCAGCGCTTTTGCCCCCGCTTCCTTGGCGGCAAACCGGGCGGCAAAGCTTTCGCCTGCGCGCTTCTTCCTTAGGCAATATGCCTGTTCGGCCTCGGTGAAAACCTTGTTCAGGAAACGCACACCAAACCGATCCATCGTCCGTTGGATGCGCTGGATTTCGATCATGTCGATCCCGGAGCCAATGATCATGTTGATTACAAAACTACAACATTTGCCTTTTACGTTGGCCATGGTTCTTTCCAGGGATGTTTCAAAGTCGGCCAGTCGCCGTATCACTCCCGAACAAACTGCACTTTATTCATTTAGGTCCGATAGGACGAGGTATGAGAGCTGCCATGCGGGAAAAACACGCTGAAGACCACGCCGGCATTCCCTGGGCTATTCATCTACAGGCAATTTCCCTTGAAGAGCCCGATCCCTTGCTTCGCAGCCTCACCAACGTAATCATCAGCTGTGGCGGTTGGGTCCTGAGCCGTAGTGCCACCGACTCCGGCGCATTAACCGTGCTATTCGAATTTGAGCGGTACGCCTGCGTGGATGTTTACAGCGGCCTGGTCGGCGCGGGGCTTGAACTTACGCGAATTGGGCACCTGCGATTTACTGAGCTCTGCCAGTGCACGCGCAGCAACCGAAGTGACTGCGGAACCGAAATCGCCAGCATCGATCTTGAAATCCAGACCTACCCTTTGAACAACGCTTCAAAAAACCGCATATTACCGGCTGCGTAATACCGCGCCGGTTCCCAGCCCGGCAGGGTCTGAATGGTTGAGTCGGCGCTGCTCAACCGGCCTCAACCAGCCCGTAGCGCCGCTGCCACGCCTCTTTAAGCCGTGCCCAGACGCGCGTC
>Ga0265313_10004562_pt1 | contig 10551 bp, 7 predicted proteins | sample 4123metaG_FD_203122 | JGI IMG/M metagenome (GOLD analysis project Ga0265313, IMG submission 203122) | Rhizosphere microbial communities from Carex aquatilis grown in University of Washington, Seatle, WA, United States - 4-1-23 metaG | ecosystem: Host-associated > Plants > Roots > Rhizosphere >...
TTGACGGTTGCCCTGGTTACCGCTGGTATGGCGACCGAAAAACGGGGGCCGCCCAATGCCGCAGACCAACGCCAATGGCATCAACATCGAATACGAGACACACGGTTCGCGCGACGGCGAAACCATCCTGCTCATCATGGGCCTTGGCGCGCAGATGACGCGTTGGCCGCAGGGGTTGATCGACATGTTCGGCGAGCGCGGTTTCAGCGTCGTCACGTTCGACAATCGCGACGTGGGTCTCTCGCACAAGTTCGACGAGGCCGGTCCGGCCGACCTGGCCGCCGTGACGGCGGCGACCGCTGCGGGCAAGAAGCCGCCCGCCGCCTACAATCTCGACGACATGGCAAATGACGCGGCTGGCGTGCTCGACGCGCTCGGCATCGAGCGCGCCCATATCGTCGGCGCCTCCATGGGCGGCATGATCGCCCAGCTTGTCGCGGCCAATCATCCGCACAAAACGCTTTCTCTGACGTCGATCATGTCGTCGACCGGAAATCCGGACTTGCCGCCAGCCAAGCCCGAGGCGATGGCGGTCATACTGACCCGCCCCACGTCCGACGACGTCGAGACGCTGGCCGATCAGGCGGTCAAGTCGCAGAAGATCATTGGCAGCCCAGGCTATCCCTCAAGTGACGCAGAGATACGCGAGCGCTTTCTGTCAGACTACAGGCGTTCCTACTATCCGCAAGGGTTCACGCGCCAGGTGGCCGCGGTGATGGCGAGCGGCGACCGCCGCGCCGTGGTCCGCAAGATCAAAGTCCCGACCATGGTCGTCCACGGAATCGACGATCCGCTTGTTCCCATCGAGGGCGGGCGCGACACGGCCGCGGTCATTCCCGGCGCCGAGCTGCGCGAAATTCCGGGCATGGGCCACGACTTGCCGGAGCCTCTCTTCGCTGCCGTCGTCGATGCCGTCGAGGCCATTGCCCGCAAGGCGCGCGTCAACGCCTGATCAGCGCGTGCAGACCTGACCTTCATTCTGCTTGTCGAGCCAGGCCGACAGCGGCGCGAAATAATCGTTGATCGCGCTCGCGTCGATGTCGTGTTCGCCGGAGAATGCTGCGAGCGCCTCGGGCCATGGCTTGGACTGTCCCATCTTCAGCATGGCATTGAACTTGGCGCCGACCTCCTTGTTGCCGAAGATGTTGCAGCGATTGAGTGGCCCCTTCCAGCCGGCCTGCCGGCACGCGGCGCGGTAGAACTGGAACTCGTAGATGCCCGCCAGGAAGTAGCGCATGTAGGGCGTATTGTCCGGTATGTGGAATTTTGCGCCTGGATCGAATGCGTCGGCAGGGCGCGGCCCGGGCGGCATAAGGCCCTGATACTTGGCGACAAGGTCCCACCAGGCGTCGTTGTAGTGCTCCGGCGTGATCGCGCCAGAGAATACACCCCAGCGCCATTTGTCGATGATGAGGGCCGACGGCAGGATCGCAACCTTGTCCAGAGCCATTTTGAGCAGATAGGGAATGTCGGCTTCGGGACCCGGCACCGTCTCGATCAGGCCGAGGCGCTTGAGATAGTCCGGCGTCAGCGCGTTCAGTCCGGCAAAATCGCCGATGGCTTCGTGGAATCCGTCATTGGCGCCGTTTTCGAAGAGGAATGGTTGGTCGCCATAGGCCCGCTGGTACATGTTGTGCCCGAGCTCGTGATGCACGGTGTAGAAATCGTCCGCCGTCACGCTGATGCAGGCTTTCAGGCGAATGTCGTCCTTGTTGTCGATGTCCCATGCCGATGCGTGGCACACCACCTCGCGGTCGCGCGGACGCGTGATCAGCGAGCGCGTCCAGAACGTGGCCGGTTCCGGCGCGAAACCGATCGACTGGTACCAATCATCCGCGACGTGAACCATCTTCACGGCATCGTAGCCGTGCGAGACAAGCGAAGACGTCAGGTCGTAGCCGAGATCGGCGCCGCTCGGTTTGACGATGTCATATATGTTTCCCCAAACCTGACCCCACATTTGTCCCGTGAGATCTTCCCTGATGAGGCCCGTCGGCGGCTGCACGGCCGGGCCATATTTTGCGCTCAGCTTGGCGCGGACATAGCAATGCAGCTTGTTGTACAGCGGTTCGACTTGATGCCACAAAGCTTCTGTCTTGGCCGCGAACGCTTCGGGCGGCATGTCGTACCATGAGCGCCAGAGCGCGCCCGTGTCGGCGTAACCGAGTTCGCGCGAACCTTCGTTCGCGAGCGTCACCAGCCGCGTGTAGTCACCCTTCATCTGCGGCGACGAGACGGCCCGCCAGCCTTCCCACAACGCCCGCGTTTCGTTCGGATCGCGCGACGTGCGCAGAATGTCTTCCATATCGTCTAGTGTAAGAGTCTTGCCGTTGTAGACGAACTTGGCGGTCGAATAGTCTGTGTCGAGGCGGGCTTGAATCGTGGACAGCTCCTCCGAAGCGCCCGGCTTCGAAGACGCGGGTAGAACGAGCGCCTGCTTTAGCAAATAGAGTTTGCGCCGCGTCACGTCATCGACCTTCACATGATCGAAGCGCGCCGCCTCCTTGGCGTAGCGTACGCTCATATCCGTCGACTCGGCATTGGCCTTCGCGACGAGCCAGTCGGTGTCATCGGTGATGAACGTGGCCTGCACCCATGCGGCATGGTTGTCGTAAACGCTCTCCTTGGCGAGGTCGGCTTCGGCCTTGGCGACGAACGCGACGGCTTCGGCTGGCGTCGGCGCTGCGTGAGTCGCTGCCGCGGTCGCGTTCAGCGTCACGCTGGTTGCGGCACAAGCCGTCAGGACGGCGACCATTGCTGAGGCCGATAGAAATCTTCTGTTCATGGAACGCACGCCCTCACTTTTTGCGGGGCCAATATGTCAAGCTGACTGATAGCTTTCGAGAGTTCGCCAATCACAATTGGTTTATAGTGGCCAATGCCGCCGTTCGGCCGACTGGGACCATCATGCCGTCTGACCATCGATTGCCCTATCTGGCCGCGCTGGAGCGCAAGGTGCTTTGGCTTGCGAGCTGGACGATTCACAATGCCAATCATGTGCGCGAAAGCGCCGACGGACTGAAGGTCGGCGGCCACCAGGCCTCGTCGGCATCGCTGGCCGCAATCATGACAGCACTCTATTTCGCGGTCCTGAAACCGCAGGATCGCGTCGCCGTCAAACCGCACGCAAGTCCGATCTTTCATGCCATTCAGTATCTGCTCGGCAAGCAGACGAAAGAGAAACTGGAAAATTTCCGTGGTTACGGAGGTGCGCAATCCTATCCATCACGCACGAAAGACATCGACGACGTGGACTTCTCGACCGGCTCGGTCGGGCTGGGCGTCGCGATAACGTCCTTCGCCAGCATGGCGCAGGACTATATCCACGCGCATGGCTGGTCCGGCGGCAGGCCCAAGGGGCGCATGATCGCGCTCGTCGGCGACGCGGAACTCGATGAAGGAAATATCTATGAAGCGCTGCTTGAGGGCTGGAAGTTCGGCCTGAAAAACACGTGGTGGATCATCGACTATAACCGCCAGAGCCTCGATGCGGTGGTGCGCGAGGATCTGCATACACGCTTCGAAAAGCTCTTCACCGCGATGGGCTGGGATCTTGTCGTGCTGAAATACGGCAAGCTGCAGCAGGCCGCGTTTGCTGAACCCGGTGGCGAGCGTCTGAAACGATGGATCGACTCTGCACCCAATCAGCTTTACTCCGCGCTGATCTTCCAGGGCGGTGCAGCCTGGCGCAAAAGGCTGATGGATGATCTCGGCGATCAAGGAGACGTTTCGAAGCTGATCGAAAAGCGCAGCGACGTGGAATTGTCCGCGCTGATGAATAATCTCGGCGGCCACGATATTCCGAGCATCCTGGAGGCCTTCGAAGCCGTCGATCATGACCGGCCGGTCTGCTTTCTCTGCTACACGGTGAAGGGTTTTGGGCTGCCGCTGGCCGGGCACAAGGACAATCACGCCGGCTTGATGAACGAAGCACAGATGGAAGGCCTTCGCGCCTCAATGAACATCCGCACCGGATGCGAATGGGAGCCATTCGAAGGTCTTGGCATGCCGGCCGGCCAGCTTGCCCAATTCCTGAGCTCGGTTCCATTTGCGCAGGCCGCAGAGCGTAGATTGAACGCGCCGCACATCGAGATTCCGGAAGCGCTGCCGGTGCCGCAACAAAAATCGATTTCGACGCAGGCGGCGTTCGGCAACATCCTGAACGACATCGGGCGTGAGCAGACGCTGCTCGCTGCGCACATCGTCACGACGTCTCCGGATGTGACGGTTTCGACGAACCTCGGCGCCTGGGTAAACCGGCGCGGTATCTTTGGCCGCGATGCGATGCCCGATCTGTTCCGCGAGCAGCGCATCGCTTCCGCCCAGCGCTGGGAATTCAGCGCCACCGGTCAGCACATGGAGCTGGGCATCGCCGAGATGAACCTGTTCCTGCTGCTTGGGGCGATGGGGCTGTCGCACAGCCTGTTCGGTGCGCGCCTCCTTCCGATCGGAACACTTTATGATCCGTTCATCGCGCGCGGGCTGGATGCGCTCAACTATGCCTGTTACCAGGACTCGCGATTCATCCTGGTCGCGACGCCGAGCGGCATGGCGCTGGCGCCGGAAGGCGGTGCGCATCAGTCGATCGGAACGCCGCTCATCGGCATGGCACAGCCGGGTCTTGCTTCCTTCGAGCCGGCCTATGCCGACGAGTTGTCCGTCATCCTGCGCTGGGCGCTGGATCACATCCAGCTCGAAGGAGACGAGGGTGGATCGGTCTATCTGCGGCTCTCGACGCGTTCGCTCGATCAGCTTGGCCGGAGCATGACACAGGAACTGACGCGCGACATCATCGCGGGCGGCTACTGGCTATCGCCGCCGGGACCAAGCACGCGTGTCGTATTGGCCTATCAAGGAACGGTGAGCGCCGAAGCGATCACGGCAGCCGGTTTGATGGCGGAGGATCGACAGGGCGTCGGCGTGCTCGCGATCACTTCGGCGGATCGTCTCTACTCCGGCTGGCGGCGCAGCCAGCATCATCGCCACGACGGCCGTCTCTCGCCGCTTTCGCAGGTGGCAAAGCTTCTCGCGCCGGTTCCGCGCGATGCGCTGATCGTGACGATCATCGATGGTCACCCGGCGACTTTGAGCTGGCTCGGCGGCGTAGCCGGGCATCGTGTCGAAAGTCTGGGTGTCGACGCCTTCGGCCAGACGGGAACGATCGCCGATCTCTACCGCCATTTCGGCGTTGATGCCGAAAGCATCATGCGGGCCGTGGAAACCAGCGCGCCGGGCCGGCCAATCCGCTTCCGCGCTGGCTAAACCACCGCCAAAAAAGTCAGGTTCAGCGCGGATTTTTGAGCTACCGCGCACCGGCCGTGCGAACATGCTGAACGATACGTAAATCTACTTAGAGCACTGGCTCCGGCGAACTTCATGCGCCGTTAAAACAAAATTGAGATGATTTTTACGTATCCAATTCATGCGCGGGCAATGCTCTCCAAAGGTCAGTCGATCTACTGGTACCTCGGCACGGGATTCGTCCTGGCGCTGGGTGCTGTGATCGCGCTCGTGGCCTATGCCTCGCAACTGGCGAACCAGCAGTCGCGCCAAACCCAGCAGGACATGGCGCGCTACATCACGCTCAGCCGATACGTGTCCACTGAGCAGCGGCTGATGCCGATGATCTATTGGCAGGATGCCTACAACCGCATGAGCAAGAGCTGGGACAAGAAATGGATCGAATGGGAATTCGGCCCCTATCTTGAATCTATGCAGATCAACGCCTGTCTGCTCTTCGACAGCAAGGGCAAGCTGATCCAGTTGCATCAAGACAAGTCCAAGAGTCCGATGACGTTCGACGACGCGCAATACAGCGAGAATGTCGTCAACCTTCTCGATGCGATAAACGCCGCTCCGCGTACGTCTCCGCCGCAAGTCCGCACCGCCATGGTAAAACTACATGGTGTGCAATATTTCGCCGCCGCAGGCCGCGTCGCACCTGAAGACCCAAAGACATTTTCGACTGCGGACAAGGACGTCACGGCCGTATTCCTCGTGCGCGCCACGCCGGCGAGCTATCAGGCGCTGTTCGATTCCTTCCACCTCACCGGCGTCGAGATCCGGTCTGACAGTGTCGAAATTCCCGGCAAGGTCAACATACTCCTCCACGATCTGGACGGAGATGTCGTCGGCCGGCTGTGGTGGATACCTTATGAGCCGAGCAACGAACTGATGCGCGTCGTCGTGCCGTTGACGGTACTGGTGTTCCTCCTCTTCGGCGTCGTGCAGATGGCCATCATTCGCCGCTGGCAGGAGTCGCAGCGCGAACTCGGCCGGGCGCAGGCGAGGGCGGACGCCGCACTGGAAGAGAGTCGCGCCAAATCGGCTTTCATCGGCACAATCAGCCATGAGTTGCGCACGCCGCTGAACGCCGTCATCGGCTTCTCGGAACTGTTGATGTCCAAGATCTTCGGCCCGTTAGGGGCCAGGCAATATGGAGAATATGCCGAACACATTCACACCAGCGGCACGACGTTGCTCGGTATCGTCAACGACGTGATCGAAATTTCGCGAATCCAGGGTCGCGACACCGGGGTCGACTGCGTGCCCTGCGACGCCGTGAGGCTCGTGCGCGATGCGATCGAGAGCAAGCGCAGCTTCGCCGCGTCCAAGCAGATAACGATCGACTACGTGACGGCGGAACCGGCGTTGTGGTGCCAGGCTGCGCCAACCAGCCTGGTGCAGACCGTGGCCCGCCTCATCGACAATGCGATCAAATTCTCGCCCGAGCGAACGCTCGTATCGGTCGAACTGCGCCGCGGCGCCGATGTCGAAGTCGTGGTCAGCGACCAGGGCATGGGAATCGACGAACAGCTCCGCAAAGATCTCGGCAGGCCCTTCGTGCAGCTTGAAGGTCATCTCGCGCGCAAGAACGGCGGCATCGGCCTCGGCCTTGCCATTTCGCGCGGTCTCGCCGAACTGATGGGCGGATCCTTGTCGATCGACAGCGAGCCCGGCGAGGGCACGCGCGTCATCCTTCGCCTGCGCACGGCGGAAAAACCCGCCGCAGAAAAAGCCGCAGCCTGAATCCTCAGAATTCGCCGCCTTGGACGTCGCATGCCTTGGCTGCGATTTAGAGTGGCGTCCCCGGCGCGGCAACAACTCTGGTCACGGCGTCGCTGAGGCAGTCGGGACAAAGACAGTCTGCGGCGTCGCTGCTCGGGGCGATGTGCGGCAATGCATCACACCAGCAGGCGTCGTGTCCGCGCGCGGGACCGCATGTGAAAGCAGAGCCACAAGTCGAACAGCATTTCTGCCGGGACTGTCCCAGGTGAAGATGCGTATCGAACCGGACATGATCGCGCGGCTTTTGCGGTGCCAGAAGGTTGCGGTAGGCGTCAGGCGGACCATCCCAGGCAAAGACATCTGGGTGAATCAGGTGGGCAAGAAGCTCAGTGCCCTCGACGACTCTTGGACCGGGACGCGCGAAATAGGCATTCGCATCGACCGCATAGACGCGTCCGTTGCGCACGGCGGGAAGATTGGACCAGCCAGGATAGGCGAAAAGCTGGCGCGCCTGCTCCGCGGCTTTCTCCATGTGGAAGCCGCACGGCATGACGATCAGAATCTCTGGCGCCCACGACAGAACATCGTCCCACGAAACTCGGACCGAATCCGCCCCGTCACGTCCCAGATCGTCGCGGCCGCCGGCGATGCGAACCATCTCGGGCACCCAGTGGCCGCAGCAATAGACGGGGTCCATCCATTCCATGCAGAAAATCCGCGGCCGGTGCGAGAGCGAGGATGACTTCGCCGCGACTGCCGCAAGTCGGGCACGACGGGCCGCGATGAGCGCTTCGGCCTGTACTAGCCGCTGGGTTGCCGCGCCCAAATCGCGCAGATTGCCGAAGATTTGGTCGATGGATTTCGGGGTCAGCCACAGAATTTGCGGCCTGGTCGAAAGCGCCTTCAGCAACTGGGTCACTTCATTGCCCGACGGCGCGCAAACCTGGCAGAGATCTTGAGTGAGGATCAGGTCGGGAGCGATCTCGCGCACCAATGCCTCGTCGACGCGATACAGACTGAGGCCCGCGCGCATCCGTTCGGACACGGCAATATCTATTTCCTGCTGGCTCATGCGCTCTACCGGCAAGACATTGCTGACGACGACCGGTTTGCTCCTTGCCTGGGCCGGATAGTCGCATTCGTGCGTCACGCCCATCAGGCTGTCGCCCAGCCCCAGTGCGTAGACCATTTCGGTCGCGGACGGCAGGAATGAGATGATGCGCGGCGCGCTCATCCCGAACGGCTCAAGCCGGCCGTGGCTGGTTCGCGCAAGCTGAAAAATTGCTTTTCCAGCAACGCGAAGCCGCCAAACAGGACGAATGTGTAGAGCAAGTCGCCCGTCAGCGTATTCCAGAAGAAGGGAATCGCGGCGACATAGCATCCGATCAGGCCAGCGACCGTCTTGGGATAGAGAGGTTCAAACACCCAGACACCGAAATTCGTGATCGCGAAAAAGAGCGCCGAGCTCAACACGGCCGCGCCCGCGACAAACGGCGCAGTGCGACGCCGCTGGAGTCCCGCACCGATCAGAACGACCAACGCAAAGCTCAGATAGACGACCTCCATATGCCGGTACAGACCCAGCACAAGATCGCTCAGGAACAGCGCCGCCACGGGCACGGCGAATGCGAGGCGCTTGTCTGAGAAATAGGCGCCGCCGAACAACGCGACCGCCGCTATCGACGTCATGTTCGGCGGATGCGGGATGAGGCGCGACATAGTGGCGGCGAATACCATTGAAAGCAGCACCAAGAGGCGGGGTTTGAGCACGCGAAGATTCTCCTAATCTTGGGCATCCGGAATCAGGTCGCAAAACCAGAAACCGTCGCGGTGAACAACTTCTCCAAACGAAAACTTTACGGGCTCGACAAACAATGGGCCGTCGAACACGAAAGTATGAAACTCTCCATTCTCTCCACAGGGATCAACACCGGGTGGAAGGTCCTCCAGCAAGCGGTCGTCAATCACGCGTCCGGCAAACGAGGGATCCAGTTTACTCGGATCGACACAGACGATCGCAGTCTTGAATCCATCATTTACAAAGTTTTTTATCAGCGCCGACGTGTCGCGTTGCCATAGCGGATATAGGCCGCTCATCCCCAGTCCCGCCATCAGTCGCTGACGGTATGCCCTGATGTCTTCCAGAAAAAGATCGCCGAACACCACCGAGCGGATGCCACGTTCGAAGTGGCGCGTCAGAATCGCCGCGGTGTTTTTTTCATACTCTTCATTTGTTGCGCCTTTCGAGATGTGCACCAGCTCCAACGGCAGGCCCAGACTTCTCGCCTGACGTTCGAGTAGCTCGCGACGCACGCCGTGCATGCTGATCCGGTCGTAATCCTGTGTGACCGTCGTCAGCAACGCCTCGACGCGCATGTTGGGTGTGCGCAGGATTTCCTGCAGCGCCATGCAACTGTCTTTTCCACCGCTCCAGGATACCAGGACGGAGTGCGGCTTCGCTTGTTGCTCGATGGAAGTCGGCATAAATTTTTGTCGCTTCGGCTGTACGATTTTGAATCACGTCGCGCGCCGGCGAATGAAACACGCGACGCTCAAACCGTCGAGTGACTCTCAAGAAAGGGTGACTGGCAGTTCTTGCGGGCTTTGCTTTACGCCTAAGGCGAACAACGGCCGGCGACGCGATGCGCGTCTTAGCCGCGCTTCGATTGTGGCTGGCTGGGGCGGAAGGGATCGAACCTTCGAATGCCGGAATCAAAATCCGGTGCCTTACCGCTTGGCGACGCCCCAGTAGGCAGCTTGCCCGCCGAAGCAGCGGCGAGGGCGCCGGACCATAGGGCGTGTCCAAGCGCCTTTCAACGCGTGCTTTTCGGCCCGAAAATCGGCTCAGAACGGCGTATTGCGGCACCCAAAGCCCCTCTATATAAGGGCGCCTCCCGTGAATTTCGGAGAGTAGCTCAGCCTGGTAGAGCACTACGTTCGGGACGTAGGGGCCGGAGGTTCAAATCCTCTCTCTCCGACCATTTAAGGCCTGATTTTGTTGGCCTTTTGGAGTCGGCCGTTTTTGTGCTTCGACTGAGTCGGGTGTATTCCGGGTTTACGTACGATGTATCGAAGGTGATTTCGGGAGGACGTAGTCCCAAACGCTATTGTTGCGCGGCGCTAGCCGTGAAATCGAATCGATTCAGCTGTAGTTTGGAGCGCTGCAGGCACAGTCTCGATTTCGACGCCAACTCTCGATCTACCCATTAGATCGCACACACGAGAAGTCATCCGCTAGAACTTAGTTCGTAGCTCGAAAAGTGAGAAGTGTTTGCAGAACTGGTGAGCCCAACGTGCAAGTTTCTCGGCACAACTTGAACTCTCTGGACCGATGCAGATGGACGCGAAGCTAGGCCGCCTCTGCGAGCTTCACAATTGTTTCGTTCGCAATCGACTCTTCAATGACGTTTGCGGCCTGAGATAACACGCCCAGATAAGTTCCCAATTCCGCCTTGCTTCGTACGACTGCAAATCTCTTGGGAGCATTGTCGTTCAATGCGATGTCATGAAATTTTGTCGACGCCGCTGCAATCGACGCGGGAT
>Ga0265313_10004563_pt1 | contig 10551 bp, 14 predicted proteins | sample 4123metaG_FD_203122 | JGI IMG/M metagenome (GOLD analysis project Ga0265313, IMG submission 203122) | Rhizosphere microbial communities from Carex aquatilis grown in University of Washington, Seatle, WA, United States - 4-1-23 metaG | ecosystem: Host-associated > Plants > Roots > Rhizosphere >...
GTCCTCCGTCTCGACTGCATTCGGAGCAACCCATCCCCACCGCGTACCGCATCTAGCCTAAAAGCCCGCCTTTGCAGGTGTTTTGAATACGCTTTAGCCGATGGCGCGTGCCGATGGTTTGAGCCCGGTTGTCGTCTTCGTCGCTCGACTCGGCTCCGTGTGGCTGCTCCTGCTGGTCGCAGGGCTGTATGGAGGCCTGTTGGGCTGGCGTACCGGCGGGTTTCTGATGCTCGCTGTCTGCGGGATGATCGGCGGCCATCTACTGATGGGCGTCAGCGAGTACCGCCGCGTGATGCGGCGGCCCTGGCCGAACGTGTCGCCGCTCGAAGACGACGACGACGATTGGTAGCCCAGGCACCTCGTTCGTGGTCCGCGCGCCGAACCAAGACGAACCAGATTCGCTCTTTGAATCTGATTCGCGAGTTTCTCGGAGACCGCGGCAGTTCGAAACTCGTGAATCTGGTTCGGCTGCGCCGAATCAGATTCAGTGGGAGACGGGCACTTCGTTCGTCGCCGCGAGCTGGCCGCACGCGGCCGCGATGTCGCGCCCGCGCGTGAGCCGCAGCGTCGGCGAGAAACCCGCCCTGTGCAGGGAATCTTTGAAGTGCGCCATCGTGTCGCGTGACGAGGCGTCGAACATGCCAGTCGGGTTGTACGGGATCATGTTCACCTTGAAGATCTTCGGATCGAGCAACTCTGCGATCCCGCGCGCATGCTCGAGCGAGTCGTTGACGCCGGCGAGCATCACGTACTCAACGAAGACCTTGCGCCGGCGCAGCTCGTAGTAGCGCGTGCATTCGGCGATCACTTCGTCGAGTGGGTAGCGGTCGTTGACCGGCATGATCTCGCTTCGCAGCGCGTCGGTGGGCGCGTGCAGCGACAGCGCAAGGCGGATCGGCTCGTCGACCTCGTCGACGAACCGGCGCAGGCCGGGCAGCCAGCCGACCGTGGAGATCGTCGTACGGCGGTGTGTCACGCCGAGGTCGGGCAGCCGGCGCGCGGCTCCCACAACGGCGTCGAAGTTCAACATCGGCTCGCCCATGCCCATGAAGACGACATGCGAGATCGGCGTCTCGCGCCGGAAGTGCAGCGCCTGGTCGAGGATCTCCCACGTGGTCAGATTCCGGCGGAACTGCATCTGGCCGGTCGCGCAGAACGTGCACGTCAACGGGCAGCCCGACTGCGACGAAAGGCAGACGGACTGGCGGCCGTCGCGGAAGCGCATCAACACCGCCTCGACCGGATGCCCGTCGGCGGTGTGGAAGAGCGCCTTCACCGTCCCGTCGACGGACTTGGCCTCCTGCACGAGCTCGAGCGTCGAGAACGGCACCTGCTCCGCGAGCCGCTCGCGCAGCTCGACGGACAGGTTCGTCATCTCGCCGTACGAGGTGGCGCCGCGCGCAGCCCATTCCCACACCTGCCGGGTGCGGAACGCCGGCTCGGGCGCCAGCACCTCCGTGACGAGCTCGAGATCCATCCGGACACGGTAGCGACCCGCGTCAGTGGGTCCATACTGGGGGAAGTGTGAAGCTCGGTTCGGTGATCGTTGGCTGCGCCGTGCTCGGAATGGTTGTTTCCGGGTGCGGTCACAGTCGCACCCACGCCGACACCCACACCGTCACGGGGCTCCGTCTCCTGCCGGCCCCGACGCTTCAGGCAGGGTCGCCGGTTCAGCAGTTCTACGGATCGATCAGAGCTCTCACGCGCGACGGCAAACGCTATTTCCTGCGCCTCGATCCGTCGTGGTTCGTCGAAGGCGTAACAGCGAATGTCCTCGACGCCGACCAGACAGGAGTTCGATGTCGCCCGACGCGCTGCGAGTTCTCGCCGGACGACTACGCCACGCTCGACGAGGGCCATCACACCCTGACGTTCGTCGTGCCGGCGAGAGTGCGCGGCACCGTGCTCATCTCGGGCCCGAAGGGGTCGCCGGTCACGATCGAGCAACTCGCTCAGATCGTTCACGGCACGAGCCGGCTCAAGCTGTACGAGCCGATCGCGTCGGGCGTCTGGATCGTCGTTCGCGGCGACACGGTTTACAGCTTCGCCCAGCAGTACCGGCCCTGAGCGTCACCCTCTGAGGGGATGAGCGCCCGCGGGGCGCGCGCCGATTCTCACCGGGTGACCGCCGTCCTCTACCGCATCGACCGTCAAGACACGATCGTGGAGACGGGAGGTGCGTGGGACGACTTCGCACGCGCGAACGGCGGCGTTCCGCCGTCGGTCGGACGGCCGCTCTGGCACTTCATCGCGGGCCAGGACGTGCGCACGACCTGGGCGCTCCTCCTGCGCCGCGTGCGCGAAGGGCGGATCCCGGTGGCGTTCCTCTATCGCTGCGACGGGCCGGGCGTGCGCCGGTTGATGCAGATGGAGCTCCTCGCCGATCGTGCAGGATCCGTGCAGTTCCGGTCGACCGCCGTCAGCGTCGTCGAGACGGAGACCGTGGTCGGGCGCTGGGAGACGGGCTCCGCCCGCGACACCGTGCTCATCTGCGGCTGGTGCGGCCGCGTGCACGCGGGGGACTGGGTGCAGCCGGAGCGTGCGATCGGCCTGCTCGGACACCACGAGGTGCGCCGGCCGCGCCTTTCGCACGGCATCTGCGACAGCTGTGCCGGTGAGTTGAAGTCAGCTGCGAGCGCGTAGCCACGCGACGACGTCCGCCGCGTTGCGGTCCGGCGGGAACACCGGATAGAAGACCTTCACGATCAGTCCCGCCTCCGAGACGAGAGCGAGCCGCTTGTACAGCGTGTGCCCCGCGACCTCGAAGGTGGGGAGCCCGAGCTTGTCGCGCAGCCGCAGCTCCGGGTCGGCGATCACCGGGTACGGCATGTGGTTTCGCTCCGCGAACTCGACCTGATCCTCGAGCGACTGCACCGAGAGCCCGGCGACGCGTGCGCCGAGCTCGGCGAGCTCCGCCGCGTGGTCGCGAAACGCGCAGGACTGCGGTGTGCACCCGCGCGCGCCGGCAATCGCGTCCCAACCGGGCAGCGACGGCTCGCCGGGCTTGCCGCTGCGCGGATAGACGTAGAGCACCTCGAACTCGGCGACGTCGACGGGGCCTTGCGACGAGTCGAGCGTCAGCTCCGGCAGGCTCATGCCGAGCAGGTGATCGGCGGCGCCGTCGTCCTCGGGCACCGGGAGGCCGGGCGGGAGGGTATGGAGATCGCGCTCTTCCATCCGTGCATAGGATCGTACGGTGATCGACCTCCGGTCGGATACGCAAACCAGGCCGTCGCAGGCGATGCGGCAGGCGATGGCGACCGCGGAGGTAGGCGACGAGCAGGAGCGCGAGGACCCGACCGTGCTCGAGCTCGAGCGCCGCGGGGCGGAGCTGCTCGGCCAGGAGGAGGCCGTCTACCTGCCGACGGCGACGATGGGGAACCAGATCGCGCTCGCGATCCTGACGGCCCGCGGCGACGAGCTCGTCGTCGAGGAGACGGCGCACATCATGATGGCCGAGCTCGGAGGCGCCGCCTTCCACTCGGGCCTCCAAACGCGCGGCCTACCGGGCCACCGGGGGCGGCTGAGCGCGGAGCAGGTGCGCGCCGCGACGTGGGGTGAGGGAAGCTTTTGGGGGCCGCGCGCGTCCTTGTTGGCGGTGGAAAACACCCACAACAAGGCGGGCGGGACCGTCTGGCCCCTGGGCGAGCTCGAGGAGGTCGTCGCAACCGCGCGGGAGCTCGACCTGCGCGTGCACCTCGACGGCGCCCGCCTGATGAACGCGGTCGTCGCAACGGGCGTCCCGGCGTCCCGGATCGGCGCGCTCTTCGACACCGTCACGCTCTGCCTCTCCAAGGGGCTCGGCGCGCCGCTCGGCGCGCTGATCGCCGGTTCGCGAGAGCTGATGTTCCGCGCCCGCATGGAGAAGCACCGCTTCGGCGGCGCGCTGCGCCAGGCCGGCATCGTCGCGGCCGCGGGCCTCTACGCGCTCGACCACAACGTCGAGCGCCTCGCCGACGACCACGCGCGCGCCCGCCGGCTCGCCGAGGGCTGGGCGGCAGCCGGAGTCCCCGTCGACCTGGAGCTCGTGGAGACGAACTTCGTGCAGCTGAACGTCGCCGCGCTCGGGCTCGGCGAGGAGGACGCGCTCGAGAAGCTGCGCGCGCACGGTGTGCTCCTCTCGCCGACGAAGCCGGGCACACTCCGCGCGCTGACGCATCTCGACATCACCGACGACGACGTCGAGCGCGCGCTCGAGGCCGTCCCGCAGGCACTCGGAGCCCGTGTCCACGCCTGACAAGCTCGACCGGCTCCTGCAGGAGCGGCAGGCCGACCGCCTGCCGTCGGTCGCGGCCGCCGTCGTGCGCAAGGGCGAGCTCGCCTGGTCGAACGCCGTCGGCAGCGCGAACTACGACGAGGATCGCGAGGCCACGCCGGGGACGCAGTACCGCATCGGGTCGATCACGAAGACCTTCACGACGACGGCGATCATGCAGCTGCGCGACGCGGGCCTGCTCGATCTCGACGACCGCCTCGAGCAGCACATCGACGGGATCGCGAACGGCTCGCCGACGATCAGACGAATGCTCGCGCACATCTCCGGGATGCAGCGCGAGGTGGGGGAGATGTTCGTCGACGGCACGTCGCCGGCCGAGGAGGATCTCGAGGTCGCGCTCGCGCTCGATCCCGCGCAGGCCCACCACTACTCGAACCTCGCCTTCGGACTGCTCGGCCGCGTCGTCGCGTCGAGGTCCGGGATGCCGTATACCGACTATGTCGACGAGCGGATCCTCGAGCCGCTCGGACTCGCACGCACGACGTGGCGCTCACAGGAGCCGAAGGCGCAGGGCTACCTCGTGGATGAGTACGCGCGCACGGTGTGGGTCGAGCCGGAGACCGAGCTCGGCGGCGTCGCTGCCATGGGCCAGCTCTGGTCGACGGTCGAGGACCTCGCCGTCTGGGCGACCTTCCTCGCGCGCGGGGCGGACGGTGTCCTCGACGCGAAGACGATCGACGAGCTGTGGTTCCCGCAGGTCATGTACTACCCCGACGACTGGGTGCTCGGCTGGGGGCTCGGCCTGATGCTCCACAACCAGAACGGCAAGATCTTCGGCGGCCACGGCGGCGCGATGGCCGGTCACCTCGCCGGCGTCTACGTGCACCGCAAGACGCAGATCGGCGCCGCGGCGCTCACCAACTCCGGCACGCGTGGGAACATGGAACTGTTCGCGATCTCGCTCGTCGAGCAGGCGATGGAGATCTGGCCCGAGCCGATCGAGCCGTGGCGGCCGGAAGCGGCTCCGCCCGACGACGTGCGCGCGCTGCTCGGCCAGTGGTGGTCGGAGGGCGGCGAGTTCGTGTTCTGGTGGGAGCGCGGCGCGCTGCAGGCGAAGGTGGTCGGAACGCCGCCCGGCCGTGCCGAGACGACGTTCGAGCGCGACGGTGACGGCTGGGTTGCCTCAGCGGGGCGCGAGCGCGGCGAGCGGCTGCGCGTCGAGGACGGGCTGCTCGTCTGGGCCGGTTACCCGTTCACGCGGGCGCAGGAGCCCTTCAAGCCCTGACGACGTGCGGCAGCCCGTCGAGGTGGGGGAGCAGCGTCATGCTCTCCTGCTCGTTCGGGTCGGTGCGCGCCACGAGCAGGACGATCGGGTCGGTCGTGCTCGCGTTCATCGGCAGATGCGGCGTGTTCGCGGGCACGTAGACGAAGTCGCCGGTCCGCGCCTCGATGCGATCCTCGAGGTGGTCGCCGAACCAGAGCACGGTCTCGCCCTCGAGGACGTACAGCGCGGACTCGTGGTCCGCGTGCAGGTGCGCCTTGCCGATCGCACCCGGCGGCAGCGTCGAGAGCTGGAAGCAGAGCCGCTCCGAGCCCGCGGTGACGCTCGAGATGCCGGGCGCGCGTGCGACGCCGTCCGCGAACACGGTCGACTCGCCTGCCTGGACGACGACGCACTTGCCTGCCACGGGCATCAACCTAGCTGAGCGCGTAGGCGAGCACAGCACCGGCGTAGGCGCCCGCGAGCAGGAAGCCCTCCCAGCGCTTCGAGGTGCCGTCGCGCGTGACGAGCCACGCCAGCCCGGCGGCGAGCGCCATCGTCGCGACCTCGATCGGCCGGAACGCGAGCGTCAAGCGATGGTCGAGCGCGAGCGACACGAGCGCGACGACCGGGGCGACGAAGAGCGCCACCTGCATCGAGGAGGTGATCGCGATCTCCGTCGCGAGCTGGGTGTTGCCGCGCTTCGCGATCACGATCGCCCCGCCGTGCTCGGCGGCGTTGCCGACGAGCGCGACGATCACCACGGCGATGAAGAACTCGTTCAGGCCGACCGCCTGGCCGAACGCGTGCAGCGAATGCACGAGGATCTCGGAGACGAACGCGGTCGCCACCGTGGCGATGCCGAGCACCGCGAGCGAGGTCTGCAGCGTCCATGCCCCTGCAGCCGGCGCCGCGCGCGCGGCCTCGCGGTGGATGCGCAGGTTCTTGACGGTGATCCAGAGGTAGACCGTGAGCAGGACGAGCGCGACGGGGATGCTGAGCAGGATGAGTGAGTGGCGGTCGGGTGACCCGTGCCAGCCCGGGACCGACGTGACGAGCAGGAGCACGACCGCGCCGGCGACGCCGAAGAGCTGCCAGCGCAGCGAGCGCGCGTCGACCTTGCCCGTGCCGCCGAAGATCATCGCGACGCCGAGCACGAGCAGGATGTTCGACACGACCGAGCCGGTGATCGTCCCGCGCACGACGCCGGGGAGCCCGTCGGCGATCGCGAGCAGCGCGATGATCAGCTCGGGCGCGTTGCCGAAGCTCGCGTTGAGGAAGCCGCCGATGCCGGGGCCGGTGTGTTCCGCCGCATGCTCGGTCGCCTCCCCGATCAGCCACGCGAGCGGCACGAGCGCTACGGCCGACAGGATGAACAGCGAGGTCGCCCCGAGGTCGAAGCCGTAGCGGGCGACGAAGGCGACGGGGGCCAGGGCGAGCGATGCCCAGAGGATCCTTCGCGCCACGTCGTTACCCTAGCCGGGCCGTGATCGAGGCCGTCCTCTTCGACTGGAACAACACGCTCGTCCAATTCACGTGGGACGACGACCTGCTCGTCCAAGGGCATCGTGCCGGGCTTGGGCGGGACGATCCTGCGTTCACGGCACGCTACCGCGAGCTGATGCTCGGCGGCGGGCCGCAGCGTCCGTATGCCGAGGTGCTCGGTGAGCTCGGGGTGGCTGACGCCGACGCGTTCATCGACGCCGAGCACGAGGTCTGGCGGTCGGCGCACGCGGTGCTGGCCTCGGCGCAGGCGCTGCTCGAGTCGCTGCGGGCCCGCGGTGTCAAGACCGGCGTCGTCGCCAACTCGTGGCCGGAGCCCGCGCGGGTGCTGCGGGCGGACGCGGAGGCGTTCGGTCTCGCGAGCCTGCTCGACGTCATGGTCTTCTCCGACGAGGTGGGCGTGAGCAAGCCTGAACCTCAGATTTTCTTGCGGGCGCTCGAGCAGATCGGCGTCGAACCGGAGCAGGCGATGTTCGTCGGCGACCGCCTCGTCGATGATGTGCAAGGGGCAGCGAACCTGGGCATGACGACGGTCCAAGCACTGTGGTTTGCAGCAGACGATACGAGCAGTGGGATCGAGCCCGACTTCATGGCGTTCACGCCCATGGACGTCCTCAACGCGCTCCGGCGTGTAGCGCTGTAAGCGCTAAAAGTCAAGTCTTGCGGCCGTCGGTAAAGGCTCGGACAATGCAGTTATGACGCCAGAGCAGATCACCGCCGCGCCGGCTCTGCCGCTCCATCCGCAGGACGAGATGGAGTGCCGCCGCTGCGGCGTTCACTGCGACAAGGTCGTCTATCCGGGTGCGTGTCTTTCGCGCGGTTGCCCCTTCGTCTACTCGTACGAAGCGTGGGGTCACACGTACGTCGGGTGCATGCAGAAGGTCTACGACGTCGAGATCGACGTTGACATGCTGCGCGCCGCGGAGGAGCGCAAGCCGGGCTTCGGCGCGATCCTCGCGCGGCGCAACGTGCTGCCGATGTGCAAGGCCGAGATCGAGCGGACGTACGAGTCGCGGCTCGACGAAGAGCTCGGCTGCATCAATCCGGAGTTCGACGAGCTGCCGGTCGGCGAGCCGACGTTCCGGATCTTCGCGCAGATCAAGAACGACTGAGCAGCGCGTCCTCGCGGCGCCGGCGGACGGTGCGCGAGGCGATCCAGACGAGCCAGAGCAAGAGCGCGAACGGCGCGCCGAGCGCGAGCGCGTAGACCGCGCCGATCCCGACCCACCGGAACGCGACGGCGAGCCCGTGCAGCGGCCCGTGGTGCGCCTTGGCGGGCTTCGGCGCGGCCGTACCGAGGTGCAGATTGACGGTCGCGTAGCGCGCCGTGCGGATCGTCGCTGCTTCGGCCCGCTGGAGGCCCTGGATCTGCCGGACGAGCGCGGCGATCCTGCTTGTGGTTGCGGGCGTCTGCGGCTGTGCGCGCAGCGCCGTGAGCTGGCGCTGGAGCCGCGCGATCGTGCGGCCGGTCGTGTTGACGGTCGTCTGGAGGTCCTGGATGTCGACCTGCTCGGCGGTGATCGTCCCGATCGCGGACAGCCGTGCGATCGCCTCCTGCACGTGCGCGCGCGGGATCCTCAGCTTCAGGTCGGCGCTGCCGCTCTTCGCGGTCGTGCTCGCATGGACCGAGCCGGCGTAGCCGCCGAGCGACTTGGTGATCTGCAGCGCCTGCTTGACGCCGCTCGAGACGCCGTTCGGCGTGGGCACGCGCAGCGCGAGGTAGGCGCCGTAGCGCTGGACGCGCGTCGTCGACGGCGCCGGCACCGGAGTGGCCACGACGCTCGGAGCCAGCTTCAGCGACGGGACGCCGGCAGCGGCGCCGTGCACGATCGTGCGCTCGATGGGAGGCACGGCCTGGTTCTGGTGCGACGGGCGCGTGAAGACGATCGTGGCCGCGACGGCCGCCGCGACGGGAATCGCGACGACGAGCGCGCGGCGCCAGGTGAACGCGCGGCGGCGAGCGGGGGTCGTGTCGGCCGCGGCGATCAGCCGCACGCGGGCACGGACTTCGGACGGGGCTTCGATGCGCGCGGCGCGCAATTCCGCGACGAGATCACGCTGCGACATGGAGAGCCTCCTCGAGCTTCTTGAGCGCCCGGTTCAGGCGCGTTGTGCAGTTCGTGGCCGAGATGCCGAGCACGCTGGCAGCAGTGCCTGCGTCGAGATCGAGCAGGATGCGGAGAGCGACGACCTCGCGCTCGCCGGCGGACAGTGAGCGCAGGGCGTTTTCGAGATCGGGCGAGAGCCCTTCGACGAAGTGCTCCTCGATGCGGTCGTGCTCTGCGGCGAGCTGCTCGCGGCGCGTGCGCCGGCGCTCGGAGCGGAAGTGGTCGAGCGCCACGGTGCGGGCGACCTGGCAAAGCCAGGTGCGGGCTGAGCCGCGATCGGGGTCGAAGCGGTGCCAGAGCCGCAAGGCGCGCTCGAACGTCTCGCCGGCGAGGTCGTCGGCGGCAGCCCGGTCGCCCGTGAACCAAGCGAGGTAGCCGTAGACGTCGTCGAGGTGCGCTTCGGCAGCCTGGGTGAACGTCATCTCGTGTGTTGTACGCCGCCGAACGGCCGGGCGTCACAGATTCAGGCAGTCCAGCGCGCGTGCAGGTCGCGCAGCTTCTGGATCTCGAACGCGTTCGGGCCCGACTTGTCCTGGCCCGGCACTTCGAGGTACGCGCTCAGGTGCTGGAACGCGGGATGCGCGAGGAAGGCGCCGAGCTGCTCGCCCATCAGCCCCTCGCCGATGTTCGCGTGGCGATCGCGGTTCGAGCCGAGCGGGGTGGCGCTGTCGTTCACGTGCAGCGCGCGCAGGCGGTCGAGGCCGATCCCGTCGTCGATTTGCCGCACGAGCGCGTCGACCGCGTCCGGATCGCTGACGTCGTAGCCGGAGGCATAGAGGTGGCACGAGTCGAGGCAGATGCCGAGCCGCGGATGACGGCCGACCCGCTCGAGCAGCGTCTCCAGCTCCTCGACGGAGCGGCCGATCGTGCCGCCGGTCCCGGCCGAGTTCTCCATCAGCAGCCACGTGTCTCCTTCGCAGCGCTCGAGGATCTGCACGAGCGCGGCGACCGTCCGCTCGAGCCCGGCGTCGAAGCCGGCGCCGAGGTGGGAGCCGACGTGGAAGATGACCCCGTCCGCCTCGATCGCGGACGCGGCATCCATCGTGTTGCGCATCGTCTGGATCGACCGCTCGTAGATCCCGTCGTCGGGCGCCGCGAGGTTGCAGAGGTAGAGCGCGTGGCAGACGACGCCGCCGATTCCGGCCTCGGCCCGCCGCGTCTTGAAGCGCTCGATCGCCTCCGGCTTGTGGTTCGTCGGCCGCCACATCCGCGGGCTCTGCGTGAAGACCTGCACGCAGTCGCCGCCGGCCGCCTCGATGCGGTCGATCGCCGTGTCGATCCCCCCGGCGGAGGACATGTGCGCGCCGAATTCCACAGCCGCCCTACGATAGTGCGATGGCACACGTCCGCGTCCGCATAGCTCCGAGCCCAACTGGGCTGCTGCACATCGGCAACGTTCGCACCGCGCTCTTCAACTGGCTCTTCGCGAGGCACGAGGGCGGCGAGTTCCTGTTGCGGATCGA
>Ga0265313_10004565_pt1 | contig 10548 bp, 10 predicted proteins | sample 4123metaG_FD_203122 | JGI IMG/M metagenome (GOLD analysis project Ga0265313, IMG submission 203122) | Rhizosphere microbial communities from Carex aquatilis grown in University of Washington, Seatle, WA, United States - 4-1-23 metaG | ecosystem: Host-associated > Plants > Roots > Rhizosphere >...
CACATCCAGGTTGCGGAGGAAGCGCCCCCGCCGCTCGTGGATCCCTCCCCGCAGCAGATGCGCGCCTCGCACATCGACCCGCTTACCGGTGAGGACGAGATCGTGGATTCGCTCCCGACGGGGGGCCCGCGGCCGGTTCAGCGCCGCGACCTGCCGGTGGATCCGAACAACCCCCAGACCTGGGGCAAAGTGCAGCGCAATGCGCCCTGTCCCTGCGGTTCGGGGCGGAAATTCAAGCACTGCCACGGAGCCCTTGTGTGATCGCACCCGCGTGTCGCAAAGTCGCCGTGATTGGGCGATTATGTAACGTGACACGCAATTCCGGAAACGTTCGCCGGGTGCGTGCCTAACTCTTGGGGGTCATCATGGCTGTTGGATTGCTTGCTGCCGCGTCTCTTGCCGCAGCGATTTCGGGACACGCTGACGCCACGCCCGACCGGCAACTTGCCGCCAACAATGCGATCACGTTGAGGGTCTGCAATCATACGACCAACGCGACCGTCGTGGGATCGAGCTTCATTCCGGTCGGCGGCAGCGCGTGGCGGAACAAGGGCTGGACGAAGGTCAACGCCGGCGCGTGCAGGGACATATTCACGACAACCAACCGTACCTTCTATGCGCGCGCCGAAGTCCTGGGTCACTCCGACGAATACTGGGGTGCCGACATCAAGCAGTGCGTGGAGTATCCGGGCCCGTACGATTTCATGACCGGATCGAACGACACGACCTGTCCCGAGGGCGACCCTGCGGAATTCACGACGTTCCATTCCGACGGCCGTCCCGTCTACATCTGGAATCTTAATCCGTAGGGATGCGGCGTCGTCGCCGTTTTCGGTGAGCGCCCCTTTAAGTTTCGCGTCCGCCGGACCAACATGTCCGCGGAAATCCGCGCGCGAAAGCATCCAGCCATGACGCCGTTCAAGGTCGACGTTTCACAAGCCGTTCTCGATTCCATCCGCGCCAAAGTGCGTGCCTATGAGTGGCATGAGATGCCGCGCGGCGAAGGCCTGGAGGGAAGCTGGGCATACGGCGCCAATCTCGATTTCATGAAGGACCTCTGCGCCTACTGGGCCGACGGCTACGACTGGCGCAAATGGGAAAAGGGGCTCAACGCGTTCCCGCAGTTCACCGCGAAGGTCGACGACATCGACATTCATTTCTATCACGTGGTGGGTTCCGGTCCGTCGCCGAAACCGCTGATCCTCAGCCATGGCTGGCCGGGTTCGGTGTTCGAGTTTCTGCACATCATCGACAAGCTGGTGCATCCCGAAAAGCATGGCGGCGATGTGAAGGACGCCTTCACGGTCATCGTGCCGTCCCTGCCCGGCTACGGATTTTCAGGCAAGCCGAAACGGCCGATCGGTCCGCGCACCACAGCGCGCCTGTTCGACAAACTCATGACCGACGTCGTGGAGCTGCCAGACTACATCGCGCAGGGCGGCGACTGGGGCAGTTCGATCTCCGCGCATATGGGATATGAGGGCAAGGGTTGCCGCGCTGTTCACTTGAACATGATGGGCTGGGTTTCGCCCGGCGTCGGGCCCGAGACGGCGCAGGAGAAGGAATTCGCCGCGAAGGCAGGGGCGTTGTTCCAGGCGGAAGGCGCCTACTTCCTCGAACAGACGACCAAGCCACAGACACTGTCCTACGCGATGATGGATTCGCCCGTCGGCGTCGCCGGTTGGATCGTGGAAAAATTCCACGGCTGGTCGGACTGCCGCAAAGGCTTCGAGAACACCTACACAAAGGATCAGCTTCTCACGAACGTGATGATCTATCTCGTCACCCGCACCTTCAACACGGCGACGTGGATGTATCGCGGCCGCGCCGAAGAGCTATTCACGATGCCCATTCCGAAAGGCGCACGGATCGAGAAACCCACCGGCATCGCGGAGTTCCCGATCGATCTCATCCCCTTCCCTCCACGCAGCCAGGTCGAACGCAGCATCAATGTCGCGCACTGGACGAGCTTTTCGGAAGGCGGCCACTTCGCGGCGCTGGAGCGGCCCGATGATCTGGTTGGCGACATCCGCGCATTCGCACGGACGCTCGGCTAGACCACGAGGCTCCGACCCATCGCGAGATATTTCTCCCGCCGTTCGCGGCGCAACTGCTCGCCTGGAATGCGGTCCATCTCCGCGAGCGCGCGTGCGATCTGCTCGCCGACATTGAGAATGGCTTCTTCCGGCGCGCGCTGCGCGCCACCCAGCGGTTCGGGGATGATCGCGTCGATGACCTTTAGCGCCAGACAGTCCTGGGCAGACATCTTCATGGCGGCCGCCGCATCCTGCGTCTTTTCCGGCTTGCGCCAAAGGATCGAGGCGCAACCTTCCGGTGAGATGACCGAATATACCGAGTGCTCGAGCATGTAGACGCGGTTGGCAGTCGCGATCGCCAAGGCGCCGCCCGACCCGCCTTCACCGATGATCGTGGAGACAAAAGGCACGCGCAGTTCGAGACCTGCCTGGGTTGAACGTGCGATCGCCTCCGACTGTCCGCGCTCTTCCGCGGCAACGCCGCTATAGGCACCGGCGGTATCGACCAGCGAAATCACGGGCAAGCCGAAACGATCCGCCATTTCGAACAGGCGTTGGGCCTTGCGATAGCCTTCCGGCATCGCCATGCCGAAATTGTGCTTCAGGCGCGACTTGGTGTCGTTGCCCTTCTCGTGACCGATGACGGCTACCGCGCGGCCACGAAAACGCGCAAGCGCGGCGATGATCGCATGGTCGTCGCCGAAGGAGCGATCGCCGGCGAGCGGGGTGAACTCGTCGAACAGGATGCGTGCATAGTCCAGGAAGTGCGGCCGCCCCGGATGGCGCGCCACCAGAACCTTCTGCCAGGGCGACAGCTTGGAGTAGATGTCGCGCACCATGCCGTCGGCGCGCGACTCGAGGCGGCCCACCTCGGCCTCGATCTGCATCGCCGGGTCTTCCTCGGCGAGTTTGCGCAGCTCGACGATCTTGCCTTCGAGCTCGGCAATCGGACGTTCGAATTCCAGATAGGTGTGCATCGTCTCTCGCGTTGTTCCGGAACGGACCGGTAGGCGAAAAAGGGGCGGGAAACTGGCAATGCCCTCCCGGCCTGTCAACAATCTCCTCCTGATATGCGCTTTCCCGGTCACAAATCCAGAGGATCTGCGGCGTTACATGGGTAACTTGTAGGAACTGGCCGTGGCCGTCCGCCAACTGTGATTTGTGTCGACGATATTTTGGACGGCTAACTGTTTGGTATTACTTGTGTTTTTGCAACGCCGGGCCGCGGGCGCCCGTCGCTTTCGGGATTCGAATGCGAACGGATCAACGCGATCTTTCGTACTCAGTGCACACGAGCAAACAGGAGTCAGCGACCCGTTTTCGCCCGGATCATCTCCATCTGCTTGACGATGACTTCGGCCTGACGGATCGAGGCCGCGTCGATCAGCACGCCGCCGAGCGACGCCGCGCCCGAACCCGTGCTGTGCGCGTCTTTCATGGATGCGAGGATCGCCTGCGCGCGTTCAAATTCCTTCTGGGGCGGCGTGAAGATTTCGTTGGCCAGTTCGACCTGGCTGGGATGGATCGCCCACTTGCCTTCGCAGCCAAGAATTGCGGTGCGGTTGGCCTGTGTGCGGAATCCGTCCGGGTCCTGATAGTCGCCGAACGGTCCGTCGATCGCCATGATGCCGTGCGCCCTCGCCGCCTGGACCAAACGAAACAACGGGTAGTGCCAAAGATCATTCCAGTGACGCTCGCGCCGGCCTTCCGCGTCCTTGTCCGTGAGCATCACATAGTCGGCATTGCCGCCGCCGATGTTGGTCGTGCGCATGCCCTGCGACGCGGCATAGTCGGCGGCGCCGAAATGCAGGCTCTCCATGCGCCGCGACGAACCGGCGATCTCGTCGATGTTCTGAAGACCCAAAACGGATTCAATGATCACTTCGATACCGATCTTTTTCTTGCGGCCGACTGCAGAGGATGCCTGGGTGATCAGCCAGTCGATGGCATAGACATCTTTTGCGTTGGCCACTTTCGGAATCATGATGGCGTCGAGCTTCTCGCCGCCCTTCTCCACCAGTGCGATCACATCCCTGTAGCACCATCCGGTGTCGAGGCCGTTGATGCGGACGGTGACGATCTTGCCCTTCCAGTCCACGTCGTTCAGTGCGGCCACGACATTGTCGCGCGCCTTGTCCTTGTCGGCAGGCGCAACGGCGTCCTCGAGATCGAGACAGACGCAATCGGCCGGTCCGGCCGCAGCCTTCTCGAAGAAGTTCGTCTTGGAGCCCGGAACGAAGAGCTTGGAACGATAGATACGGACGGGCGCGATGCGCTCAACGGTGGTGAAACTCACGAGGTACACTCCGGCAAAAAGCAGGGGCGGAACGTGGCGCGCGCGCGCGGGCGCGTCAACCGCGTCGCTTGGCCTTTTTGCTCAGAGGATGTGCGGATTCAACAACCTGCGTCAGTCGGTCCTTGGCGACATGGGTATAAATCTGGGTCGTCGCAATATCGGCGTGGCCAAGCATGGTTTGCACGCTGCGAAGGTCAGCCCCGCCCTCGACCAGATGCGTCGCGAAGGCATGACGCAGGACGTGGGGCGACAGCTTGTCCGGATCAAGGCTCGCACGCACCGCGAGCTCCTTGAGCATCTGGTGGCAGCGACGGCGCGTGATGTGGCCCTCGGCGCCGCGTGAGGGAAAGAGGAACCGCCCCGCATGGGTTCGGCGCTGACCTGCAGGGAGAAATTCGTCACGAACGCTGAGATAGTTTGCAATCGTTTCGCGCGCCGTCCTGTTGAGAGGAGCGAGACGTTCCTTCTGACCCTTGCCTTTGACCAGTAGGAAGCCGTCGCGCGTGCGAGCCGCCGTGAGCGGCAGTGTCACCAACTCGGAGACGCGAAGCCCGGACGCGTACAAGACCTCGACCATGCACAGCAATCGAAGTCCCTCGGCGGACTTCTCGGCCTGAGTGCGTGCCGTTGCACTCAACGCATCCATGTCTTCCCGCGAAAGCGTCTTGGGAAGCGGCCGCTGGCGTTTTGGCGCTTCGATGGAGTCGGTCGGATCGTCCTTGCGGACTCCCTCGGCGTACAGAAACCCAAAGAACTGCCGCAACGCCGACAAGCGGCGCGCCTGGGTCGAACCAGTGACGCCAGAACGCGAGAGAACCGCGAGATAGGATTTAATGTCGTCACGCTTTGCAGCGTTCGCGGAGTCTCCCTTCGCGGCGCGGTGGCCGGAAAAATCCAGGAGATCGCGGCGATAGGCCGACAAGGTGTTGATGCTGGCGCCGCGCTCGGCGCTCATCATGTCGAGGAACGATTCGATCAGAGTTGCATCGCCGGCTTTCATGGCGCCGCAGGCTGAAGCGCCAGCGCTTCGATGGCAAGCTGCCGCGCCTCACCGGTCAATCCGAGCTGCTGAAGAATCCGGACGCATTCGATGGTAACGTCGGGCGGAAGATCGAAAGGTCCGTTGGCGCCGATAATGTCAAGAATACGCAGCACCGCTTCACCCTTGCGGCCGGGCTGAGACGACGCCTCTTCCAGCTTGCGCATGTCGTCGGCAGACGGCCTGCGGCCGTCATTGTCCGTGCGTGTGCCTTCCATTGTCGCGGCCAAAGTTTTTGCGTCGGGCGGCATCGGATCGCCGAGCACGTCGCTGAGGCCAAGCGTCAGCGTGACGGATCGCGTCGGTGTTTGCGGCGGTACGACGCTCGCGGCAAGCGCACTCATCGCCGCCTGCGCCACCGCGCTGCGTCTGGCGCTTGTTGCAGCCAGATTCAACAGTATCTGAAAGAGATTGGATTCGACGTCGGCGGCGGCGCCAGCATACCAGGCCTCGGCAGCGTCGGCGCGTCCGTCGAGCACCAATGCACGGGCGAAGAGATTTCTCTGCAACGCCAAAGACGCGGATGGCGTGATCGAGGCAATCAGGTCGCGATGGAGCAGCGCCGTGAGCGTCAGCCGGTCGGGATGCCCATCCGCCGACAGGGCCAAAGCCAACAAGGCAGCCTTCTCGTTCGGTCGCGTCTCAAGCTTGGCGGCTCGACGCAGCAGGGACTGGGCCGGAAGAAAGGCAAGTTTCGCTGCGAGATCGCCGGCATGGGCGATCTGATCGGACGTGATCGGCTGGGAGTTGAGGGTAGCCGTGATTTCGCTCGCGGTGAGAGCTCCCGTCTGCGAAATTCGAGTCGCCGCGGCCAGGCGCTCGGCAGGCGAATTGCGCAGATCGCGCACCGCCATCGCCGCAGCCGAAGTACCGAGCCTTGCGGCAATCGCCGCAGTGACGGGAAATCCGGCTCTCCGCAGCAGGTAGATGTGCAATGCCGTCGGATGTGTAATGTCGCCAGGAGGCGTTTTCATTCCAACGCTCGCGTCTGCGACGAGGATATCGAACGCCTTGTCGGTCGCGCCTTGCGCATCGAGCACCGCGCGGGTCAGTTCCGCCGAAGCCACGTCTCCCGAAGCCGCAAAGCACCATAGGCGCAACTGCAGCCAGAACGGCTCGGCGGACGTCAGACGTGGTGAGGTGAGATCCGAGCACACATCCTTGTCGCGCCCGGCATACAACAGCGCGTCGGCCTGAACCCGCGCAAAGTCGGCGTCGCCGTTCAGCGTCAGCCCTGCGGCGATGGCACCGGCTTCCGACACCATGCCCGCCTGCAGAAGCTTCTCGATCCGGATTGTCACGAGCGCCCGTTTTGCCGGACCGACTGGAGACTCCGAGGTTGTCAGAACAACGCGTCGCGAGAGCGCATGAACAAAAGGATCCGCGCTGACCAGCGGAATCCTGCCGAGCAGATCTTCAACCTCTTCGCGCCGCGCGTTGGCCCACATGCCCTGGCCGAGCCCGCCATTGCCGTCGTCCAATGTGCCGACGGGCGGGCCGTCGACGATTCCGAGATCGTTCGCGGTCACGTCCTTCTGCTGCCCCTGCCCCAGAATCCCGGGTTTGAATTCGACCGGCGCGGCGTCCGAACCTGGCGGCGAAGCTTCATCACTTCCCGGCAGAGTCTGGGGTGACGTGGTGGCGGGTGCTGAGGGCGCCGTCGCATCTCCACCGTTGGACAAAGTCTGAGGCGCGCCGTTGGCCGCAGGCGGAGCCGGAGCATCCTGTGCGTGCGCGGCCGCACCGCCCAAAAGCATCAGCAAGGCGCCGGCAAGCCAGCTAGCTCGGCAAACGGTCATTGGGGATGACCTGCTCCACCGGATGCTGAACGGGCTGCACGCGGCCGCCATAGACTGTAAGGCCGATCACAGCCACGACGACCAACACGCCGACACCGGCGGCAATCCTCAATCCCCAGCCCATCTCGTCGCTATTCCTCGTCCGCATGGCCCATTCTCCTCGGTGTTTGTGGCGGAATTGGAGGCAGTCCCGCAAGTCCCGCTGGCGAGGGCGCGGCTGGCCGTGTAAGCGAAAGCCATGAAACTGAACCGGACCGTGGCGTTGGTTGGGATGATGGGCGCGGGCAAAAGCTCGATCGGCCGGCGTCTGGCCGCGCGCCTGAAGGTCGAATTCCGCGACGCGGACAGCGAAATCGAATCAGCAGCAGGCTGCACGATCTCGGAAATCTTCGAACGGTACGGCGAACCGGCGTTTCGCGACGGAGAACGTAAAGTCATCGCCCGGCTCATGGGTGAGCCGGCGCATGTCATGGCGACCGGTGGCGGCGCGTTCATCGACGCCACGACTCGCGAAAAATTGAAACAGAAGGCGGTCACCATCTGGCTGAAGGCGCCCGTCGATCTGCTGCTGGCCCGCACACAGCGGCGCGACACGCGGCCCTTGTTGCGCAGTGGCGATCCGCGCGAAACACTAGAGCGACTCCTGAAGGAGCGGACGCCGATTTACTCCGAAGCAGACATCACTCTCGACAGCGAGGACGGACCACACACGGCCGTCGTCGAGCGCATCGTAGCACTGCTCACCGAATGCGGGGCGCTGACCCCATGACAGAGAAAATCGAAGTCAAACTGGCCAGCCGCAGCTATGACATCCATGTCGGACCAGGGCTGATGTCACGAGCCGGGGCATTGCTGAAGCCGCTGGCGCGCGGACCGGTGCCTGTCGTAACGGATCAGCATGTCGCCGCGCTTCACCTCGCCGCGTTTTCGGATGCGCTGCGTGCTGACGGCATCGATGTCCGCCCGATTGTTCTCGACGCCGGTGAGAGCACGAAGAGCTTTTCCGGCCTGGAAAAACTATCGGGCGAACTGCTGAACACCAATGTCGACCGCAACGGCCTCATCGTCGCGCTTGGCGGCGGTGTGATCGGCGATCTCACGGGCTTGGCGGCCGGGCTTCTCAAGCGCGGGATCGACTTCGCGCAAGTACCTACGACCCTTCTGGCTCAAGTGGACTCTTCAGTCGGCGGCAAGACCGCGATCAACACAGTGCAAGGCAAGAACCTGGTCGGACTGTTTCACCAGCCGAGGATCGTCATCGCGGATACCGATCTCTTGAAGTCACTTCCTCGCCGCGAATTGCTGGCGGGATATGCCGAGGTCGCGAAATATGGCGCGCTCGGCGACGCCAAGTTTTTCGAGTGGCTGGAAATCAACGGGACGAAAGCCCTGTCCGGCGAGAATTCCGCAATCACACATGCCGTCGCGCACTCGTGCCGCATGAAGGCCGGGATCGTGGCGCGAGACGAGCGCGAAACCGGCGATCGCGCATTGCTCAACCTCGGCCACACGTTCGGCCACGCGCTGGAGGCGGCGACCGGATATTCTGATCGGCTCTTGCACGGTGAAGGCGTCGCGGTCGGCATGGCGCTCGCGTTCAAGCTTTCCGTCGAACTGGGCCTGTGCAGCGGTCAGGACGCGGACCGATTTGTACGGCATCTGACGGCGATGGGATTGCCCGCTTCGATTGACGCCGTGGCAGGTCCGCGGCCCTCGCCCGACGAACTTCTCGCGCACATGGCGCATGACAAGAAGGTCAAGGACGGACGCATGACGTTCGTCCTGGTGCGCGGGATCGGAAACGCATTTGTGACGAGCGACGTACCGCACGATTCGGTGCGCAAAGTGCTGTCTGCCTAGGCATCGCGCCGCTGGCCCCGGGCCCGCCGGGGTGACATTCTATTTGCCCGCCAAGATCGAGATTCTGTGATGGATACGATATTATTCATTTCATTCGCCCCTATCGCCATATTGCTGGTCTTTGGAGCGTTTTTCTCCGGCTCGGAGACGGCGCTGACCGCGGTTTCGCGCGGACGCATGCATCAATTGGAAAAAGACGGATCGCGCTCGGCGCGCGACGTCAATCGTCTTGTCGCAGACCGTGAACGGCTGATCGGCGCGCTGCTCCTGGGCAATACGTTCGTGAACATCCTGGCCTCGTCCGTCGCCACGATGCTCCTGGAATCGCGCTTCGGCTCGCGCACGGTATTCGTGACGACCGCGGTGATGACGGTTCTGATCCTGATATTCGCGGAGGTTCTGCCCAAGACGCTTGCGATCGCGCGTACCGATCGCTTTGCCCTGGCGGTTGCGACGCCGGTGCGTCTGGTAGTGATCGTGCTCGCCCCCGTCGTCAATGCGGTCCAGTACCTGGTCTGGCGCGTGCTGGCGCTGTTTGGAGTCCGCCAGCAGGATATCGAAGAAGTCATGGCGCACGACGAAATCCGCGGCACCGTCGATCTGCATCACAAGGAGGGCGCGGTCGAACGCGAACATCGCGACATGATCGGCGGAATCCTCGATCTTCGGGAACTGCAGATCAAGGACGTCATGATTCACCGCAAGAACATGGCGACGATTGACGCCGACCTGCCGCCCCAGGAAATACTCGAAGCGGTTCTAGAGTCCCGGCACACGCGTCTGCCGCTATGGCGCGAACAACCGGAAAACATCGTGGGCATCCTCCATACCAAAGACATCGTCCGCGCCGTCATCGAGCGCAAGGGCTCCGTCGAGGGCGTCGACGTCGCACAGCTCGCGACCAAGCCATGGTTCGTTCCGGAGACCACGACGCTGGAAGAACAGCTCGATTCGTTCCGCGCGCAGCGGAGCCACTTCGCGCTGGTCGTCGACGAGTATGGCGCGTTGCAGGGCCTGATCACGCTCGAGAATATCCTGGAACAGATTTTCGGCGACATTCCCGACGAACATGAGGAGCTCGAGCGCCCCGATGTTCGCCGGCGTCCCGACGGCTCGTATCTGGTCGACGGCACCGTTCCTGTCCGCGAACTGAACCGCGATCTCGACTGGAATCTTCCCGACGACGAAGCGACGACCATCGCAGGTCTCGTCATTCATGAGGCGCGCACGATTCCCGAAGCCGGGCAGCGCTTCGCCTTCTTCGGCTACCAGTTCGAGATCCTGCGCCGTCAGAGAAACCAGATCACGGCATTGCGCATCATTCCCCCGGCGACGAAAGCTAATGCTCCTGCCAAACCTCAGCAGGCGTAAGCGTCGTCAACGATAGCGCGTGGATTCCGTTCGGCTTCATCTCCTGCGCCAAAGCGGCGTAGACCCGCCGCTGACGTTCGACGCGCGAAACCCCGGCAAAGGCTTCCGAAACGATCCTGACGCTGAAATGGGTCTCGCCGCCGGGCC
>Ga0265313_10004568_pt1 | contig 10541 bp, 8 predicted proteins | sample 4123metaG_FD_203122 | JGI IMG/M metagenome (GOLD analysis project Ga0265313, IMG submission 203122) | Rhizosphere microbial communities from Carex aquatilis grown in University of Washington, Seatle, WA, United States - 4-1-23 metaG | ecosystem: Host-associated > Plants > Roots > Rhizosphere >...
TTCGTCGTCCACCCGAAAGAACGCGGGATGAGTTCGCTGCTCATGCTGGTTTCGGGGCTTAAGCAACTCTCGGGCTACGATTTTCTCCTCATCATGGCGCCCAATGCCGCAGGCGCCGCGGTGTGGGAGAAGTTTGTCAAGATGCGGGGATATTTTGAATTGGACGTCGCCGTCGCACCGCTGCGTCCTTTTGCCTTGCTCGAGGCAACGGGCAAACTCCGCGTTGGAGCCCTTGCGCCAATCTTGGATTGGCCGTGGCGAATCCTGGTGGGTGCTACAACTCGACTTCTGAGCTGCCTTAGCGATGTTCAGATTGAGTTGGAGTGGCCGAGTTCCGCCGAGATCGACAAGATGCTCTCAAGCAACACGGACGATCGAGTCATCGGTGTTCGTTCTGCCGCATACCTCGAATGGCGCTATCGCCGTAGTCCGGTCTTCCAATACCGCGTTCTTTTTCTGCGAAGAAAAGGGGCGTTGGAGGGATATGTTGTCACACGACGAACCTTGCATGATGGGATCGATGGCTTGTTTGTTGTCGATGCCTTTGGGCCGGGGATGACGGCTGGGTCGTGGCGCGCCACCGCTCGTGAAGAGATTTCACGCGCGTCGATGGATGGTGCCGCCATGACCATGCTCATGGGGAACAGCGCCTGGGGGCCACTTCAAGCAATGAATGCGCTTCCGTTCTTGACCGTTCCTCCCCGCTTTCTGCCGCGAAAAATGACAGTTTATGCGGAGTGGAAGACATCACCGGGATTTGAGATCGGGCGCGACAATTTTCATCTCGCGCTTGGAGATAGCGATGTCATCTGATCCCCCGTAGGTTCTCACAATGCGGGGAGCGCAAATAGCCCAATCCGCCCCGTTGCTCAATCGTGATTTAGGCTATCTGTTGGAGAAGTGATGCGGACCCTGCTGCTGAGTAACGTCAATATGCAGCCCTTGATTGCGTTTTTGAAGCCGTGGGAAGTCGTATGCGGCGAATTCAATAGCCTTCTTCTTGATCTCTCAAATCCCGGTTCTTTGGCGGCCTCAGCAGAGATCAGCCATGTGCTGTGTATCTATGTCGGCGACACCATGATGGGCGACGCTTTTTATGGCGAAGGATCCCCTGATCAATGTGAGACATTTCTTGTTGCCCTTGAGACGTTTTGCGCCGCGCATCCTGAAAAGATCGTGGTCGCAAATACCTTTTGCCTTGGCACCGGGCGCTGGCTAAATTTTGCGGATCTTTTGCACCCATCCTCTTTGCGGTCGGCTGAGGCGAGACTCAACGAGCGACTGATCGCGATCGCAAAGGACAATGCGAATCTGTTGCTCGTGGATACCGAGTTGCTGTTTCGACGGCATGGAGAAGATGCGCTGCTGTCGGACGCGTTCTGGTACCTAGGCCGAATCCGCTATAGCAACCTGATGTTCCGTTCGCTGGCTGCCATGATTCGTCAGGCAGTTGACGCGTATGCGCATCGCAGCAAAAAGGTGCTGATCCTTGATCTCGACAACACGCTCTGGGGAGGGATCCTCGGCGAGGCTGGACCGTTGGGTATCGCGCTTTCTGAAGATGGAACAGGGCGCTGCTATCGCGACTTTCAAAGGGCATTGAAAGCAATCCAGCGGACTGGCGTGCTGCTGGCAATTTGCAGCAAGAACAATCAAGAAGATCTTGATGAGGTTTTCGATCGGAATTCGATGATGATCCTTCATCGCGAAGACTTCGCGGCGATTCGCGCCAACTGGGATCCGAAGCCTGACAATATCATCGACATCGCTGAATCTCTCAATCTTGGTGTGGATAGCTTTGTATTCATCGATGACAATCCTGTGGAACGCGAGCTCGTGCGCACAGCGATGCCCGAGGTTGTTGTCCCGGATTTCCCTCGGCGTGTCGAAAACCTGCCGGCCTGGTTCCTGCGAGAGATTGTGCCTGCCTGGTTTGGCAAGTACACAATCACTGCGGAAGACCATAAGAAAACCACGAGCTACCGCGTGAATGAAGAGCGCAGACAATTATCGCGCTCGCTCAATCTCGACACGTTTCTGAGGGATCTCGAAATCGAGTGCAAGCTCCAGGTCGATCCGGCTGAGCAAATCAACCGAATCGCGCAGATGACGCAGAAGACCAACCAGTTCAACCTGACCACACGTCGCTACGAGATCCCTGACATTCAACGCTTTCTCGACAGCCCAGATTATTCCGTCGTTCTTTTGGAGTACAAAGACCGCTTTGGCTCAGAAGGATCTGTGGGGCTGGCGATTCTGAATCTGGCTGAAAGCCACATCGATTCGTTTCTGATGAGTTGCCGGGTGATTGGGCGCAAAGTCGAAGATCAAATTCTGAACAAAGCTTTGGATCTTTTTAAAGCGCATGGATGCCGGCGGATTGGCGCAGAGTTCATTCCCACGCAAAAAAACCACCAGGTAACAGCTTTCTACGAGTCCCATGGGTTTTCTCTGATCGCCGAGGAGCAGGATGGCCGAAAGATCTATGAAAGGATGATTAAATGACGGAAAAGAACACGGCGCTCGTTTCGGCATTGGTCGCTTCAGTGCTGAATCTTCCAAACGATGCTGTGGGGGCGAATGCGTCGATGGAAAACACGCCGCAATGGGACTCGCTCGCTCAGTTGAATATTTGTCTTGCGCTGCAGGAGAAGACCGGCGTCGTTCTCGATATGGAAGCGATTGCGAGTTCGACCAGTGTCATCGCGCTCGCGACTCTCATTCCTGATTAAGCGCGCGATTGCGTGGCGCAGGCGATGCCGAATCGGAATCGGACATCTGCGCTGCCAACTCACTTAATGTGACAAAACTGCCGCTTTTGAGAATCTTCCTGAGCTTGGATCGCGTTCCTCTCAGATTGACATACGATCTAAACCGGCGCTTTGCCGACATCTCAAGCCGCGGATGCTCGGGATCGATTTCGCGCGGATGAATATACCAAATGACGCCGCGTCCTTCGCTTCGAACCCGCTTTGCCATCGCCAGGACGACCCACAGCGGAATCAGCCGCAGATACCCACCCCCGAAGAAGCACTGCGGTCCGAGTGGAGAGTCGGCGATGCTCACGGGGAACTCAATGAGACGACCGGAAGGGGAATGGATTACGTGAGGGCTGCGCGGCGCCTGCGGAATGCCTCCGTGGCCATGCGACGCGGGAAAGACGGAGCTGTCGAAGATGTATCCGGCTTGAACGATCTCATCCATGGCCCACGGCGTTTCGCTGGTGATCGAGAACCCCGGCGCCCGGTAACCCCTGGCAGGCCGGCCTGAAGCGTCCTCAATTGCGGCCTTTGCGATGCGGATATCTTCGCGAAACTGCACCGGCGTCAGGTTGCCGACGATTTGATGTCCATAGCCATGACTTGCGATATCGTGTCCGCGTTCTGCAGCTTCACGGATCAAGCGTGGAAAGCGCTTTGCTACCCATCCAAGCACGAAACATGTGGCCTTTATGTTCCGCTCGGCAAGAATATCGAGAAGGACGTGAAAATTTCGTTCGAGCCGCGAAGGCAGCGAATCCCATGCTGAAAGGTCCGGAGTACCCGCAACTTCCATGATGTGAAACCAGTCTTCCACGTCAATCGTGAAGACATCGGGGGACGTGCCCAGGTTGGAATCTACCGGGATTTGCGATGGATTTTCCAAGGGATTGAACACTCTCGTGGCCGGGTACCGGATTCGCACGCAGCGACAGAAGCAGAACCAAGTTTACCTTATCAAGCACGTGCCGACAGCGATTGCCTCGACCGCTGAATAGCCGCCATTCCGGCTTCCCGTATCGGCTTCTTCCTATCTGTGTCCCCTTCTGATTGCCGGCATATTCAAGTCCGCCATCCGAATGCGATGATGAGAACAAGCACAAACCGTGGGAGATTTAGTTGATCAGGCTGGCCATTCTTGGAACGCGCGGCATTCCAGCGCGCTATGGCGGATTTGAAACCTTTGCAGAGGAACTTGCGACGCGACTCGCCAATCGCGGCGTCGATGTAACTGTGTTTTGCCCCTCACCGTTGCCAAAAGAGAATGAAAAGTACCGCGGCGTCACTTTGAAGTTCGTTAAGTTTCCTTCGCTAGGCAAATACTCTGAGATGTTCTGGGACGCGCGATGCTTTTGTGCTGCACGTCGAGACTTCGATGTGGTTTATATGCTTGGATTGGGCGGTGCCTTCGCAGCATGGGTTCCAAGGATTTTTGGCGCCACTGTCTGGGTGAACACAGACGGTGTCGAGTGGAAGCGGACCAAGTTTAACTGGGCCCAGCGCACTTATCTCGCATTGGCCGAGGCGCTCAGCGCGCTCTTCGCGCATCGCATCATTGCAGATTCCGCTGCGATTGCGACCTATCTGTGTCGCCGGTACCCTGGCCTCAAACAGGTCTCCACGATTGCCTATGGCGCTGACATCCCCGCTGCGAAGCCGGATAAGACTCTTATCGAAGAATGGAATCTTGAGCCGAACGGTTACTACATCGTTGTTTGCAGGCTTGAGCCTGAGAATCATGTGATCGAGATTGTTGAAGGATTCAGACGATCGAATTCTGCTGTTCCCCTTGTGATTCTGGGGAGTGTTGAGAATCCGAACGCATATGTACAGAAGTTGCTCGATTTGCGCAGCGAGAGAATTCGCTTTATCGGTACGGTCTATGACAAGGCCAAGCTGGCGGCGCTGCGGTTCCACGCCCGGGGGTACCTGCATGGCCATAGCGTTGGCGGCACCAATCCATCGTTGCTCGAGGCGATGGCGTGCTCCAATCTGGTGATCGCACACGACAATGCCTTCAACCGAGAGGTCCTCGATGACGCGGGACTCTTTTTCAAATCATGCGATGAAGTTGCATCGATCATTGATGATGTGAACGGCGGCCTGGTTAACGCCGCCGTGCGCCGCCAAAGGGCAGCCGAAATCATCGACGCGCGCTATCGCTGGGACCAGATAGCAGACGCATACCTTGCGTTGCTCCAAAAGCCCTGACGCCTTATCGCGCCTCTCACCTTCAGGGATTCATCCAGGCAGCGCGACATCCAGGCAAGCGCGAATCCCGACACACTTGCTCATGAGCCCGCGGTCACAAGTTGAAATGCTTCAGGTAAACACTCCGCACTATCTGGGCCGCTTTCTCCCATGTGAAATCCAAAGATCGCTGATTGCCGCGATGAATCAAGCTTCCCCGCAATTCCGGCCGGCAGTCGAGAGCCGAGACCGCTGTGCTGATCTCACTCGGATTGCTCGGGTCCACCAGGATCGCTGCATCCGCGCAGACCTCTGACAAGGCCGTGTTCGCTGAAGAAATCACCGGTATCCCCGATGCCATTGCCTCGAGCACCGGCATGCCAAATCCTTCGGCCCAACTGCAGTAGACGAAACCTTTCGAATTGCGATAGATCGCAGGCAACTGCGTGTCAGAGACTTGTTCCAGCAGAACCACGTCCTTGCCTAGTTGCAACGTTCGAATCAGGTCAAACACCTCGCTGTAATTGAAGTGCCGCTGGCCAACAATGACAAGTTGCGGACGCGGAGATTTGAGTTCCGCCCATGCCCGAAGCAGTGTCGCATGGTTTTTACGAGGCTCCAATCGCCCTACAGTCAGAAAGTAATTTCCTCGTTCCAGCGCGAAAGACCGAACAATTTCCGAGCCTGCGTCTCCCGGAGAAAAGCGCGCACGGTCGACACCATTGGGGATGGTGTGGACTTTGGCAGACGGAACGGAATACGTAGCGCAAATCTGCTTGTGCGAGAATTCGCTGACGGTGAATACGGCCGCGCTGCGGCGAACCGAAAATGGAACCAGAAGGCGAGACCGCAGCACGAAAATCTTCTCAAAATACTCTGGATGTGATTCGAAGAGGATGTCATGCACCGTTACCGCCGTACGGCAGAACGGGATTGGTGGAACGATATATTGCGTATGCAGCAGCGAAAGGGCGTGACGCCTTACCGCCTGAGGAATGTGCCAAAGTAGCCTCGCTGCCGCGGATCCCTCCGGGAGGGGCTGAACAGAAACGTTCCCGAGCCCAAAACTCTCGCTGAATGACAACAGCTTGCTCTTATCGTTTGCCAGAACGACAAAATCAAGCTCTGGCGTGATCTCGATAACGCGTGAAAACAGCTCAAGGCAATGCGTCCTCGAGCCTTGAAAGATCCCATCCACGACGTGCATATCGATGCCTACACGCGGGCGGCCTGAGCCGCTGCTGATTTCGTTCGTCCGCAGCGTCATATTCTGGAGATCTCTTCATCGCCTTGCTTACGCCCATCAAGCCCCGGAAAGAACGGCAGGAAAGCGAAGCACCACATCAGGTACTGCTGGACATCCATCAGGTGGCTTCCGGTGAGTTGCGTAATGAAAGCCGCCACAAACATTGCGAGCCTGAAGGAGTTCACATAGACCCTGGTTTTAAAGAACAGGAAGATTTCTGCAGCAAATCTTACGGCGACGCCGATGAATCCGAATTCGGCAAGCGTGCCCGCGGTTGCATTTGGAATGACGCCGATCGTAAAGCCAACCCCCAGGTCTGAAACGTCGATCAACTTGCCCTGTCCGAGTCCTGCGCCCCACCACAAGCTCTTCGTCGATGCCACAGCAAACGCGACAATAAAGGAGAAGATCGTCCTTGAGCGGGTGGAGGAGTCGCTTCCCGCAAGAACATCCCATACGCGGGCGGAAATAGGGTTCGGGATAACCAGCAGCGCGGCAACTCCAGCCGCCAGGCACGCAAAGATGATGAAATTTCTTGGCTTCTTCAAGACCAATCTGAAGTTCATCAGCAATGCGGCGCCCACTCCCGCCAGTCCAATGCTGAGCCCACCGAAAGACTGTGCCAGAAGGAATGGGAAACAAATCATCAGCAGGTAAATGAGGCTTCTTTTGCTGCTTTCGTGCAGAAGCCGGAGAGATGCAAAGGTGATGAGCGGCAGCATCAACTCCGCGTAGATCGAGGGTTCCGAGGCACCCAGCGCCATGCGCAGTTGGTGCGGTGCGCCGACCATGGCGTCCGCGGCATCCATCCAGAAGAGCTTTTGAAGTGGCGTAAAAATGCAAGCAAGACCTATTGCCGCTACAACAAAGTTGAGCGCAATTAACTGGTCGAATAAGCGCTCGATGTTTTCACAGTTCAAGAGCGCATAGGCAAATGCGTATACCGTAACGTAGGCGGTCCACATAAGCAGCGTGGATCTCGCGAAAAAATCGTATGAGGAAACACCCAGCACGACCTGCGCGACGATGAACGGCGAGAGCACAAGAAGGAGCTTGGTTGTAAGCCAGCGTTGCCCCTTCAGATACAGCCACACAAAGAGAAAGGGCGACAGAAGAGTGGTGTAGAAAAGCCCTTGCGGCAGGCCCGCTTGATTCAGGAAAAAGTACAGGGCTGCCAGGGGGAGATAGCGGTGGATTGTCAGATAGGCCGGTACACCGGGATGCGTGAGCTCCGCGGGATAGCGCAGGGGTACAGCCTCGGGATTTGAAGAAGTGTCCGTCAAAGGTTCATGCCCTGCTTAGGTTGAGTGCTTCCGCCGGCGTTGAAGGGCGGGGACCCCGAGCCTAATCAACATCATAGGCGTAGCGCCGGCATGTTGCCGTAGTCTTGCAAGCTTAAAACGATGCGGGCTAAGTCGCATAGAAGAAAGGCTCTTCTCAATCAGGTGCGGCCTTCGGATCATCGCAAAAGGTCTGCATCTCCGTGTAATCCACGACAAAGGCTGTCAAAACCATACGATGTAAAATGACAGTACGGTTGATTAAATAGTGAATCAACGCCTGTTGACCGGGCCGCCTCGGTGGCCCCGCAAGCTCTGAATCGCCGGGCAAGAGTCAAATTCATGTGCCAGACCTCCGGGAAGGCGCCGGGTAGATACCGCGCAGGTTCAAAAGCAAGGATTTACGCGTAGCCGCGGTAATCGACGAAGGCAGGCGCATGCAAGGATTATGGAAGAGTGAAATCATGCGCACGGTGGCGAATCTATGAAGGCGGTAATCCTGGCAGGCGGACTCGGAAGCAGACTGAGTGAGGAAACCTCAGTTAAGCCAAAACCAATGGTTGAAATCGGCGGCAAACCGATCCTCTGGCACATCATGAAGATTTATTCCGCTTACGGCATCAACGACTTCGTAATTTGCCTTGGGTATAAAGGCAATATTATCAAGGACTTCTTCGTCAATTACTTTCTCTATTCGTCTGATCTGACCATCGATCTTGCCAAGAACGACCTTGAGTTTCATCGCAACGATTGCGAACCTTGGCGGGTCACACTGGTGGATACAGGCACGAACTCCATGACAGGCGGCCGGTTGAAACGCGTTATGCCCTACGTTGCGGATGATGAGGCGTTCTGTTTTACCTATGGGGATGGCGTGGCGGACGTGAATGTTTCTGAACTGATCGCATCGCATCGCCGCCAGGGGGGACTCGTTACCCTCACTGCGACCCAACCCACGGGAAAATTTGGCGCGCTCAAGATTGACGATCAATCACGGGTACAGAGCTTTACTGAGAAGCCACGTGGGGATGGCGGCTGGGTCAACGGTGGCTTTTTTGTCGTTTCGCCAAAGGTAGATAAATATCTCAAGGACGACTCGACCATTTGGGAACGCGAACCCCTGGAGCAGTTAGCGCGCGAAGGGCAGGTTTCCGCTTTCCAGCACACGGGCTATTGGCAACCAATGGACACGGTGCATGACAAGCAGGTCCTCGAGAATCTCTGGGCAAGCGGCGAAGCCCCGTGGAAGGTATGGCCATGAGCTTCTGGAAGGGGAAGCGGGTATTTCTCACCGGCCACACCGGCTTCAAGGGGAGTTGGCTATCCTTGTGGCTTCAGGGTCGCGGTGCGAAGGTTCGAGGCTATGCTCTTGAGAGCGGCACAAGTCCAAATCTCTTCGAGACTGCCTCGGTTGCGGGAGGCATGGATTCCCGCATTGGAGACATTCGCGACTACACCCGACTCCAGGCGGAGATGGCGGATTTCAAACCCGAAATCGCATTCCATCTGGCAGCGCAACCCCTCGTCCGATACTCCTATGAAAATCCCCTGGAGACTTACTCAGTCAATGTGATGGGGACCGCGAACTTTCTTGAGTCTGCGCGCACTTGCAAGTCAATTCGTTCCATTGTCGTCATTACCACCGACAAGTGTTACGAAAACAAGGAATGGCCCTGGCCTTATCGCGAGAACGACCGGCTCGGCGGATATGACCCGTACAGCAACAGCAAGGCATGCGCCGAAATGGTAGTTTCAGCGTTTCGCGACTCCTACTTCAATCCGAAGCAATTTTCATCACACGGAGTGGGTGTCGCGTCAGCGCGAGCAGGAAACGTCATCGGCGGAGGAGACTGGTCCGCCGACCGCCTCATTCCTGATATTGTCCGCGCCTTTTCTGCGCGCACTCCCGTTCGCATTCGCAATCCATTTGCCATCAGGCCATGGCAGCATGTGCTGGAGCCTCTGAATGGGTATCTCCTGTTGGCTGAGGCGCTCTATCAGAAGGGCGAGAGTTTCAGCGGCGGTTGGAATTTCGGACCTTTGGCAACGGATGCCATGCCCGTTGGTGAAATCGCCGACCGAATGGCGAAACTGTGGGGTGAAGAAGCCTCATGGCAGGTTGACGAAGGGCTTCACGCACACGAGGCGAACACGCTGAAGCTGGATTGTACGAAGGCAACTGAGCAGCTTGACTGGAAGCCTCTCTTAAACATTGAAGAAGCGCTCGCCCTCACCTTCGCGTGGTACGAAGCGTGGTTTAAGAAGTCGGATGTAAGAGCAGTCACGCTGCGCCAAATTGAAGATTACGAAGTGTTGGCGGCAAAGCGAGAAGATCGAATCGGGAAAGATTCCCAAGTGACACAAGGTATTCATGAGTCGTGCTGACGAATTGAGGAACAGTATCCGCAGCCTGGTGGCCGATTACTTTCGCGAGGCCTTTCCAGAACGCAAATTTGAACCAGGGACCTCTTCTGTGCCCGTCTCCGGGAAAGTCTTTGACGAAAAAGACGTCCAGTCACTCGTCGATTCTTCGCTTGACTTCTGGTTGACGACGGGCCGATTCGCCGACGAGTTCGAACGCAAGTTTGCACGCCGTGTCGGAGTCCGCGAAGCAAGATTGGTTAATTCAGGTTCATCTGCAAACCTTCTCGCAGTAACTGCACTTACCTCGCCCACTCTGGGCGATCGGCGGCTTTGCCCCGGCGATGAAGTCATAACGGTGGCTGCGGGATTTCCGACCACGGTGAATCCTATTCTTCAGAACAATGCTGTGCCCGTCTTCATCGACGTCGAGATGGCGACGCACAATGTAAATGTCGATCAGCTAGAAGCCGCCTTGAGTCCCCGCACCAGGGCGGTGATTTTTGCGCATACCCTTGGCAACCCATTCAACGCGAGAACCGTTAAAGAAGTCGCTCATAAACATGGGTTGTGGATGATCGAGGACTGTTGCGATGCGCTTGGCGCAACCTTTGAAGGCCAGGGCGTTGGCACCTTTGGTGATATCGCAACCTTCAGCTTCTATCCGGCGCACCACATCACCACAGGAGAAGGCGGTTGCGTGGT
>Ga0265313_10004569_pt1 | contig 10540 bp, 9 predicted proteins | sample 4123metaG_FD_203122 | JGI IMG/M metagenome (GOLD analysis project Ga0265313, IMG submission 203122) | Rhizosphere microbial communities from Carex aquatilis grown in University of Washington, Seatle, WA, United States - 4-1-23 metaG | ecosystem: Host-associated > Plants > Roots > Rhizosphere >...
TTACGGATCATGAGTGAACCTCCTGCCGGACCTGGAAAAAATTTGGTAAGTGAAAGGACTGCTAGACACGCTTTAAGAGCGGTCCCTGACAAGGTAACTTTTCGCGGAACCTAGTTCTATGGGATTTATACGTATATGCAAGTTCTTGATATTTAGACAGCACCAAAAGGCACACCCTGTCTTGAACTATCGAAAATCTTGATATTCAGTTGATAAGCATCGATCGTCGTCTGATTGTTAGCCCCTTTCGGAAGATGGCTCTCTGTGCGCGTCTTGGAAGATTCGACGAAAAAGCTAGAAGGAGCCTTTCGGCCCCTTCCATTGTAGTTTAGCGTTTCACTTGAAATTCGTTTCAGCTGAACAAGTTAGCGTCGCGAGCGGAGGCAACGAGCCAGTTGATACAACCGGGTGTCGCTAATCCACCAGTTACGCCCGCGCATCCGAAGAGAACTTTCTTCATGGCGTCTTGCGATCCGGCAGCCATGTGCATGAAGCCCATGATCATGGTTGGTCCGCCCCAGGCAATGCCGAGGATTTCCATACCGTTGGCGATGATGTTGAGCAAAGCTTCCAAGTTAGCCAGGTTGTTCACGCGCACCGAACCTGCGGTATTAACGCCGGTTATGAATGTAGCATCAGAGCCTTGTGGTCCGATTGTTCCGTTGGTGGCACCTTGCAAAGTCGGGGAGTTGCTTTCCTGAGTTTGCATGGTTTGCGTGCCGGTGTTGCCTTGAGTTTGCGAAGAGTATTGTCCTTCACTTCCAGACGATGCCATTTGATCGCCTTGGGCTTGGGCAAAAACGGGAGCGCTAGTAAGTGTAAACAAAACTGCCGATGTCGCTGCTACGGAAAAAGCGCGTTGCAAAAGAATGCGAGTCATATTTCTACCTCACTGGAGATTTGTGTAGAACTTAGTAAGAGGGATTAACAGCCGCTCGAAGTGAGCAATTTCAGAATATGGGCCAACTGTGACATGAGCGGGGCAGTTCGAAAGGTTTCTTTCGAGAAAAGAGTCCGGTTTAGTTAGGAGCCAAATATCCTTTCAGAGCCAGTTCCCGAATTTGAAGATCCCGATCAAAGGCAGTAAAGGTCTCGGGCACTCTGCAATAACTAGAGTCTGTGTGAGTAACAAGCAACGAATGATTGTCAATCCATTTTGCGTCAGCCCAGTCGCTTTTCCACTGAGAGAATATGTTCCCATCGCGTCCGCTCTCAAGTTCAGCACTAGAATTCAAAACTGAAATATTTACGGAACAGTTGATTGGGTCATACTTCTCCAAGTAAACCACCGCCTTGAGCTTTTGGTCGGGCGACATAGCTACCTTAATTGTCTCGATGTGCCTGAAACCAGGAAACAATCCAAGCGTAGAAAGAACGATAAGTAGCATGACCACAACAAACAGTGCACCAAAACAAAGCCTCAGATAGGACAGAATTGAAGGTGATTCGATTGATTCGAGTGGTTGCATTCTTCAATCATAAATCAGGCATGGGTCGCGCGAATTCAAAAACCGCACAAAAAAGGAAGGAGCCTTGCGGCTCCTTCCAACTGATTGCCTGATTGCGTGGCGTTTATTCTCTGTCTTAGCTGAACAAGTTGGCATCGCGAGCAGATGCAACGAGCCAGTTGATGCAACCGGGTGTTGCCAATCCGCCTGTCACACCTGCTGCTCCGAAGAGTACTTTCTTCATTGCGTCTTGTGTGCCGGCTGCCATGTGCATGAAGCCCATGATCATGGTCGGTCCGCCCCAAGCAATGCCGAGGATTTCCATACCGTTGGCGATGATGTTGAGCAAGGCTTCCAAGTTGGCCAAGTTGTTTACACGTACGGTACCTGCGGTGTTGACGCCGGTAATGTAGGTAGCATCAGAGCCTTGTGGTCCGATTGTTCCGTTGGTAGCGCCTTGCAATGTCGGAGCATTGCTTTCTTGGGTCTGCAAAGATTGAGTACCGGTATTGCCTTGGGCTTGGGACGAGTATTGTCCTTCAGTCCCGGACGAAGCGAATTGATCGCCCTGGGCTTGTGCGAATGCAGGAGCAGCAGCGAGTCCTACTACTACAGCAGCGGCCATTCCCATAGATGCGAATTTGGATGCAAATGAAGTACGCATGAGGAAACCCTCCAGTGAGTTTTTCAGTTGTTAGTAAGTTTGCGGGCAAAATAGCTCAAAAAGCGAGCCAAACACAGAGTAAGGCCGGAACGCACCTGAGTCAAGATCCAATTTGTACTCTGGACTACACTTTTAATCCAAAGTATAAAGATCAGCATGCAGCGCCGTCTTGCAGAGCTTCGAAATGGCAAATTCGCAGGCAAGGGAAGGCGACTTATATAAATGAAAGCAATTGGAGTGTCTCGTTTCTCTTTGCGAGATTTCTTCAGCCCCGATTGAAATTCGCTGCTGATGCAGTTTTTTCACAAACAAAATTGCACAGCCGGAAATGACACGTCTATATAGATAGAAATGGAATTAGATAAGTTGATCTAGATCGAGACCGCAATGATCTAAGTTGAGGACTGAACCTTCCCACCGAAAGCCGCATCAACACGAAGAAAAAGGGGAGCTTGCGCTCCCCTTTGAACTGTCTGAATTGGTGTAGACTCTTGTTCGATTTAGCTGAACAAGTTGGCATCGCGAGCAGATGCAACCAGCCAGTTGATGCAACCGGGTGTTGCCAATCCGCCTGTCACACCAGCTGCTCCGAAGAGTACTTTCTTCATTGCATCTTGTGTGCCGGCTGCCATGTGCATGAAGCCCATGATCATGGTAGGTCCGCCCCAAGCAATGCCCAGGATTTCCATACCGTTTGCGATGATGTTGAGCAATGCTTCTAAGTTAGCCAAGTTGTTAACACGTACAGTACCTGCAGTGTTGACGCCGGTGATGTAGGTAGCATCGGAGCCTTGTGGTCCTATGGTACCGTTGGTGGCGCCTTGCAATGTTGGAGCATTGCTTTCTTGGGTTTGCAACGATTGCGTACCGGTGTTGCCTTGAGTTTGGGACGAATATTGTCCTTCGGTACCGGACGAAGCAAATTGATCGCCTTGAGCTTGCGCGAATGCTGGTGCGTTGATTGCGAGGGCAGCAACGACGGAAAGTCCGAGAGCAGACATAGTAAGTTTACGGATCATGAGTGAACCTCCTGCCAGAAATATTCAAAAGTTAGTAAGTGGATTTAAAAACGGGTCGCGAGAAGTGCGACCTCTTGGAATCAGTGGCGCTAGATTACTAGATAACGCGTTACAAGTCAATCAGCAAAATGTTGTCTGGAATACAGTTCTGTTCCACTCAAAGCCCGAAACTGCATACTCCAGTGGCTTTTGGGGCGGCCGCAGGTTTTTTTCAGATCAACTCTCCTTATATATGGGGAGCAATCAGGTATTGGCCAGAATCCGCCGCATCCGCCCCGGGCTGAAGAGCAAAAGTTCCAAAATCGCAGCGGCATAACCGCCCAAAGAGGTCTCGCCCAGGCGCTTTTCCAGAGTGCGCACAGCGACGACGACATCGAGATAACTGGGAGTCCCTGCACCACGGGAGAGCGCCACAATCTTGGCGTTCTCCTTGAGCAAGACATAAGTGACGAGCAGATGATGGAAGCCGGTTATTAAGCTGAGCTGACCAAAGCCGGCGCCGAAGTAGAGCTTGCCGAAAATGCGCGAGCGGAAGTAGCGATAGATCAGATCCTCTACATCTTTATCTTGAGGAAAATCGACTTTCTTTAGTTCTTCAAAACCATATGATTTATTAGGTGCTTTAAGGCGCAACCCGGGAAATATGCCCTCGAACAAAACCTGATAAGCAAAGCGTCCGGCGTTGAGATCTCCTTCTCCTCTACCAAGTTTTTTAGATGGAAAATAGATCTTATATAGAGCAACTAATAGGTTTTTGTCCGGACCCTTCATTGCGCCTGCATTGGCGGGTGGCGCAACCGGGCTGCCTTTGAAGCGAGACATCAGCATGTCGGACACAGCCAGGAAGCGATCGTCGAGAGGCTTCTCGCGTTCGCCCCAGATTTTCAGCATCTCCGCTTCGATTTCGAGATACTCGTCCCAGGTAAGAGGCTTATCAACAGCCAGTTTTAGATTGGACCAGTTGGGATGGTGATCGGGAAATAGCGTTTTGAATTCTTTAAGTTTGGTCTCAAGATAGTCGCGCTGCTCCGTCAAAGGTTTGCCGGAATTGTTGACCACGCCCATGCTGACAAAACTGACAGTGGCGTAAACGCCGCTCGGGGTCTCGTTAAAGCAATAGGGAAACAACTGGCAAATCGAAGGTTTGAAAGTCGAACCGTGCTTGGAGTGAATGAAACAAAGATTGTCTTTGAGAAATGGGCAGTGACCGTCGCTGCCCTCTTTGATTGCATAGGCGTAGGGAGTGCCTTCCGACTCGTAGGGTCTTAGTTCGCGAAACAGCTCCTGGCTCTGGTAGCGGCTATCGTACTGACTCCAGTCGACGCCGCCGATGCGCTCGAAATCATCCTGCGTCATGGGCACGGACCATCCGCCGCAGCACTTGCCGCAACCAGTACATTCGTAATTGATCTCCTCCGGCAAATGGAGCGTGAGATCAGTGTCAGTTGAAGGCATTCGCTATACTCCAGCGGCGTTTGTGAAAGGCTTCCGACTTGAACATACCAGATTGGCCGGTTTCCAAACTTTGAACGGACTGTCCGACCGGCACATCAATCTATGCGTTCTACGCCCGCACCAGTTTCCCAAGACAAACCGGTCGCGATGCACCTGTGCAAATCGGCACGTTGTTGTGAATGCCGAAGTAAGTTGTGTAGGCTAGCAGCGCAAACAGCAGCGCTTCTTTGTATTTTGTGGAAATACCGAAGTCTTCGTGTCTGGCAATTGAAACTTCATTGGGCCAGTAGTTTTTCAACAGGCGAACCAGTTCGTCATTGAATGTGCCGCCACCGCCCAGTACGAGCCGTTCGATCTTTGTCACCGGTTTGACGAAATCTTTATAGCCGTCGGCAATTGTCGAAGCAGTAAAAGCAGTCAATGTTTTTACAACGTCGGCTTTGGCAACTTTCTCGCGCTCGATATATGGGACCAATACTCGATCGAAATACCCAAATCCGAAAAGCTCTCGTCCTGTGGTTTTTGGCGGGCGCCTGTGGAAATATGGGTGCGCTTTGAGCTCATTCAACCATGGTTCGATGATTTGTCCGCCCGCGGCAATCTTGCCTTCTTCGTCGTATTCGCAATTGAAAAACAGCTGGCAGGCGCGATCGATAAGCATATTGCCGGGACCGGTATCAAAGGCTGCTACTGCTTTCCCATGGTCGTTAATGGCGGTGAGATTGGCAATGCCGCCGATATTCAACACACCTGTCGCTCTGTGGTCTTGCCCGAAAAGAACCGCATCTGCAAAGGAAACCAGGGGAGCTCCTTGCCCACCGGCAGCCAGATCGGCGGTGCGGAAATCGGCGACTACAGGGATGCCCGTGCGCAAGGCAATCACCGAAGGCTCTCCCAGTTGCAGCGTTCCGGCAGCACTCAATCCCCACAATGATTTTGCGTCAGGGCAGTGCCAGATCGTCTGTCCGTGCGAGCCGATTAAGTCAACATCGCCCTTAGCCAGATTGCTCACCTTGAGCAGCCTCAAGACTGCTTCGGCAAAAATCTCACCAAGTGAGGTATTGAGCAGGCAGACTTCCTCCAATGTGGCGGTGCCTGAGCCCACCAATTTCATCAGTCGGTCGCGAAATCTGTTTTGAAATGGATAAAGCGTGCTGCCCAACATTGTGAACTTAAGCGCCGGTGTGGAATCTGCCGACCCGTTTACATGACCGCTGCCCACTGGTTCTATGCGAAAAGCCGCAGCATCAATGCCATCCATGGATGTGCCGGAGTTGAGCCCAATGACGGTAAGTGGTTTCATCTGTGAAGGTTCGCTCTCAAAGTGGGAAGAAACATCTACTTGACTGGTAAGCTATCCTGAAATTCAAGTATAAGAAAGAAGAATACACCTGATTGATGTTCATGACATAGAGGTAGCGTGAGGGCGAAGACATGCGTCGCCCAGACCAGGAAATCACCAGACCGGGCGACCATGGCGTCGTCCCTTAGAAAACCAAAGGCGGTTCATAAATGTCCAGCAGCAAGTCGCTTGAATACCAGGAAAGGCTCGCCCAAGGCGGATTGATGATCGGATTGGGGAAACGGAGCAGGCGCGCATATGGATTCGATGAAATCGCTCTGGTGCCGGGATCTTTGACTTGCGACCCGGAAATTTGCGACATCTCGGTCAAATTGGGTTATCACAAACTGGAAATTCCAATTATCGCCAGTGCCATGGACAGCTGCGTCGATGTGAAGATGGCAATTGCGCTAGGAAAGCTCGGCTCTCTGGGCGTGCTCAATTTGCAAGGGCTGCAGACGCGCTACGAAAATACTGAGGAAGCCTTCGATGAGATCGCCAAGAGCGACAAAGACAGCTTTGTGCAATTGATGCAAAAGCTCTATACCGCACCGGTTCAAGAAAATCTGATTGCCAAACGGGTTGAGGAAATTAAGAAGGGCGGCGTGCTTGTCGCTGCCTCGGTCACCCCCAATTGGGCTGAAAAGTACGGTCCGATCGCAGTTGAGGCCGGTCTTTCCGTCCTGGTTGTCCAGTCCACAGTCACCGGGCTCGAGCACAAATCAGCCATGGGACAGCCGAGCCTCAATCTCAATAAATTTACACACAAAATCGGTTGTCCGGTCATCGTCGGCAATTGCGTCACCTTTCAGACTTGTCTGGAACTTATGGAAACAGGCGTCGCCGGCATTCTGGTCGGCATCGGACCAGGTGCGGCCTGCACCTCACGCGGCGTGCTCGGCATCGGTGTGCCGATGGCCACAGCGATCGCCGATTGCGCAGCCGCCAAGCATACTTACGCTGAAAAACACGGCATCTCCCCGATTATCATTGCAGACGGCGGCATGGGTGTGGGCGGAGACATTTGTAAAGCGATCGCCTGCGGAGCCGATGCCACGATGATTGGCTCGCCCTTCTCACGCGCCAAGGAAGCGCCCGGACGCGGCTTCCACTGGGGAATGGCCACGCCCAGCCCGATTTTGCCCCGCGGAACAAGAATCAAGGTGGGCTCGTCAGCTACATTGGCAGAGATTTTGGTAGGACCAGCTCGCACCGACGACGGCTCTCAAAATCTGGTTGGAGCACTGAAGACCAGTATGGGCACCCTGGGTGCATCCAATCTGGCCGAAATGCAACAAGTAGAGGTAGTGATTGCGCCTTCGATTCTCACAGAAGGGAAAGTCTTCCAAACCGCTCAACAATTGGGCATGGGCAGATAGCAGGCCAATTGCTGGAAGCCGGTTTCATGCCGGCGGTCCAATTCTCATTGCCTCAATTGCCGCCGATTTCGTTGTCCGCAACAGAATAGTTTGCTCGATGGAGTTTTGAGAATGTTTTCAATCAGATTCACTCGTTTCTCACGCCAATTATCGAAGGTAACGCCGCGCCTGCTGAGCTGTTCGACTGCTTTCACCCTGATGACAGCGTCGACAGTCCTTTTAGGATTGGCAGTTGTCGAGGAAACCACTCGCACGGGGCCTCAGGCAAACGCCGCCACCGCCGGCAGTGCAGAAGCCGATACGCAGACGCTTGAAATTCCTGGTTCGCGATCGAGCGCCCGCCAGTTTATTGCGCAATCACTCAGCGACCATCAAGGCATTCCGCTCACCTCTACGACCATAGCCAATATTGCCGAAAAAGTTGCACCGGCAGTGGTGAATATTGAAGTAAACCAGCCGATCATGATCGGCAACATGAATGGCTTCAACTTCCCATTTGGAAATGTGCCGGACGGCTTTGACTTCTTTTTCAACGGGCAACGCATGAACCCCAAAGGCGGGCAGGGATCGCCAGGCGCCAATAGCGGACCTCGTCCGGAACGTCACAATACCGGCACCGGCTTCATCGTTCGCGAGGACGGCTACATCGTCACAAACGCGCATGTCGTCAAAAATTCCAGCAAAATAAATGTGACACTCAACGACAAGCGGCAACTTGAAGCGACAGTCGTCGGTATCGACAGCTTTTCCGATCTGGCCGTATTGAAGATCAACGCCAAAGATCTGCCGACTGCGGAGATGGGCACCTCCACCGGCTTGCGACCGGGCGAGTTTGTGATTGCCATAGGTTCGCCCATGGGCTATGACCATTCAGTCACCCTTGGGATTGTCTCGGCTGTCGGACGCACGGTCACCGACGTCAACGGCAACATCAATTTTATTCAGACCGATGCAGCCATCAACCCCGGCAATTCAGGCGGACCTTTGCTCAATATGATTGGTCAGGTTGTGGGAGTAAACACAGCCATTGCGGCAAGAGCGCAAAACATCGGCTTTTCGATTCCTATAGATATCGCCAAACCGACGGTGACTGACCTGATCGCCAATAAGAAAATCGAGCGGCCGTTCCTCGGACTGAAAGTCGGGGAGCTGGATGCATCGGTGCTTAAAGGGCTCGGACTGCCCAGCTCGACGGAAGGCGTCTTCATCTCGCAGGTCTTCAGCAACGGATCGGCAGCCAAGTCCGGGCTCGAGCGCATGGATATCGTACAAAAAATCGACGGCAAGGACATCAAGAAATCACAGCAGCTGCAGGACGCCGTCCGGGCCAGAAAAGTCGGCGACACGCTCAGTTTTATGATTCTGCGCAATAAGGCCGTCAAGGCTATTACTGTCACCATCGGCAACTATCCGTCCGATCCTTCTGCTCAGCCGGAAAAGCCCGTGCCCAAGGCTGACAAAGGCGAAGACAACAGCGACGATTAAGTGGGCCGCCGGCAGGTCGGCTGAAACTCGGGGATCGCCCCTGAGGCAACCGCTCTTAAGACGACCAAAAGCTGCACCCCTGAAGGGATTTACTCAATTCGGAACTAATCGGACGCCAGGGCGTCTCCCTGATGTTGCCACAGGCGGCGACACGGGAAGTTTTAGCGTACGAATTGGTCAGGGGCAAGTCGATGAGTAAGAAATTCATAGGTTTTTTGATTTGCGTGATGGTGATCTGGAGCGCCGGTCCGACGCCCGCGTCGGATGCAGCCAGGCTCAGAGATGTCCGCATTGATCCGCTCAAAGTCTCAGCCAATCGCGATCCCGATGTACTGGTGCCGCCCACCGAAGTAAGTAAAGAGTCGAAGGAAAACTTCGAAGACAAATCACCTGACGCGCATCCACGCTTGATTCTCGCGCTCGGCGGCGGAGCTTTTAAGTCAGTAGCGCAAATCGGGGTCCTTCAATGCCTGGAGGACAATGGCGTAGAAATAGACGGTGTTGTCGGCACCAGCCTCGGTGCAACAATTGGCGCGCTCTACTGTGCTGGTGTGACTCCTGCAGAAATTGAAGACCTTTTCGAAGATAAAACAGTTCAAAACGCAATGATGAAAGGCATGATTGCCCGCACGGCTTTGAAGCCCTTGGCACCCGTCAAACACTTTGTGCTGGGCAAACCATTGGCCGGTCTTTCAACCGGCAAGGGCTATCTCAGTTTTTTGCGTAAGAAATTGCCGACTACTTTCAGCGAGCTTAAGAAGCCGTTTGCAGCAGTTGTGACAAATCTCACCGACGGTCAAACATGTGTTCTTTCCGACGGCGATCTGCCGCTGTCTGTTCTGGCCAGTAATACTGTCCCCACTGTTTTCCGTCCAGTTATGATCAATGGAAAGCTATATGTAGACGGTGGTTTGCGCGCCAATTTGCCGAACAAAATAGCCGATAGATTGGGCTCCGGTCTGACCGTTTCGGTGCTTTGCGACAAAGCCATAAATCCGGTCGACAATAAAAGCTTCAAATCCATGAAGTCAATCATAATGAGGGTCGCCGACATCATGATGGCAGCCGCCGACCAGCCGAAAGCAGAGGCATCCGACGTCTTGATATTCCCCGATGTCGATTTTGTGCCGCCCTTCACTAAGGATCCAGAAGTAATCCGTAAAGCAATTGCAGTCGGATACAACTCCACTGAGCAGATGTTGCCGCAGATCAAAGACCAGCTTCTGGCCCTCGAAAAGCAACAGAGCCATAAGCAAACGGCTGCCAGCCCGAAAGGCGAAATGAGGTAGACCATGAATCTTCAAAATGCCGCAGGAGAAAAGCTCGAACTGGAACATCGTACAGGTCCGAAGCCCACTTTGCGCTCTTTGATTGACGAGTTCGACAAGTACGATGCGCATCCGGCCATCATTCACTTCACACGCACCGGCTCCTCTACGCTGACGTTTAGCGCACTGGTGGAAAACATCCGCAGAATCGCAGCCGGTTTTGAGCGGCTGGAATTGAAAAATGGAAGCACTGTGATTGTCTTTGCCGCCAACTCGCCTGCCTGGGTAACATGTGCTCTGGCAGCGGCTTACAGCGGACTGGTGGTGGTACCCGTCGACCCGCAACAATCTGCAGAAGTGCTTCGACATATCATCGACGACAGCCAGGCCTGTTTGATTTTCACAGACGAAAACGGTATCCAAAAACTTGACGAAGCAAAGATAAAGGTAGAAGAGTCACAGGCAGGGCCTCTGACCAAG
>Ga0265313_10004571_pt1 | contig 10539 bp, 7 predicted proteins | sample 4123metaG_FD_203122 | JGI IMG/M metagenome (GOLD analysis project Ga0265313, IMG submission 203122) | Rhizosphere microbial communities from Carex aquatilis grown in University of Washington, Seatle, WA, United States - 4-1-23 metaG | ecosystem: Host-associated > Plants > Roots > Rhizosphere >...
TTTCGCGGCAGTCGCGGGAGAGGTCGTGTGCGCGGTGGTGCGTAGGCCCGTTCGATTTATGCCCTCGATATCGTCTGTCATTTCAATTACACTTCTATCTCTACCTTAGACTGGGGGCCCCCCGAGACAGCGCCGGTACCGGACGCTCAAGGCTCGTGGGAAGATCGTCGCACGGAGGTTCTCCAATGAAAACGCATAGGTTTCTTGTGACGTGGCAGCGCAAGCGACTGGTGCCATCGATTTCCTTGTGGGTCGCTCTCGTCGGCCTTGCCTGTTCGACGAACAAAAACGGTTTGGCCGTCGGAAGTGGCAGCGCAGACGGTGCCACCACGCGCGATGGTGGGAAGGATGCTGCGGCCGACACCCGTGGAGTGAGTATCGATCTTCAAGGTGGGGGAGGCAGCGTCGCGGACGCGCCGGGGGCAGGCGGGGCGATTGGGGATGCTCGAGGGGGCCGAGATACCATCTCCAGCGGCGATAGCGCGAGTGCGGGAGGTGTTTCGGGCTTCGGTGGCGCCGGTGTCGACTCGGGCACTGTGCGCGATGGCGGAGGCGCGATTCTTGATGGCGGCAATGGTGGCGCAGGTGGGATCATTGGGGCGACGGGTGGTGTTGGGCCCGGCACGGGAGGGATTCTTGCCACCGGCGGAACGGCAGGCGTGCCCAGCGGCGGCGGAGGTTCTGGCGCGGGCGGCGTGCTTGCGACCGGCGGCGTGCTTGCGACCGGCGGCGTGCTTGCGACCGGCGGCGTGCTTGCAACCGGCGGGGTCGCCGCGACCGGTGGCAGCGGTGCGGGCGGCACGACGACGCCGTCAACCTGTGGTGGCGCCGGCCAGGTTTGTTGCGCCGGTAACGCCTGCTCGAAGGGGGGGTGCTGCGTCGGTGGCGCTTGCATCGCCGATGGGGCGGACTGTCCGGCGGCATGGGGTGGCGGTTCCTGTTCGAGCGGAGCCTGTGCAACCTGCGGCGGCGTCGGCGATCCTTGCTGTGCTGGCAGCGCATGCACCGCGAGCAACACGAAATGCACGGCGGGCGTGGGCGGAATCTATTCCTGCACTCCGTGTGGTGGGGCTAGCGAGGCGTGCTGCGCCGGCAACGTCTGTAACGACGGCGGCTGTTGCGTGACAAGCGGCGCCTCGTCGACCTGCGTGGCTGCCGGCAGTACGTGCAGCGGAATCTCCACGGCGACTTGTACCGACGGCGCCTGCGGCACATGCGGCGCGTCCGGCAGTCGCTGTTGCTCGGGCAGTCGCTGTACGGCACCCAACACGACTTGCCAGATGGCCGGCACCAGTCAATGCGTCGCCTGTGGCGACACAACCCAGCCTTGCTGTGGAGCGGCCGGTGGCGCGCCCGGCACGTGCTCGCCTGGCAACGTTTGTCAGATCACCACGGGCAGCTTCAATTACAGCTGCGTGAGCTGCGGCGGGCGGGGCCAGCCGTGTTGTACCGGCAGCCTATGCACGGCCGCGAACACGTCTTGCCAATTCATCAACAGCACTGGGAACTCTCGCTGCGACGCGTGCGGTGGCCCCTCCCAAGTATGCTGCCCGGGCAACACGTGCACGACCGGCAACTGCAGAGCCAACGGTACCTGTTCTCCTTAGCGAGCCAGCTGCGCCTTCAGCGTGAGCAATCGAGCCCGAGATTGCGTTTGGAGAGATCGGCAATCACGGGCTCGAAATAGGCCAGCATGGCGCGCGGACCGATGTCCTCGCCAGTGGCCTCGCGCAGAACTTCGCGCCAGTCGCGTGTGGCGCCTTTCTCCAGGATCCTCTGCAGGAAGCGGCCGACCTCGGCGTTGCCCGAATAGTCGCAGGCTCGCACGTCCTGTTTGAGGATCTTCGTACAAATGTGGTCGTGCAGCTGGAATTTGATCAGACTGGCCATCGCATAGTCATAGTACTGAGCCGGATCGTCGTTGATGTGCGTCTTGGTGCAGGCGTCGCACAGCTCGGCGGGTCGTGCCTTCGGTGCTTGCACGCCTTGGAAACGGCCGACGTAGCTCCACCAACGCGCCTGCCACTCCGAAGGCGGCAGCTCGTCTTCGTAGAGGTCATGCTCGAAGTGGGTCATGGTGCCGGCGGCGAACGGCAAGAAGACGATCGAATCGAGCGCCGATTGCAAGAGCCAGCCAGCCGCGTCGGGCTCTTGTCCCTGGCGGACGAGACCCAGCCTGCGCAGGTACGGCATCTGCAGGCTCGCCAGCCGAGCCAGCTCGCCCACGGCTTCGTGGAAGGCGCGGTTGGCGCCGGTGCGCAGGAGGAACGGAACCTCCGGCCGCGCGTACGACAGATAGTAGTAGATGTGTCCAAGCTCGTGGTGGGCGGTGCCGAACCATTGCGTGTTGGGCTCGACGCTCATGAGCGAGCGCACGTCGGTTTCACCATCGATGTGCCAAGCCGACGCGTGGCTGTTCTTTTTGCGTGGTGACTTGGCGTCGACGGGATAGAGGTCGGACTTCTGCCAAAAACTTTCCGGCAGACGCGGGAATCCCAGCGACACGTAGAAGTCCTCCGCGGTGCGCACGATCTGTTCGCGGCTTTTGGCTTTGAAGTACGGGTCCAGATTGGCACTGTCGATAAGGCCAGGCCAGTCTTGTGCCCAACGGTTGCCGATCCAGTGCGCCGGAATCTGCCGCGGCACCGCCTGTTTGAATCGCTCGGCCAGCGTGTGCTTCGCGAAACAATGAAGCCCGTCGTAGAGCGGCGCCACGGCGTCGAGTGTGCTCTGCATGAGCGCCATCATTTCCGCCACCGTCATGCCGTAGTCGGCCACCTGCAGCGCAAAGAAGGACGAATAGCCGAGGGCCCGCGCCACCTGGTTGCGCAGGGGCTGGAGCTCGGCAAGGCCGGGCCCAAGCTTGCGTCCGATCTCCTTCGAGGCCAGCCACGCTTGCTCGCGCTCCTTCAGGTTGCGCGACTTGCGAAGGAGGTCGTCGATATCGTTGGCCGAGATCGGCCGTGCGCAGCTCCCGTTCGGGTTGCTTTGCAGGCAGAACGTGTAGCTGTCGAGAATGGACGATTGCCGCGCCTCAGTCTCGATACGCTTGGAGACGACCTCGGGGAGGGTCGCCGGACTTTCGGCCGCCGCCAAGAGGAGCTTGGTGAGTTGCCTTACCGAGAGAGCATCGAGCTCGCCCTTCTGCTTGAGAAGCGCTTGGCTGCGATCGATGACGAGGCGCGAGCCGAGCACGGCGGCGAGTGCCTTTTCTGCCGAAGCGCGCGCTGCCGTGTGCTCGGGGGTGACGTCCGTGGCCGCGACCCACGCTGCCGAATTGGCCACGGTCTGCAGGGGCTCTACGAGGCCGCTCGTGATTTCCAGGAAAGCACGCGCTTCGCGCTCGGACGCCGTGACTTTGCGGCTGCCGGCATGAAGCGCAACCGTCGAAAGCCACACGCAGGCGGCCACTCCGGGCAAGAAAACCAGGCAACGTCGGCGAATCATGGGCGGAAACTATCACGGACTGGGCTTTACGAATGCAGGCGAGGATGGTAAGCCAGCCCTCCATGCGACGGATCTTGCGCACCGGAATTTGTCTTCTCGGCCTTTCGACCGCTCTCGGGGCGTGCGGACAGAATGAAGGAGGACGCTGCCAGGTCGACTCGGACTGCGCCAGCGGGCTTACGTGCACCACTAATTCCTCCAATTCCTCCACTGGCAATGGCATTTGCCGAAGTAGCAACACGTCGACGCCGGATGCTGCGACCAACGACGATACCTCCAGCACCGCTCCGTCAAGCAGCCTGGACCTTGGGCTCGATACGCCCTCTTCCGGCGCGGTCGACCTCCCCAGCGTGGACAGCGAGAGCCTCGACGCCAGCGGGATCGACTGAGGCGTTTCCGTTGTCGGCAGGACGGGCCACCGACGTGGCGGGACCTCCGGCGCCCTCTCACCGCTGTTACTTGGCGGTGGCGGAAAGGAAGCGTAGGTCTTCTGTCAATAGACGCCAAACTCCGCGATTGCGGGAACGTCCTTCGCTGAGTCAATCACCAGAGCAATGGCCTCCGCGGTGGTCGAATTGAGCTGCCAGAGCTGGCGCTGGCCGATGACTGTGCCCGCAATCGTCGTTCCCGAAATATCCGTGGGGGCCTTGTTCCAAGTTCCGTTCTGTCTGATCTCGACGTGGTACGCCGTCGTGCGCTCGCCGAGCTCGATGGGCTCGCGAATACTGATGACCGTGAAGGCGATCGACGAGCTGAGCGTCGCTTCCAGTCGAGCCGAGGTCTTTCCGCTCGCCGCTGCCCAATAGGTGCACGCGTTGTCGTCGACTGCTTTGGTCGTATCGAAGCCGGGACTTTCCCACGTCGAGTCGGCCGTCACCGTCAATGCCTGGCCGTGGACGAGATTCGTCTTGTAGAGCGACGCATGCCAGATGGCAAACTGTCGCAGCAGATCGACATCGGGTGCGTCGAACTGACCGGTCCGCGACGGCGGGACGTTGACGACCAAGGTTGTGTTCCTACCGACCGTATTGAAATAGTCTGACTGGAGCGTGCTCAGAGAAATGACCGATTGGTTAGGCGCCCAAAACCACGCATTGATACCGCCTTGGACGTGGGTGGACACCTCTCCTTCCGCGGGATACCAAACGTTCGCTGGTCCTCCGTTGGGCACGCTCGCAATACTCGACGTCGACCTCGCCGATACACCGGATTGACTGCCAAGGAACCGGGCGTCGACTCCCGTCGTCGCGAATTCTGGGCCGATCCAGACGACCACCTCGGGTTGCAGTTGGTGAGCGAGATCGGCGACGCTCGCCCAGTCGATCGCGATGGAAACGCTGTCGCCAGGAAGCTCGATTTCGTAGACCGGGCCGTAAAGGGTCAGAAGCTCGGTGAGCTGATTGCGGAAATACGCTTCGTACCCCGAGCTCGTGCTCGGGTAGTTGTCGTCGGCGGGCGCGATCTGAAAAGCGACTCGCATCCCTGCCGCGTGCATAGCGTCGGTAAATTCCCTGACGACATCCCCTTTGCCATTCTTCCAGGGGCTGTTCCTGACCGAGTACTCGGTGTAGGCCGACGGCCAGAGGCAAAACCCGGTTCTGTTCTTGACGACCAGAATCGCCTCACCAAAGCCGGCATTCTTCAGCTCGCGGACCCACTGGGTGGCGTCGAGATCGGTCGGATTGAACAGTGAGGCCGGTGGCGTAGTGCCTCCATCGAAGGTGCTCACGCCGAAATGAACGTACGCCATCGTCTCGACCCGCTGAAGAGCGACTTGCTTAGGCGTTGGCAGCGGCGCCACGCCCGCCGGAGCGCCGGCCTGCGAAGGGCAGCTTTGGACGCTACTCGTCTGGTCCTGCGCGCCGATGACGACTCGATCGCCAGAGCATGCCCCGCAAAGGCAGAGAAGGGCGCTCGCGATAAGCGCCCTTCTTGGTCTGGCATGTGCTGCTTGCCGAGGCATCGCTCCTTGGTTTCCTTCCCGGTTCGGCGACGTTTCGTCGAGCTAGCGGACCGCGCCGGCCGAACCTCGGCATTCGGAGCGCACGCGCTCGGCGAGGGGCGATTCGGGGGAACCGCGAAGGAATTCTGCTGCGCGAGCTTCAGCCTCGGAGCCGGGACGCCACGAGCAAAGCGCGATGACGGTCAAGGCCTGCCGTTCTTGCGCCAGAACGCCCTGGCCGTGCTGACGGTCGAAGTCGACGAGGCGCCGATACGCACTCTCAGCGAGGCCCGCACGCAGATCCTCTCGGGCTTGTCTCAGCACGCGCAGCTCAGGCTCGGGATCGAGCGGACCCGCGGCCGCGCTCGGCGGTTGAGCGATGGCTTGCGCGCGTTTCCCGGTCTTCTTTGCGTTCTCGTGGCGTCCCGAATCCGCGGTCGGGGAATCGGCAGGGACAAGTACCTCTTTGCGCGTCTCCTCGGGCAGCGGGAGGACCGCGGCCGTCGCTTCGGTCGACGACGAACGCTGGGCCACCACGGCTGGCTTCGGCGTCGGTCGCCGCAACTCCCAGACGGAAAAGGCGCCGCCCCCCAAGACAGTTGCCGCAATAGCCGTCAGCGTGAGCTTGGCCGCCAGGGACATGCCTGCGGCCGTTCCCGTGGACGCAGTCGCTACGCCGAGCGTTGCCAAGCGTAGCAACACACCTTGCTTCAAGCGCTCCCGATCGGCGTGCGAGAGCACATCGGCGTCGCGAGACCCTTCCACGATGGCTCGTGCTTCGGGGCTAAGATCGTTCATCGCTTCCTCTCCTCTTCTCGCGCTCGGAAGCGCGACAGAGCCTTTTCGAAACCATGTCGAGCCGCACGCAGCCGGGAAGCGACGGTGTTCGCATTGAGCTCCACAATCTCGGCAATTTCCGACATTGTCAGCTGTTCGATCTCGGCGAGGACGAAGACCGCGCGTTTGGGCTCATCCAGTTGGTCGAGCAGGCGGTCGAGGGTGCGCAAGCGTTCCCGCCGTTCGACTTCGGCGGCGGGCCCACTTTCCTGCCTTTCGACCAACGAATGGATTTCGGTCCCCTTCGCCGTCGCGCGATCGCCGGGCTTGCGCGCATGGGTGCGGAAATAGTGCTGCACCACGTGGACCGCGATCTTGAACACCCACGTCTTTAGCTGTGCACGGCCTTCGAAGTCGTCCAGCCTGCGGTGGACGATGACGAACACCTCCTGCACCACGTCTTCCGCGTCCGAACGGTGTACGCCCATGCGGGAGACGATGTTCCAGACGTACTGGACCATGCTTTCGTAGATTTCGTCGAAGTTGGCCTCGAGGAGCCCCACGCTGTTCGGGGTAGGCCGCTGGGCCGTATTGGCGGCTATCGTCTGCATCCGAGAATGTTGGTTCCCGGCAGGCGGGCGATTCTTTGTCAAAAACGCCATGAGATGTCGACAAGGGCACGGCCCCCGACGGGTGGAGCTTGGAACACCATGCCGGGAGTGTCCTGAAAAACGTAGGCTGGGCGATAGGTTGGCGCAAGGATGTCGACCTCTAGCGACGTGCGTAGGTGCTGCCCAAGCGCAAAAGATAGGTAGCCTCCGCCGCCCAGCGCTATCCAGGGAGCGCGTTTGGAAAAGCCGGCGCTGGCGCCGCCGCCGTCCGCCGAAACCACGCCGGCTTCCACCACGGCACAAGGGCCGAAGGCGAGCTCGCGTCCCACGTTGAAGCATCCGGTGAGCGAGCCGGTCGTGATGTTGAACCGACCGTACGCGCCTGCCAGCGACGGCAGATCGGCGACTTGATCGCGTCGCAAGCCGTAGGTCAGCCGCAACTCCACCAGCCACCGCCGAGTGGCCAAGCCAACGCCGATTCCCAGGCCAAGGTCGACTCCCGGCAACGTTCCGACACGACCTTGCGCATGGAGGCCGGCCAGGACGTCTACCGGGTTTACCGATCCGGCGATTGGAGCGGACGGGGGCGCAACAGGAAGCGGTTGCTCTGCGGGCGCTGGGTTGGGCTTCTGCGTTGTGGCGGCGACGGCGTCCGGGTCGATCATGAGCGCCAAAATGAGTGCGGTGGTGTCGGCCAAGGACTGGCACGAGGGCGCTTCGAGGAAGCGCTTGCCGGTGCGGCCCGCTTGGCGAGTGGTCAGGTTTGCCGACCAGAACGGGGTATGTTGGACCGTGGCATCAGCTTCGAGATCGCGGCCGGTCCGGATCTGGATGCCGCCGCCGAGCAGGCGACGGATCTCGGCCTTGATCTGGTCAGCCGGGGGACACTCCGTGGGGGCATTCCATGAAAACGCGAACGCGCCCGTTGCATCGGCGGAGGCCAAGCAGACGCGATCGGGCAGCGCGTGGCAAGCGATGCCAGCAAGCACGGCGACGAGCAGCCGTAGGCCTTTTACCACCTCGACACTATACCAGCCGCTCCGCTACGCGATAAGCCGCCCAGATCCGGCGACTCTCGACGCTTGGACGCTGCTCGTTCGCCTCAGATCGGGACGCCCAAGTCCGCCAGCTGACAGCGGAACGAGGGCGCGTCGGTGAAGAGGCGGCCGGCAATTCCGAGCGAGCTTGCCACGTCGACGAAAGCTTGCACGTCGTCGAAGTAGGCGATGCGATCGGCGGGCACACCGGCGCGCTCGATGGCCAGCTGGAAGATTCCGCGATCGGGTTTCGCCATTTTTTCGTCGTACGAGACGACGAGGGAATGGAAGCGATCGAGGAGCGGCAAAAGCGGTCGTACGTAACGCCAGTGTAGCTCGTTCACGTTGGTCAGCAGCAGCACTTTCGTGCACTCGAGGAGTTTGTCGAGAATCGGCAGCATCTCGGTGTGGACACGAAAGTGGCAGTTCCACAGCTCGACGAACGCCGCCTCTTCCATCGGGTTGTTCGCGCCTGCGACTTCGCAAATCGTGCGGCGAAGCTCGTCGCCGGCCAGTGCGCCGCGGTTGATGGCGTCCCACAGCCCGAGCATGCGCGCGCGAATCTGAGCTGGATCGGCGCCCCCCCAGGCGGACATGCGCTGGAACAAGATCGGATCGTCGTGAAAGACCAGGACGTTTCCCAGGTCTAGGACCACAGCTTCGATGGGCGGCATGGACTGCGGAGCGTCGACGGGCTATTCGTCGCCGATGGGAATGAACTTGATCTCTTGAATCTGGTATTCGCGCGAGCCCTTGGCAGTGCGCAGGTTCACGGTGTCGCCCTGTTCTTTGCCGATGAGAGCGCGCGCCAGCGGGGCCGAGATGGCGATGCGGCCCTCTTTGATATCGCCTTCGTGGTCGCCCACGATGGCGTACACGGTTTCGTCGCCGGACTCGGTGTCGGCCAGCCGGACCGTAGCGCCGAACACCACGCGCGTGCCGGACAGCTTGCCGGGATCGATGACCTCGGAAAGGGCGATGGTGCCTTCGATCTCGCGCATGCGGCCCTCGATGAAGGCCTGGCGCTCTTTGGCAGCCGAATACTCGGCGTTTTCGGAAATATCGCCGTGGGCGCGTGCCGTCTCGATGTCGAGCACGTTCTTGGGCCGCTCGACTTCGCGCAGTCGCTTGAGCTCGTCGCGCAGCTTCTTCTGTCCCGCCGGGGTCATGGGAAAGCGATCAGCCATGTTGGTATTCCTGGAGCGAGCAGACTTGGATGCTTCCCGCCTTCAGCCGTGCAATGGCGTCGGCTGCGGCGCGGGCTGCGGACATGGTGGTGTAGTAGGGCAGGCCGCGCATGAGGGCCGTGCGGCGGATGGAGAAGGAGTCCTTGATCGACGCCGAGCCCGCCGTGGTGTTGACCACCAGGTGGACGTCGCCGTCGAGGATGCGGTCCACGCAATGAGGTCGGCCTTCGCTCACTTTGTTGACCCGTTCGCAGGCCAATCCGGCGGCGGACAGCCGCGCGTGGGTCCCGCCGGTCGCCATGATGCGGAAGCCGAGCTTGATCAAGTTGCGTACCACGGGAATCGCTAGGTCCTTGTCGGCGTCGCGGACCGCGAGAAAAGCCGTCTTGGGCTTGTCGTCGCTGGGAACCGGCAAGCGCATACCGGCCGCGAGCTGGCTCTTGGCGAAGGCCGCCTCGAAGCTGCGGTCGATGCCCATGACTTCGCCGGTGGAGCGCATCTCGGGGCCGAGCAGCACGTCGACGCCGCCGAACTTCACGAAGGGGAAGACGGCTTCCTTGACCGCGATGTGCTTGGGCACGACTTCCTTGATGCCCATTTCGCGCAAGGTCTTGCCGGCGGCGATCTTGGCCGCCAGCTTGGCCAGCGGCACGCCGATGACTTTGGACACGAAGGGCACGGTTCGCGAGGCGCGCGGGTTCACCTCCAGGATGAAGATGCCGCGGCCGTCGCGGGGAACGGCGAACTGCACGTTCATGAGGCCGCGCACGTCGAGCTCGCGGGCCAGGGCGCGGGACTGCTCCTTGATGGCCTCGATGGTCGCCGCGGGCAGCGAGAAGGGCGGCAGCGCGCAGGCCGAGTCGCCCGAGTGGATGCCGGCTTCTTCGATGTGTTCCATCACGCCGCCGATGATCGCGTCGTGACCATCGGCCACGACGTCCACGTCGACCTCGATGGCATCGTTGAGGAATTGATCGACGAGGATGGGCGCCGATTCGTCGCCTTTGCCACCGCCGGAGGCCAGGCTTTCCTTGCGGCCGGCTTCGAGCGCGCGACCCACGAAGGTTTCGAGGCCCGAGGCATCGTAGACGATTTCCATGGCGCGACCGCCGAGCACGTACGAGGGGCGCACCATTACGGGGTAGCCGATGCGGTCAGCGATGGCGCGCGCTTCTTCGAGACCGTGCGCCGTGCCCCAGGCGGGCGAGCGCAGGCCGAGCTTGGTGACCAGTTCGCCGAAACGCTGGCGATCTTCGGCGCGATCGATGGCGTCGGCGCTGGTACCGAGCAGCCTCACGCCGGCTTTCTGCAGCGGCACCGCCAAGCGCAGCGGCGTCTGCCCGCCGAACTGCACGATCACGCCTTCGGGCTTTTCGGCGTCGATGATCTCGAGGACATCTTCGCGGGTCAGCGGCTCGAAATAGAGGCGATCGGCAGTGTCGTAGTCGGTGGACACCGTCTCGGGATTGCAGTTGACCATGATGGTCTCGTAGCCGTCTTCCCGCAGCGCCTGCACCGCGTGCACGCAGCAGTAGTCG
>Ga0265313_10004577_pt1 | contig 10525 bp, 10 predicted proteins | sample 4123metaG_FD_203122 | JGI IMG/M metagenome (GOLD analysis project Ga0265313, IMG submission 203122) | Rhizosphere microbial communities from Carex aquatilis grown in University of Washington, Seatle, WA, United States - 4-1-23 metaG | ecosystem: Host-associated > Plants > Roots > Rhizosphere >...
GTGAACGACCGCCCGGTCCATATCCGCCCCCTCTTTGGAGCGACTCTAGAACCGGACAGATCACGAGCTACAAACACCGGACACATCACGAGCTAACTACAGGGCGAGCCTGGCAGCCTTGCGAGAGAAGCCAATTCTGCGCAGACTGCCGGCGCAGCGGCCCTCCGATCGGGGAGACAAGGCAATGAGATTTCTGGCTGTCGTCGGGTTTCTGGCGATCCTCGCGGCCATCGGCGCCGGGGTCTATTTCCTAGGCGGGTTTTTCAATGTCGGGGCGACGCGCCAGGATCCGGCCTTCGTGTCCTCGGCGATCATCTATGTGCGTCAGGCCTCGATCGGCCGCCACGCCGTCGATCAGCCGCCCATGAACCTCGAGGATCCGGCCACCATTCAGGCTGGCGCCAAGGCCTTCAGCCAGCGCGGCTGCGTCAACTGCCACGGCGGACCGGGCGCCATGTGGGCGAAATTCTCCGAGGGCCTGAACCCCGGGCCCCCCGATCTGAAGGAAGTCGTGAACGGACTTGAGGCGCGCGAGCTGTTCTGGGTCGTCAAGAACGGCATCGGCATGACCGGCATGCCGAGCTTCGGCGCGATCGGCGTGCCCGATCAGGAGATCTGGTCCATCGCGGCCTTCCTGAAGAAACTGCCCTCGGTGTCGGAGCAGGACTACAAGACCTGGACCACGGCGGCGCCCTGACAGACGCGCAACCCTGGCCGCCCTGGCGCGCTGGTCCAACTGCGCGCCGGTCTAGCCGCGCTCGGGCGATGCTTTCGCGCGCGCTTGAGATGCCGCCGCGGCCGCCAGGTCGGCGGCTTCGCCTTCGGCACTGAGCGATCCGGCTAGCCTCGTCCCGTCCGCGGCGGCGGCCGGGGGCTTGGGGAATCTCGCCCGGTCGACAAGGACCCTCAGCGGGCCGTCGATCCGCGTCCCGCGCGCGAGCTTGGCACGCCCTTCCATCACGTCCGTGGAATTTCCCGCCGCCCAGCAGATCGGGCAGATCAGGCGGTCGCTCCCGTCGCCCTCGCTCACCCGCACCACGGGCGAGCCGCATAGGGGGCATTGCAGTCCTACGAGGATGCAACGAGGGGACAATCGCCTGCTCCACTGGAGCATGATCCGACCCGATTGAATCGGAACATGCTGCAGATTTCCTGGTTTGGTCGCGTTCGCCACGCCGGACCGCTGCCCGCTTCGGCGGGAAACGCTCCGGCGGGGTATCCGGTCACGTTTCGGGTATCTCCTGGAGAAGCAGGTCCGTCGCGGCCTCTACCTCGGTCATCCGCGGACCAAGTTCGGCCAATAGCGCTTCGATCAGGCTCCATTCTTCTGCCCGGGCGGCGGCCTCGAGCTGCACGCAGATCTCGATCAGATGGATCGCGCCGACCATGGCGCAGGCGCCCTTGAGCTTATGGCTCGTGGCGCGCACCCGTTCAGGCAGACCGCTGCCGACCGCCTCGCCGATCTCCGCAATCCCGGAACGCGCGCCGGGAATGAATTCGGCGATCAGCACCCGGATCATCTCCGGATCGTCGCCCACGACCCTGCGCATCACCTGCGGGTTGACGGCGTCGGCTCTCGGCCGGGCCGCCTTGAGGCTAGCGATCTGCTCCTGCATGCATCGTCCTCGGGTTCATCCGAACCGGACCGGGCATCCGACCATAATTTTGCGGAGGCTATGCTACGGTCCCGCGCATCGTCATGGCCGTATCACAACCTATTGGTTCATTTTTTGCAAGCGCGTTATTTTGTCGAACTGTGGCCGAATGTCGCGGGCTTGGAAAACACGCCGCAGAATTACTTAAGGATTAAAGTACTATTGTATGAGGTTATCGGACTCGGCATCCGACGCCGTTTGCCCACCGGAGGGTCGCAGGCGATTCGCATTCTCTACATCTCCGTGCACGCCATCCTGGAATATGACGATCTGCGGATGCTGCGCGCGCTCGGCAACATCGTTTTCCCGCTTGGCGAATATTTCGCCGGCGGCAGAGCCCAGGGATTCCGGCCGGCCCTTTCCTGGGGCGCTACCGAGGCCGAACTCCTGGCACGATTCGAGGCAACGGGTTGCCGCTATGACCGGGGCCCTGCCGGCATCCGGCTCTCCACGAAATTCGTCGAGCAATTCGACCTGACGATCGTCATGCACGATCCGGAAACCCTGATGCGGCAATGGGCCGCGCTCGCCGTGCGGCCGGTTGTCTGGCGTACCATCGGCCAGGACATGGTCGGACTGGAGGCTCGGATGGCGCCGCTGCGGGCTCGCGGCCTGCGCATTCTGCGCTATGCCGAGGCCGAGCGGGGTGTTCCCGGCCATCTTGGGAGCGAGGGTCTGGTGCGCTTCCACAAGGACGAGGCGGAGTTCGGGGGGTGGACCGGGGCGCTGCCTCAGGTACTGACCTTCGCGAATCGCTTCGTTCAACGCTACCCTCATGAATACGCCGTGTTCCGCGAGGCGACCGCTGGCCTGCCGGTGGCGGTCGGCGGCATCGGCAACGAGGACCTGCCCGGCGCCCTCGGCGTGATCGAACACGACCACCAGAAGAAGCTGCTGCGCGACAGCCGCGTCTATCTCTACTGCTCCGGGCTCTCCATCCCCTACACATTGAACTTCATCGAGGCATGGATCAGCGGCATTCCCGTGGTCGCGCTGGCCGAGGCGGTCGTGCCGCACGCCCCCGGTTATTCCGAGCTTCCCGCTTTGATCCGTCACGGCGAGAACGGCTTCATTGCCAAGGATGCGGCGGAGGCGCGTGGCCTGCTGGACGCCTTATTGGCGGATATCGGCCTCGCGGCACGAATTGGCGCCGCCGGCCGCGCGGAGGCGACGCGCATCTTCGGCACGGCCACGGTGGCGGCCCAGTGGCGATCCGCACTACCACGATTGGTGGCGCGAGCCAGGCCATGGTGGCTCAAGTGGAGGGGACGCTAGCGGGTTGTCGCCTGTCGACCGGGTGATGCAGTTCTTGAACTCTCGCTGAGCCACGCGGGAGAGCCCCCGCCAGCCGGACGGTCGAGGCTTCGATGTCCCGGGGCCGGAGAGCCAGCGCGCCCAGATTGCGATCCGTATGACCGCTCGCGCTGAGCGTTCTCCGACGGCGAACAATTTCGGGATTCTTGCGTTGGAGGCCCGAGCCGGAATCGAACCGACGTGCACGGATTTGCAGTCCGCTGCATAGCCACTCTGCCATCGGGCCTTACGGCGGTGGATATATCAGGGCCCTGCCGGCCACGGCAAGGCCGCGCCCGACTTGCCGCCCTTATTCCGCCGCTGCCGCCCGGGGACGTTCCACCTTGGCGGCGCAGAACTTGAACTCGGGGATCTTGCCGAACGGATCGAGGGCGGGATTGGTCAGGAGATTGGCCGCCGCCTCGGCGAAGCAGAAGGGGATGAAGATCATGCCCGCCGGCACGTCGCCGTCGCTGCGCAGCTTGATCTCGATGGCGCCGCGCCGGGTGGCGACCCGGATCATCTCGCCGGGTTTCAGGCCCATGCGGGCGAGATCATCCGGCGAGAGCAGGGCCACCGCCTCCGGCTCAATCTGGTCCAGCAGGCTGGCGCGCCGGGTCATGGCGCCGGTATGCCAGTGCTCCAGCAGCCGGCCGGTGGAAAGCACCATGGGATAGTCGGCGTCCGGCAGCTCGTCAGGCGGCACGATGTTGGTCGGCACCAGCTTGCCGCGGCCGTTCGCCGTCGGGAAGCCGCTGGCGAAGATGATCTCGCTGCCCGGCCCGTCGGCGGTCTCGCAAGGATAGGTGACCGCACCCTCGCGCATCAGCCTGTCCCAGGTGATGTTCTTGAACGAGGGCATGACCAGCGCCATCTCGGCGAAGACGTCCCGGGGATGGGTGTACTTCCAATCGAGGCCGCAGCGCTTGGCGATCTCCTGCAGGATCCACCAGTCCTGGCGCGTCTCGCCGGGCAAGGGCAGGGCGGCGCGGCCCATCTGAACCCGCCGGTCGGTGTTGGTGAAGGTGCCGTCCTTCTCCGGGAAGGCCGAGGCCGGCAGCACCACGTCGGCATGCCACGCCGTCTCGGTCAGGAACAGGTCCTGGACGACGAGATGCTCCAGATGGGCGAGGGCCTGGCGCGCATGATGGGCGTCGGGGTCGGACATGGCCGGATTCTCGCCCATGATGTACATGGACTTGATCTTATTCTCGTGGACCGCGGTCATGATCTCGACCACGGTCAGGCCGCGCTTGGGATCGAGTGGCACGCCCCAGAATTTCTCGTACTGCTCGCGGATCGATTGCTTCTCGACCGACTGGTAGTCGGGATAGACCATGGGGATGAGGCCGGCGTCTGAGGCGCCCTGGACGTTGTTCTGGCCACGCAGCGGATGCAGCCCCGTCCCCGGCCGTCCCACCTGGCCGGTGACAAGCGCAAGCGCGATCAGGCAGCGGGCGTTATCGGTGCCGTGGATATGCTGGGAAATGCCCATGCCCCAGAAGATGATGGACGCCCGCGCCTTGGCGTAGAGCCGGGCGACGGTGCGGATCGTGGCCGCATCGATGCCGGTGACCGGCTCCATGGCCTCGGGCGTGAAGCCCTTGATCCGCGCCTTCAGCTCGGCGAATCCCTCGGTGTAGCCTTCGATGTACTGCTGGTCGGTCAGGCCTTCCTCGATGATGGTGTGGAGCATCGCGTTCAGCAGCGCCACGTCGCTGCCGGGCTTGAATTTCAGCCGATGGGTCGCGTGACGGGACAGGGTCTGGCCGCGCGGATCGATGACCACGAGCTTGGCCCCGCACTTGACCGCGTTCTTGATGAAGCTCGCCGCGACGGGGTGATTGACCGTGGGGTTGGCGCCGATGACGACGATCACCTCCGCGTCCAGCGCGGCGGCGAAGGGGGCGGTCACCGCGCCCGAGCCGATGCCTTCCATCAGCGCCGCGACGGAGGAGGCATGGCAGAGCCGGGTGCAATGATCGACATTGTTGGTATGGAAGCCGACCCTGACCAGCTTCTGGAACAGATAGGCTTCCTCGTTGGAGCCCTTGGCCGAGCCGAAGCCGGCGAAGGCCTGGCCGCCGTCGCGCTCGCGCACCTTGACCAGGCCGTCCGCGGCACGCTCCAGCGCTTCTTCCCAGCTCGCCTCGCGGAAATGGGTCCAGGGATTGGCCGGATCGACCTGGTCGTCGGCTGACTTGGCGACGCCGTCCTTGCGGATGAGCGGCTTCATCAGGCGGTGCGGGTGGGTCACATAGTCGAAGCCGAAGCGGCCCTTGACGCAAAGCCGCCCGTGGTTGGCCGGCCCGTCGCGGCCATCGACATAGAGCAGCTTGTCTTCCTTGATGTGGAAGGTGGTCTGGCAGCCGACGCCGCAATAGGGACAGAGGCTGTCCACCTTGCGATCGGCATAGCCGGTGCGCTTGCCCGCCTTGTCCAAGAGTGCCGAGGGCATCAGGGCGCCGGTGGGACAGGCCTGGACGCATTCCCCGCAGGCAACGCAAGTGCTCCCGCCCATGGGATCGTCGAAGTCGAAGACGATCTTGGCGCCGTGGCCGCGATAGGCCATGCCGATGACGTCGTTGACCTGGATCTCGCGGCAGGCACGAACGCAGAGGTTGCACTGGATGCAGGCGTCGAGATTGACCGCCATGGCTGGATGGGAGCCGTCGGCTGCGGGGCGCCCGTTCGCCGGAAAACGGCTGACGGCCACGTCCATGGCGCCGGCCCAGCGCCAGAACTCGGATTTCGGGTCATGGGCGACCTCGGGCTTCGGCTGGTCGGCGACCAGGAGCTCCATGACCATGCGGCGCGCCGTCTTCGCCCGCTCGTTGTTCGTGGTCACTTCCATGCCCGGGCTCGGCTTGCGGATGCAGGACGCGGCAAGCACTCGCTCGCCCTTGATCTCGACCATGCAGGCGCGGCAGTTGCCGTCGGCGCGATAGCCCGGAAGTGGCTGCCAGCAGAGATGGGGTATCTCGTTGCCCAGGCGCTCGGCCACCTGCCAGATGGTCTCGCCCGGTTCGGCGATCGCCTCGCGCCCGTCGAGGAGGAACTTGATCGGCTCGCTCATGAGGATCCTCCTGGGGCGCTGCTTTTGAAATCCGCCGGGAAATATTTCAGCGCCGTCTTCAGCGGATTGCAGGCCGCCTGGCCGAGGCCGCAGATGGACGCGTCGGTCATCGCCTGAGCCAGCTCGCCAAGCAGCGCCTCGTCCCAGACCGGCCGGCTCATCAGCTTGACCGCCTTTTCCGTGCCCACCCGGCAGGGCGTGCATTGGCCGCAGCTCTCGTCCTCGAAGAAGCGCATCAGGTTCAAGGCCACGGCCTTCATGTCGTCCTGGTCGGAGAGCACGATGACGGCGGCCGATCCGATCAGGCAGCCGAGGTTCTCCAGGGTGCCGAAATCGAGCGGGATGTCCGCCATGCTCGCCGGCAGCACGCCGCCAGAGGCGCCGCCCGGCAGATAGCCCTTGAAGACGTGGCCCTCCGCCATGCCGCCGCAATAGTCCTCGATCAGCGCCTTGGCCGTGATCCCGGCCGGCGCGAGCTTGACGCCCGGTTCCTTCACCCGGCCGGACACCGAGAAGCTGCGCAGGCCCTTGCGGCCGTTGACGCCGTGGCTCTGGAACCAGTCCGGGCCGCGCTCCACGATCTCGCGCACCCAATACAGGGTCTCGACGTTGTGGATCAGCGTCGGCCGGCCGAACAGGCCCACTTGGGCCGGAAAGGGCGGTTTGTGACGAGGAAGCCCGCGCTTGCCCTCGATGCTTTCCAGCATCGCCGATTCCTCGCCGCAGATGTAGGCGCCGGCCCCGCGACGCATGTGGATGCGGGTGGCTCCGGTGATCCCGGCGGCGGCGAGCTTGGCGATCTCGCCCTCGAGCATGTGGCGGATGGCGGGGTATTCGTCGCGCAGGTAGATGTAGACGTCGGCCGCCTCGACGACCCAGGCCGCCACCAGCATCCCCTCGAGGAAGCGATGGGGGGCAAGCGCCAGGTAGTGGCGATCCTTGAAGGTGCCGGGTTCGCCCTCGTCGGCGTTGACCGCCATCAGTCGGGGTCCCGCTTCCTGGCGCACGAAACGCCATTTGCGGCCCGAGGGAAAGCCGGCTCCGCCCAGGCCGCGCAGGCCCGATCCTTCGAGGAGCGCGATGAGATCCTCGGGCTTGCGCCTGCGCGCGCGGCATTCTTCCAGCAGGCGATAGCCGCCGTCCGCCCGATAGGCGCCCAGGGTCTCGAAGCCATGAAGCGGAGTTTCGGTCCCATGATCCTTTGCCGCCGCCAGGGCCGTTGCCGCGGTCGCGCCGCCGAAGTGATGGTGTCCGACGGCGACCGCAGGCGCCTGATCGCAGAGGCCCATGCAGGGTGCGCGAATGACGCGGACCTCCTTCCCGGCAGCCGCGGCGATCTCGCTCTGCAGCCGCGCCGCGCCCAGAAGCTCGCAGGTGAGGCTGTCGCAGACGCGGATGGTGACCGGCGCCGGCGCGCTCTCGCCCTCCCGCACCACGTCGAAATGGGCGTAGAAGGTCGCGACCTCATAGACTTCGGCCAGGGCCAGCTTCATCTCGTGGGCCAGCGCCGCAAGATGGGAGGCCTTGAGGCAGCCATAGCGGTCCTGGACCAGGTGAAGATGCTCGATCAGCAGGTCGCGCCGGCGATCCCGCTCGCCCAGCAGGGCGCCGATCTCGCTGAGGGCAACGGGGTCGACCTGGCGGCCCTTGGGGGTGGGGCTGCCCTTGCGCCGGCCCGATCCGGGATGAAGCTGCCTGCCCGTGGCGACGACCGTGTCATTCATGACGCGAGCCATCCTTCGGGTCGACTTCGACCAAGGGAATCGCGGCGCTGTTGATCAGCTGCTTGCCTGCATTCTCGAAGTTGACCGTGACGCGCTCGCCGATCACGGATTGCACCTGGCCCAGGCCCCAATCGGGAAGATCGGGATGGCGCACGAAGGCGCCGGGCGTTAGGCGAATGTTCATGCGCAAGACGCTCAATTGTTAACATAGCCAGGGCGGACGCGACATCGTATAGACTGTCATTCGCCCTACAAGCGAGAAAACGACGCGGCCCCATGCAGAATCACAATTGCCGGCGCGATTTTCGGCAGAAAATAGACTCATGGACGACTCGGGCGATCTGAGGCTCGCGAGCCTTCTGGCGTCGAGGCTTTGCCATGATCTCGTCGGCCCGCTCGGCGCCGTGGACAACGGCCTGGAGCTCATGGCGGAGAATGGCGAGATGGCCGGCGAGGCGATGGCCCTTGCCCAGCGAAGCGCGAAACGGGCGACCGGCCGGCTGCAGCTGTTCCGCTTCGCTTTCGGGGCCGCCGGCGGCGAGGAGCATTTCGGCCCGGGCGAGGCCCGCGCTCTCGCCATGGAATGCCTGCACAGCGCGACGGTCGCGATCGATTGGCCGGCCGCCATGGAGCTGCCGCCGGGCGGCTCGCGCCTGTTGCTGAATCTCCTCCTGCTCGGCAGCGAATGCCTGCCGCGGGGCGGGCTGCTCACGGTCGAGAGGACGGAAACGGCCTTGGCCGTCCTGTGCGAGGGCATCCATATCCGCCTGCTGCCCGAGGTGAAGGCGGCGGTGGAGGGCGATGCGGCCCTCGACGCGTTGTCGGCGCGAACCGTCGTCGGTCATTACGCGCAACGCCTGGCCAAGGCTCTCGGCTGGCGCATTCGCGCGATCGAAGAAGGGCCGGGCAAGCTTCGGCTGGAGGCCGCCGCAGTCAGATCGGCTTGAGGGCGCCCGCCGGCTCCAGAACCGGATCGCGCAGCGTGTAGCCGCGGCCCCAGACGGTTTCGATGTAGTTGTCGCCGCCGGTCGCCTTGGTGAGCTTCTTGCGCAGCTTGCAGACGAACACATCAATGATCTTGGGCTCCGGCTCGTCCATCCCGCCATAGAGATGGTTGAGGAACATCTCCTTGGTGAGGGTGGTGCCCTTGCGCAAGGACAGCAGTTCCAGCACGCCATATTCCTTGCCGGTCAGGGCCAGCGGCCGGCCTTCCACCTCGGCGACGCGGTTGTCCAGGTTGACCGCGAGCTTGCCGGTGCGGATGACCTGCTCGGCATGACCCTTGGAGCGGCGCACGATGGCGTGGATCCGGGCGATCAGCTCCCGCCGGTCGAAGGGCTTGGTCATGTAGTCGTCGGCGCCGAAGCCCAGGCCCTTGATCTTGTTCTCCATCTCGCCCAGGCCCGAGACGATCAGGATCGGCGTGGTCACCCGCGCCTGGCGCAGCCGGCGCAAGACCTCGTAGCCGTCGATGTCGGGCAGCATCAGGTCGAGCAGGATGATGTCGTAGTCGTAGAGTTTGCCGATCTCCAGCCCGTCCTCGCCGAACTCGGTGGTGTCGACGACGAGCTTCTCGGAGCGGAGCATCTGGGCGATGCTCTCGGCGGTGTCGGGATCGTCTTCGACCAGAAGAACACGCATGGTCTACCCTTTCAACCCGCTCCCGAATCGACGTTAACAAATATTACCGAGCCCGGCCAGAGAATCGTTAAAGACCCCCATTTGAAGGGCCGCGGGGTCTGCTCCCAGGGCCTTCCGGCGGCCCACGACTCGGCTCAATCTCGCGAGTCGGCCTCGGGGTCAATCCACCCCCTCGCAAGTTTTCTCATATTTTTCAACCAGATGGGCTGCCCGGCCTCGTCACCGAACGGCTTGCCCGCCGCCGGAAAATTCATATACTCCGCCCGCCTCGATTTGGTGCCCCAGCTGGTGTTGAGAGTGCGATGAAGCCGCTGCTCCCTCCCGACTATCGTCCCACCGAAAAAGAGCCTTTCATGAACCCCATGCAGGTCGAATATTTCCGCCAGAAGCTCCTGCGCTGGCGGATCGAGCTGCTGGAGGAATCGAACGAGACCCTGGCCCATCTCCAAGAGGAGAGCCTGTCCGAACCGGATATCGCCGACCGGGCATCCCTGGAGACCGACCGGGCGCTGGAGCTCAGGACCCGCGACCGCGAGCGCAAGCTGATCGCCAAGATCGACGAGGCCCTCAAGCGGATCGAGGACGGCACCTACGGCTATTGCGAGGAGACGGCGGAGCCCATCGCGCTCCGGCGCCTCGAGGCAAGGCCGATCGCGACCCTCTCCATCGAGGCCCAGGAACGCCACGAGCGCATGGAGCGCACCCACCGCGACGCCTGAGGCGGGTCGTGTTCAAACGGAACCACTGCCGATCGTGGTTCGACAAGCTCACCATGAGGATCTAGCCAAACCACCTCATCCTGAGCCTCTCGAAGGATGAGCGTTCCCGGCATCACTCTCGCGCATGCACGAATCCAACGGACCAGGCGTCAGTCCTTCGGCTCTTCGGCGATGGACTGCGCTGAGGATTCCGGCTGGCGCCCGGTCAGGGCCGCCGTGCCGCCGGCGCCAGTTTCGGACTTGATCCGCTCATGCAGCTCGCGCCGCAGTACTTTGGCGTCGGGTGGAAACGTGAAACCGAGCTTGATGGATTTGCCGCGCACTTCCACCACCGTCAGCTCGATGTTGTCGTTGATCACGACTGACTCGCCGACCTTGCGCGTCAGGAACAGCATTGCCTTGTCCCCCTCAGCCCTG
>Ga0265313_10004578_pt1 | contig 10525 bp, 9 predicted proteins | sample 4123metaG_FD_203122 | JGI IMG/M metagenome (GOLD analysis project Ga0265313, IMG submission 203122) | Rhizosphere microbial communities from Carex aquatilis grown in University of Washington, Seatle, WA, United States - 4-1-23 metaG | ecosystem: Host-associated > Plants > Roots > Rhizosphere >...
TGACGACGTGTTCACGGTCACCGACTTCCTGACGCCGGTCGAGTGCGATGACTACGTGGCGCTTGCCGAACAGACAGGTTTTGCGGCCGCGCCGATCAATGGTACGTTCGGTCCGGTGCTTCGACCTGACGTTCGCAACAATACTCGCGTGATGATCGACGACGTGGCCCGCGCCGCGGAATTGTGGAACCGCGCCGCTGATTGGGTTCCCGGGCAGCTTGGCTTGTGGCGTGCGGTGGGCATCAACGAGCGGATGCGCTTTTACCGATACAGAGTCGGTGAGCAGTTCGACTGGCACCGCGACGGCTACTTCGAACGTACCAACGGCCAGCGCAGCCGCCTGACGTTCATGGTCTACCTGAACGACGGGTTTGCCGGTGGAGAGACGAGTTTTGGCTTTGCCAGAGTCGTGCCTACCAAGGGCACCGCCTTGTTCTTCATCCACGAGCTGACGCACAAAGGGGAACCAGTGGTGGAGGGAACGAAGTACGTGTTGAGGACCGACGTGATGTACGTTCGGACCAACGGCTAGGGGAAGCCAGGTGGACGTTGTTTCGAAGCAGTGAGCGGGCTGCTACTTGCCCCGCCCCGATCCGTAACCCTTGGGACCTGTCGATTGTAGACGACACACGTGCCGTCAGGAGGCGGGCGGTCAGCTTGCTAGGCCGGCGGGTGGCGGGCAAGAGCTGGTATCGTGCTGGTCCGGCGGAGCCGACGGGTGGTAGAATGCTCGCATGGCTCGCCCCCGCTTTCAGTTCAAGCTGCCAGCGATCTTCGCTCTGATGACTGTCGTCGGCGTTGCCTGCGTATGGGTGCCGTGGGCGCTTTCGACGGCAATTGAGTTGGTGGTCTACATCACGTTCGTCGCGTTTCTCGGTTTCGTAGCCTTTCTTGCAGTCATTGGTTCGCGCGAGTAGCCATCATGCCTCGCCCGCAATTCCGCCTTTCGACGTTGCTCTGGATCACGCTGGCCGTGGCCTGCTGGTTCGGTGGGATGAGGTTCGAGCGATGGCGAACTGAGCAGGCCGAACGCGCAAGGCTGGACGCACTTCATGCCGACCCGGTCTTTTTGCAATCCGAAATTGACCGCGCCGTATTCGAATTTTTTCAATCGATCGACGAAAAAAAACTGCCGCCCGACTATCGCGACTTTCGCGATGAAGTGGGGCCGAATCGCTGGCCTGTCGATCGTGCCCCATCTCAGGCATCCCCGCCTACGGATTAGGCATCCGGCCCGTTTCGGCCATCAACGCACCTTTGGGACACTTCCGACGCGGACGCGAAGTTCGCCGTCAGGTCTTGCCTTTCAACGTTAGTTGCTTGGTGATCGCTTCCTTGGCTTGATCAACAGTAAGCCCGTCCACCGCCGCATTCCCATACTCACCGAGCGATACTGTGCCGTCAGGTCGAACAAAGTGTTCCCCATCGGCCAGTTCCGCTTTCGCCGGCAATGCGTATGCGACTATCCGCAGAATATCGGGTGCCTCAATTACATATTTTCCGGACTCCGCCCCACTCACAGCGCCAAAGAAGACCAGGGAGACGAGGATCAGACCAAAACATCGACCAGGCATTTCGGACTCCTTTCCGCAGACCACTGAAATGATATTGTCATCGTAGGCCTGGCATCAACGATGGAGCGCCGGCCTGCATTACTCTCCGAATGTACCAGTGCGAACGCGGGGCGAGAATACGAATCCGATACGAGGCGGTCGAGGCGAAGGGACGACGAATGACTTTGCTTCGTCGCTCACTCGCCCGCGGCCAAGCCTTGCCGCTGGCCCCTCGCGCCGACGGCCTGGGCAAGGTCGGCCCGGGAGTGGGTGAAAGGCTGCTGATCACCTTTGCTGCTCCTCGCCTTTCCGGCACGGCTGCGAGCCAGGGCGCGAGACGACGGCGGCGGTCCATGGCGGCGCATCCTTGCAACGGCCGAAGTATCGGGTAATTTGAATTTGCTAGGATCGGCTTCTGTCATACTCAATCTCGCTACAGACGGAGAAGGGATTGGCCCGCGGTAAGCCGGCTCGTGCTAGCCTAGCCAGGAACTCCCTCGATGGCACCTCGCTCGATGGTCACATCGGACTCCGGTGGCGCGCGGCCAATGGCCGCAGCATTGCCGCTGTCCGTCGTGGACTCACTCGCTCTCGCAGTGTCGCCTGGCACGCCGCCTTCGCTTCCTGCGGCCGATCCCAGTGCGTCGTCGCCGCATTGGTTCCCTCAGTTGGGCCGATTGTGGCGCCAAGTTTCGAGCTGCCTCGTGAGCATGGCATTCCACGCGACGGTGATCATCGTGCTGGGGCTTTGGAGCCTGGCCCTGACCGAGCAAGGCGGGCTGTCGAACCTTGTCGCGTCGCTCGACGAGGTCTCACCGGCGCTCATCGAGCGGATTACTTCGTTGGAGCGCGACGACCTAAACATCGAAATCGCGGCCGACAACCATGTTCAAAACACCCGAGCCGACCTTTCGAGCCGCATCCAAGCCGACCTCGATAAGGCCCGCAGTGAGACCGGCGTGCCCCAGTTGGCCGAGGTGGGTATCGCAGTGCTGGAGGGGGCGGACGATCTTTTGCACTCGTATTCCACCGACGCAGGCGATACCGACGTCACCGGCGCCCTGGCCGGCCGGCTCAACGCAGGGGTCCGCGCTCAACTGGTCGAAGAAGGTGGCGGCACGCCAGCAAGCGAAGATGCCGTCGCGCGGGGGCTACGCTGGCTTGAAGTCCACCAGAACCGCGATGGCAGTTGGCATTTCAACCTCGTCGGCGGCAACCTGGATGCCTGTACCTGCCGCGATTCGAGCACCGTTGCGACGACGACCGCAGCCACCGGTCTGGCGCTATTGGCCTTCCTCGGCCGCGGGAACACGCACCAGTCGGGCGAATACCGGCACTGTGTCAAAGATGGACTTTACTACCTCATGAGCCGCCTCAAGCTTACGGCCAACGGCGGCGACTTGCGGGGGAAATTGCATGGCCAGATGTACGACCAGGGGATCGCGGCCATCGTCCTGGCCGAAGCGTACGCCCTGACTCGCGACAAGGAGCTTGAGGAAGCCGCCCAGCAAGCGATCGACTTCATCGTCTTCGCTCAGCACAAGGCGGGTGGTGGCTGGCGCTATTCACCCGGAATGCCCGGCGATACGACAGTCACCGGCTGGCAGATGATGGCGCTGAAAAGTGGCCAGATGGCGTACCTGCACGTGCCGGGCGATACGATCCAACGCGCGATCAAGTTCCTCGACAGCGTGCAGCTCGACAAGGGCGCTCGTTACGGCTATATGAGGCAATACAATGACGGCCAGCCGCGTGCCACGTCGGCCATCGGACTTCTACTGAGGATGTACACCGGCTGGAACAAGGACCACCCCACCTTGCGGCAGGGCGTCGAGTTGCTCAGCAAGCAGGGGCCGAGGATCAGTGGAAAATCGTGGGCGGGAGCTAAAACTAACCCCGCACGTCACTTGACCCAGGGCTCCGGGACCGACATGTATTACAACTACTACGGCACGCAGGTCATGCACCATTGGGGCGGAAACCAGTGGGAGAACTGGAACTATGTGCTGCGCGAGTACCTGATCGAGACCCAGGCCAGCGATGGGCACGAATCGGGCAGTTGGTACTTCGCTGGCGGCCACGGAAAGCAAGGAGGGCGGCTCTACAACACCTGCTTGGCTGTGATGACGCTGGAAGTCTACTATCGGCACCTGCCGATTTACCGTGCCGAAGCGGCCGGCGACGGGTTTTAGCTGAAGGGCGTCAGGTGCCGGGTGTCAACGTAATACGGCTCGCTCAGGGCGGGCGGGAGGCTCTTGACCCTACATCAATCGCCAGGGCGGAACAACGTGCCAAGATGAGTCTGCTGGTCCCGCGAGGCCACTCCAGCCCGCCCGCGGCCAGGATCGGCTCGGACTACGATTGCCGCCTGCTCCTCTCGCCGACGGCCTGGGAAAACTCAGAGTAACTTTCCCGCGGCCAGGGATTACACGGGGCGCCGGCATCGGCGGTGACGTGGCCGGTGGCCTCGCCGGGGCAGGCGTGGCGCGCACACTCAGTAGCAGAATTTGCACTTTGGTAACGCCCGTTTCAATTCACCTGGCTCCTTACTGAGATTCTCGTCGAGCCAGATGGTCTTCAGGTTCGTTAAGCCCTTCAACTGTGCCAACCCTTGCCGGGTCACTTCGCTCCTTTGCAGCCACAGGTCGTCCAATTGCGTCATCGTAGCGACGTATTTCATGCCGGCGTCGGTGATGTTCGCCTTCGACACATTGACGTTAAGACTCGTGATCGAGGTATTGCCAACGAGGTACGCCAAACCTTGATCCGAAATGCGGTTTTCGTAAACACAGAGGCTTCGTAGACGTGGTAGCTTCGCAGCTACTTTCAGCGAGCCATCGCCGATCTGTCCTCGCATGATTGCCAGGGTTGTTAACGAATGCATGTTCACCAGATGGGCCACGCCAACGTCGGTTACGCCTGTGGCACGCCAAATGAGGAGGCACTCCAGGCGTCGCAGTCGGCCGACGTGCCGTAGACCTTCGTCGCTGGCCTGTCCGCCCTGCAAGTACAGCCCTCGCAGCCTTGGAAACGACTCAAGATGAGTCAGTGCCTCGTCGGTCTCGTGCGCGTTGTCCTCGCGACGTCCATTGTCGTTGCTATAAACCATGTTCACCATCACAACATCATGAACGAAGTCGATGGGTAACCAGGATTCAAGCCACTTCGGCACGGACGACTCCGCTTTTGGGTCATGGGTACCCTTCGTCGGATCGTAGCTTTGAAAGTCGTAGTAAACCCAGCCGCCGAGCTCTCGAACCTTGGCCACGGCCGCCTGCTGCTTTCGAGAGCGGTGTGACCATAGCCCCAAACAGACCCCGATGACCCCGATCACGACAAGCAGCGTCATCAATCGGAACTGAAAGCGGCGGCGCAGCCACCGCCAAGAATGAGTGGGCTTGCCAGAAGTGTCGGTCATTGCCAAGATCTCCAAGGATCATGCCGAAATGTGACCGCCTGAATCGCTGGCATTATCAACCCCTGCATGTTTGCTGGCAAGCTACTCGTCATCTGACTCTGGATCACGCTGGCCGTGGGTGTGGAATGCTGGCTCCTGATGGGTCAGTCGTGGGGGATGTTCTAGCATTCTTGGCAAGCATCCCGCGCCGGCGGGCGGCGGGCAAGGACTTGCCTCCAGCTCCAGCGAAGCCCACCTCCCCCGCGGCCCACCTCCCCCGCGGCCCTGCTCGGCTCAGCCTAGGCTTGCCGAATGATCCTCGTGCCGATGGGCTGGCCAAGGGTGGCTCGGCTCCCCCAGCGGCCAACGCTCGGCTAGAGGGCGCGGAGGCGGGCCGACAACATGCCACCGGAAGAAATTCTTGCGAAAAGGGAAGCGCGCCCTTCGGCAGTTGCGTCGCACCTGTTGCCGCGTAGACTGTGATCTGTCTCCCGCTGCATCGCCGTCGGACACCTGTCATGTCGCTGGTCAGCTTCATCCATACGCTCGGCTCGGCTGGGCTCTTTCCATCGCGAGCGTTCCTCCCCGCGTTTGTCACGGCGATGCTTCTGCGCTTCGGGAATTTGATCCCGTTCGTCGCACAGTCGGGGCTGGTAGGCAAGCTCGATGCTCCACCTTGGTTTGCGTGTAACGCATCGTTGGTAGTCCTCGGCATCCTCTCTTGCCTCGAATGGTGGGCCACGAAGGACGCCGATCTGCGCCAAATCCTAGATCAGTTCGATGGCCCGATGAAGTCAGGGATGGCCTTGCTGACGTCGTTGGGTGTGGCCAGCGCTGCTGATGCTGAACTCGTGCGAGCCATTCAACAGGCCGGCATTTCTGACGGTTTGTTTGGACTTGTGGTAGCGAGCATGGTTTACTTCCTCGCCTCAGCGAGGCGGTCCTTCTATGAACTACTGACCGAGATAGACTCTGGCGATTCCTTGGGGCTTCAAAAGCTCTGCAGCTGGGCCGAAGACGCATGGGTCGTGCTCGGCGCGGTGATGCTAGTCGCTTTTCCACTGGTGATGATCTTTATCACGGCGGTGGTTTTCGCACTACTTTACGTCTGGCAGAAAGCAGCCGAACAACGAGAGGAGCGCCGGCGCGTCGTCTGCGCGTCGTGCGGAAACGCGATTTATCGCTGCGCGATGGCTTGCCCGGTTTGTAATGCTCCCAACCACCAAGCGTGCTCAGTTAATTGGCTTGGCCAGCCGGCGGCGGATCGGCCCGCCGACCCGGACCACCACGCCATACACCTCATCGCGGTTGGCCGGTGTTACCACTGCGCTACGCGCCTGAGGCAGTCACGACCGCGGCAGACTTGCGAGTGTTGCAGGCGCGAAGTCTTCGATGGTGATGCGCAGATGGGCGCTTACATGCGTTTCCTTCACGGAAGACTGATGCGAACGCTGCTGATCTGCTTCATCTTGGGACTGGTACCAGTGGTGGGCATCGTGCCAGCCATCATTTTCTATCGCTTTCAGATCGTAAATCCATTGCGGCGGTATGTTCCCTTCGGATCGGCTCTGGCGGCGAAGTGGATAGGCCGCTTCGCTTGTCTGGCAGTGTTGTCGGTGCAATGGATTCCGTTCGTAGGCGTCGCATCACTTCCGATTATGGCCACGATCAGCTACGCCGTTTATCGGCGCGCGTTTCAATCTGCCTGGCGCAGCGGCCAATTACAGGCAGCCGCCATACGATCATCGCCTCCGCCGCCGGTGAGGTGAGTCGGATCGCGGAGACTCGGCAGCGCCGACAGCAACTCCCCCGCGGCCAGGCTCGGCCCAGGCTACACTTGCCACATGCTCCCGGCGCCAACGGGCTGATCGAGCGCGGCTGGGCTCGTGACGAAGAAACGCCAATGGCGGCACTGAAGATTCAGACTTGTCCGAGTTCTTCTGGCGGCACGACCGCGGGGATGTAGCCGAACAGGGGCCTGGCCATGCCGTCAGCATCCCGCGCCGGCGGGCGGCGAGCAAGGGTGGGCAATGCCAAACCTGCCGTCCTCGCGGTCAGAGCACAGCGAGGACTATTCTCGACGGTGGATTTCCCCGACGCGGATATTGCGAAACTCGATGTCCGACTCCGAATCATGCGATTGTAGTTGAATCGTCCCCGGCTTCAGCCGCATTCCATTGCGTGGATTGTCGTCTGGCTCCCGATCATCGGTCCAATCGGTCATCTGCACCCCGTTGACCCATGTGGCAATGTGGGGGCCGACCGCAATGACGGTCATCGAAAACGTGTCGAGATCGTTGCTGACCAACCGCCGGGCCAATTGCCGATCGTCGATCGCACCCGTGCTGTAGCGTACTGGCTGCGCCCGGTCCTGGTCATAGCAGGCATTGAAGACTTGGGCCTCGTACCCATTCATGAAATCTCCCGGTACGGCACGGAAGAAGACGCCTCCGTTGACGAGTTTCGCGCAGGTGCGGATTTCGAGCTGAATGACGCAATCACCGTAACGACGGTCGAGTTCCAATGCTCCTGGGCCGCCCTGGGAATGAATCGCCCCCGCCTCAACATACCAACGAGTCTGGTTATCGTCCGCCAACCGCGGATGACGGATGGCGTTCCAGCCTGATAGATCCTTGCCGTTGTGCACCGAGTCCATGCCGAGGGGACGAATGGCTAGACTCCTCACTCGCAGACCCGGGTTCAGGCGAACCGGGCCTCGACCGATGTCCTTTAAGGTTTGTTGGAACTTGCCGTCGTGAACGTCGATTGTGTGCCCTCCTACGATGACCTTTCCGCTGGTGGCAAAATCGCCTCGCAATTGACAGTCACCGAACGTCGTCGTTGTCGTCCCGTCACTGAGGAGTGCATCCTCGACCATAGCGCCCTCCCAACCGAAGGTCGTTTCGCCGTCGAACAAGCTGATCCAACCCCTGCGCACCAGGTCGGCGGTCAGGCCGTGGCCGTACTCGGGTTCGATCGCTTTTGGGCTAGTGAATGGGCGCGTCGGGTCCGCCGACGCGACCAAATGGCTTATCGTAGCCTGCCAGTATACACGGACTGCCGGAATCTGTTCGGCGTGGTAGTCGAGCTTCCCATTGCCATACAGTGTCACGCGCAAGTGGTTCCACTCAGCCCCGCTGACTGGATACCGATTTTGCCACAATTTCGTAAGCAGGACATGGGCGGCAGCAAACTTGTCGGATTGCTCAATGGCGTCGAGGAGGGCAGGTGTAGCCCGCCGCCCATGGCGCAGCAGCGAAACTGCGGTGTCACCCGTAACACGTGCGTCGAGCCCAAAGTGACCACCGTCCCAAGAGACGTCACTGTTTCGTAGCTTACCCACTAGTCGGTAGGGTTCGTGTAACCACCAGGCGAAACCTGTGCCAACAATCGCAGTAACCAGCAGAAGACTACGGATACTGAACTGAGCCCATCGCCGCTTCGGCTTGATCACGGCAACGAGCTTGGCGAGGGGCTTGGCCATGCCCACCAGCATCCCGCGCCGGCAGGTGGAGGGCAAGTGCGAGCAACCTGCTGCTGGTGCCGGCGAGACGGGCGCTGGGTACGCGATCGTTGCCGCGTGGCGGACGCTACATGAGGCCCTACGCGCGGGGAACGTGGCGATGGTCACGGCCGAGGGTCGGATGCCGACGTGTCACTGCCCATTGATCCGACAACTTGGCAATGCCTGCCTGAGTTTCGCCCGGCCGGCATCAGTGACTTGAATTCCGCTGAAAGAAATCCATTTCAGCCCCGTCAGCCCGTGTATTTGCGCTAGCCCAGCGTCCGTGATTTGGGTGCTGTTGAGCCAAAGCCGTTCCAACCCCGTCAGGCCATGCAGGTGGGCCAGCCCAGCGTCCGTGACAGTATTAGGGAGAAGAACCGATCTCACCTGATCAAAGTAGTCCCGCGGCAGCCAGCATCGGAATAGCCTGGGAAGCGTCTCGTTTGACTGATCGGACTCCTCGTATCCGACCACTCCGCCAAGGGCTTCAATCGCGGCAACTGCCCGTCGCTGCCTCTCGGCCGGCACGACGACCAGGCTCAAAACCACGCACAGCACGGTCACGACCAGGAGCAACGTGGCCAACGAGAACTGCGCCCATCGCCGCATGGGCGTCAGCATCGAGATCAACTTGGCAATGTGCTTGGCCATGCCCACCAGCATCCCGCGCCGGCGAGCGGCGGGCAAGACCTGCCTGCGTACGTCAGCTAGCCCCTCGCCCGCGGCCCAGCTCGGCTCGGGCTCCGCTTGCCACTTGCTCAAAGCGCCGACGGCCAAACCAATCCTGGGCCGCGGTTGCTGCGGCCCCGTTCCGAAGCTTGTTCCTGTCACGCGGTGATGTTAGATTCGCTCCAACAACAGGCCGGCTAGGAGCAAAGCTCGTAGCCTTGGCCACGCTCCGCCAACTCGTTGAAAAATGATGTGCGACGATTTCAACTGATGAGGTGCCCAATGGGCGACGACTTGATTGCGGTTCGTGACGTTGCCGCTCAACACGGCAAGAGGAAGCAAACCGTTTTTAAGATCCTGAAGCGTCTCGGGATTGAGACAACGAAGCAGCGCAGCGCTGCCGGCGGGAATCAGGTAGTCGCGTACATTACACAGGACGAATTCCGGCTCGTCCGCGATGAATTGGTGTCGATCGTCAGTGAGAACGAATCGGAGGACGGTGAAGGGGACGTGACCGACGCCGGCGCCGAGGACGGAGTTTTCTATCTGATACAGCTGGAGCCGGTCCTCGATCCTACTCGATTCAAGGTCGGATTTGCTGCCAGTCTGTCCGAGCGATTGCGACACCTGCGGTGTTCCGCCCCGTTTGCCGTTGTGATTCGCAGTTGGCCGTGCCGCCGGCTGTGGGAGAAAACCGCGATCGACTGCGTGGCGGCCGGATGCGAGCGTCTTCACACCGAGGTGTTCAGGGTCGCGTCACTCGATGAGGTCGTCGTCAAGTGCGAGCAGTTCTTCGCTGTAATGCCGGTCGTGTCGCGGACGCCGTCAAGGGAAGGCAACACACCAGCGTAAATGTTCGGTTGAACCCATCCACCACGGTTTGGGAAAGACAAACTAATCGCGCATCGGGCATAGGCTATCGTGCCCACCGTAATTTCCTTCCGGCACAAGGTCGGTCGTGCGTCGTGCGGCCGTGAGGAGCGCAGCCGATCAGGAACATAAAAACAGCTCCGCTCAGCTCGCCCTGCGGCCCAGCTCGGCTCGGGCTCCGCTTGCAGGTTGCTCCTGGCGCCGATGGCCAGGGCACGTGCTGCTCGGCTCGTGACGCAGAGATGCCGATGGTGGCAACGTAGATTGGGACTTGTCCGAGTTCTTCTTGACGAGCACGATGGCAGGGACGGAGCCGATCAGCGGCCTGGCCATGCGGCCCACTCGAAGTAGCGCTGGTTGGAAAGGACTGACTCGCCGCGACGTAGCTCATTGCATCGCCAACGAGTGCTACTCGGACTGTGCCGGCGGCAGATGCCGATAATAGGCTTCCAGCATGTAGAGCGAAAGGCACGTGACGTAGAACCGCCCACCCAGGCCGAGGCTGGCCCAGCGATCAGGATGGCTGCCCAG
>Ga0265313_10004579_pt1 | contig 10525 bp, 6 predicted proteins | sample 4123metaG_FD_203122 | JGI IMG/M metagenome (GOLD analysis project Ga0265313, IMG submission 203122) | Rhizosphere microbial communities from Carex aquatilis grown in University of Washington, Seatle, WA, United States - 4-1-23 metaG | ecosystem: Host-associated > Plants > Roots > Rhizosphere >...
CAAACGCCGAAAAATTGGGCGGCAGATGGATATGGGCGTTTATGCGAGCTTCAAGCGGCGCCGCGGTGAGGGGTGTGGCGGCGGTTCCAAGCCGCCTGAGTTGGGTGAGAACGTCCTGAACGGCCATGGTGGTTTCCCGAGATTACATTATGCGACGCCACCCGCAAGGCGAAGCACCTTTCGGGGGGGCAGGTGCAAACCTGCCGAAAGAGCGTCTTCCGCCGCCTCCTTGATCGATTCGGAGATGGTCGGATGGGCAAGGACGGTATCGGCCACATCCTGCACGCTCGCCTTCATCTGCATCATCGCAGTCGCCGTGCCTATGCACTCGGTCACATTGTGGCCGATCATGTGGACACCGAGCAGCCGGCCGTCCTGGCGGTCGCGGACCACCTTGACGAAGCCATCCGTGTCGGCGACGGCCATGGCCTTGCCGAGATGCGAAAGGGGGAAGAATCCGATCGATATCGGGCGGCCCTTTGCCCGGGCTTCCTCGGCCGTCAGCCCGACCGCGGCGATTTCCGGGAAGGTGTAGACGGCGCTGGGCACCGGGGCGTCGGCGGTCCGGTCATGGCCCAGGGCGTTTTCCGCGGCAACGACGCCCTGCGCCGAAGCCGCATGCGCAAGGAGGCAGCGTCCGTTGGCGTCGCCTATGCAGTAGATGTCCTTGACGGACGTTTCCATGCGATCGTTGACCCGGACAAAGCCGCGATCGGCCGTCAGTCCGATCGCCGACAGGCCGACATCGGCCGTATTGGGCCGGCGGCCCGTGGCCACAAGCACCCGGTCGGCCGAGAGGGTGGTCCCGTTGCTCAGCCTGGCCTCTGCGGCCTGGCCGACGATGGTGAGGCTCTCGATCTTCGTCGCCACATGCGACTGTATGCCCCGCTTCCGGAAGATCTTGGTCAGCAGATCGGCGATCTGGCCGTCCATGTTGGGCAGCAGCTGCGGGAGCATTTCGACGATCGTCACTTCGACGCCCAGCGGCTGCATCATGCAGGCGAACTCGCATCCGATCACGCCTCCGCCGACGATCAGGAGCTTCTTCGGAAGGGTCTTCCAGTGCAGCGCCTCATCGCTCGTGCAGACGATTGCCGGATCGGTCGGCCAGCCCGGGATCCGCGATGGCACCGATCCGACGGCAAGAATCGTCTTTGACGCGGTGATCGTCTGGGTCGAGCCGTTCTGCTCGATCGCGATTTGCCCCGGTCCCGCCAGGGCCGCCCGGCCCTGGTACAGGGTCACCTTGCGGGCCGCAAGGAGCCCTTTGACGCCGCCCCGAAGGGTCTGGATGATCGTGTCCTTGCGGGACTGGATCGTCGTCCAATTGGCGCTGACCTTCCCGGCGAGCTCGACGCCGAGTCCGGCCGCGTGCTGGAAATGGTGCATCAATTCCGCCGAGGCCAGCAGCGCCTTGGAGGGGATGCAGCCGACGTTGAGGCAGGTGCCGCCGAGATGGCCCTTTTCAATGATGGCGACGCTTGCGCCCATCTGGCCGGCCTTGAGCGCCGCCACGTACCCGCCCGGGCCGCCACCGATGACGGCAATGTCGAAATGTTTGCTCATAGGCTTTTGGAGATCCCTGGTTTGGTTCAAAGCAGGACCGAAGGCGCTTCCAGAATTTCCTTGAGCCGGCCGAGGAAGCGGGCGCCCAGTGCGCCGTTGATCAGGCGGTGGTCGGCGCTGAGTGTCATCGTCATGACGCGGCCGGCCCGCATCGCGCCGTCCTTGACGACGACGGCTTCGCGAGCGGTTCCTATCGCGAGGATCGCCGACTCCGGCGGATTGATGATGGCCGCAAACTCCTCGACGCCGTACATTCCCATGTTGGTGATCGTGAAGACGCCCGTGCCCATCCCCTCGATCTTTCCGGCGCGAGCCGCCGCCGCGATGCGCTTGGTCTCGCTGGATACCTTCGCCAGGGTCAATCGCTCGGCGGATGCAAGGACCGGCACGACAAGCCCCTCGTCCATCGCCACGGCGACGCCGATATTGGCCGTCTGAAACTCGATCACCTCGTCGCCGGCGATCTGGCTCCGGAACGCAGCGAACTCGAGGATCACCTTCGCGCACGCAAGGACGACGACATCGTTCAGGGTCACGGGATACTTAAGCTTTTCAGCCTGATAGAACGCGAAGAGCGGCTCGGCGTTGATCGTCATGCGCACGTAAAAGTGCGGAATCGTCTGCTTTGAGAGCGACAGGTTCCGGGCGATCGCCTTGGACATCTGGCTCATCTTCCGGCGCGTACCGCCGGCAGCGGCAGGAACGGCCGGGCGGGCAGCCGTGGCGGACGGCGCGGTGAGGGGCACATCCGTCGAGATGATCCGGCCGCCGGGGCCGCTTCCGGCAGGCAGCCGGGTCAGATCGATCCCGCGCGTGCCGGCGATCTTCCGGGCGGCGGGGGAGGCCTTCGCGCGGCCGTTCTCGACGACAGCCGGGTTGGCTGGGGCGGTTGGGGCGGCCGGGCCGGTTGCGCCGGCCTGCGCCGCGGGAGTGGCGGCCGCAGCCGGGGCGGCGCCTCCCTGCGAGGCGATGAATGCATCTACGTCGGCGTCGTTGTCGGCGAGGTAGGCCACGGGCTGAAGGACGGCGATCGTGCCGCCATCGGGGAGCACGATGCGGGACAGCCTTCCGCCGTCCGTTGCCTCGACCTCCATCTTCGCCTTGTCGGTCTCGATCTCGAAAATCACATCCCCCTTCCTTATTTGCGCGCCGGGCGCGACCAGCCACTTGGCGAGCATGCCTTCCTCCATCGACTGCCCTGCCTTTGGCATCACGATCGGGATCACCGTCCCGGCGGGAGCGGACGAGGCGGGCTGGGCCTTGCCAGCGGCGGGCATGGCTGCCGCAGGCGCCGACGTTGCGGGTGCGGGGGCCGCTGCGGGCGCGGCGCTTTTCACATCTGCATTCACGACGGCGAGCGGTGCGTTGGCGGACACGGTCTGACCCTCCGGGGCTAGGATTTGGGCAAGGGTCCCGTCGACAGCCGATTCGATCTCGGCCAGAATGGATTCGCCCTCCACCTCGACGATGACTTCGCCCTTGCTGACGGTCTGTCCCGCCTTCTTGCGCCATCGCCGGATTGTTCCTGCTGGCAAATCCTTAGACTGGGGAAGCGTGATTGTCGGCATGTCTCACCTGAATGTTTTTTATAGCCTTTGGGAGTTTTGACGAAGTCTCGTCAAGGAATGTCTCAAATCAAGCAGAATGTTGCACAAAATGCTTGAAATTATCGACAAAACGTAAGAATCAATCTTTGAGAGCATCGAACTCAATTTGTATGAATGGACCTTCACAACAACGCCGCCAGGAGATTCTCGCGGCGATTTTGGAGAAGGGTCATGTGACAGCCCGGGACCTGGCCGAGCGCATGAATGTGTCGGAAGCCACAGTTCGCCGCGACCTCAAGTCCCTGGCCGGGGAAGGCCGGCTCGAACTGGTTTATGGCGGGGCGACCCTGCGCCGGCCTTCGGACTACTCGATCCGGTCAAAGGCCCAGCGAAACGCCGAGGCCAAGCGGGCGATTGGCCAGCTGGCCGCGAGTCTCGTCGGGGACGATGAACTGATCTTTCTCGATTCGGGGACGACCTGCTTCGAGATGTCGCCGTTTCTCAAGCGCCGGCGCAACCTGTCCGTCATCGTCAACTCCGCCCGTCTGGCCCTGGAACTGGACGCGCCGGGCCTCAGCGCAATCCTGCTCGGTGGACAGTATCGCCCCGACCGGCTTGATTGCGTGGGGCCCCTGGCCACCGCCACGCTGTCGCAGTTGCGCGGCTACGTGTGCTTTGTCGGCGCCGACGGGGTCGACATGGACTTCGGCCTTTCCGCCGCGGACATCGAAAGCGCCAACCTGTACCGCCAGGCGGTCCAAAACGCCCGGCAGACGGTGCTGCTGATCGACCACACGAAATTTCACACGCTGTCGCTGTTCAAGATTGTCGATTGGGCCCAGGTCAACCGCATCGTCACCGACGAGCCCCCCAGCGAACAGTGGCAGGAATTCCTGTCCCGCCATCACATCGAGATTTTGCATCCCGGCAGCAGGGCCCTGGAAAGGGATCCGTTGTCCGTTGTCAACGCCAACTCATAAGAAAAACACCCGCCATGCCCAAGAGCCAGATGATCAGCCCGACCGAATCGCGAAAACGGTCGACCCTTCAATTCCAGCCGATCCCGGTCAACCAGTACAACCGGACGATCCAGGACGAGTTGGCGAACTACTCCCGCAAGGACCTGGTCCGCATCCAGAACGACATGGAGCTCATCCGGGCGTTCGAGAACATGCTCAACGAGATAAAGCTGCGGGGAAACTTCAAGGGCGTGGAATACAACCACAAGGGCCCTGCGCACCTGTCGATCGGCCAGGAGGCGACCGCCGTCGGCCAGGCGTTCCTGCTCGACGTGGACGACCACATCTACGGCAGCCACCGCAGCCACGGCGAGATTCTGGCCAAGGGACTGTCCGCGATCGAGAAGCTCGACGATGCGGCGCTGATGAAGATCATGACAGGATACTTCGGCGGCGACTGCCTGCGGGTCGTCGAGAAGGACGCGAAGGGGTCGACCCACGAGCTCGCGATCGACTACCTGGTCTACGGGGCCCTGGCGGAGATTTTCGGCCGTGAAACGGGGATGAACAAGGGCATGGGCGGATCGATGCACGCATTCTTCCCTCCGCTCGGGATTTATCCCAACAACGCAATCGTCGGAGGCTCGGGGGACATCGCCGTCGGCGCCGCCCTTTTCAAGCACGTCAACAGGAAGAAGGGCATCGTCATCGCCAACATCGGCGACGCCTCGGCCGGCTGCGGTCCGGTCTGGGAGGGTCTCTGCTTTGCCAACATGGACCAGTTCAAGCTTCTCTGGGACGAGGCGCACCGGGGCGGGCTGCCGCTCATCATGAACTTCGTCAATAACTTCTACGGCATGGGAGGCCAGCCGGTGGGCGAGACGATGGGCTTTGGAATCCTGGCGCGACTGGGGGCCGGCCTCAGTCCCAACCAGATGCATGCAGAGCGAATCGACGGGTACAATCCGCTGGCCGTAGTCGATGCCATCGCCCGAAAGAAGAAGATCATCGAAAGCGGAGACGGCCCCGTGTTCCTGGACACGGTCACGTACCGCTTCAGCGGCCACTCTCCCTCCGACGCCAGCAGCTACCGCGAGAAGGCCGAGATCGAGGCCTGGCAGCAGGTCGACCCGCTGGCGACGTTCGCGCGCGATCTGGTGGCCGCCAAGGTCTGCACGCAGGGCGAGATTGACGCGATCAAGGCGAAGTGCGACGAGGTGGTCTTCCGCGCCTTCAAGAAGGCGATCGACGAGAAGATCTCTCCGCGCGCCGACCTGAAGAAACAGGGTTCGCTTCTGGAGAGGACCATGTTCTCGAATCAGAAGGTCGACTCGATGGAGACCGGCCGCACGCCGGACACGCTGATGAGCCTCGAGGCGAACCCCCGCGTCAAGCAGCTGGCCACGCGCAGCCGGAGCGCATTCGACGAGAAGGGCGCCCGCCTTTCCAAGGCGAAGTGCGTCGTGATCCGCGACGCGATCTTTGAGGCGGTCATCGACCGCTTCTACAGCGATCCGACCATGGTCGCCTACGGGGAGGAGAATCGGGACTGGGGTGGGGCGTTCGCGGTGTACCGCGGCCTCACCGAGGCGCTGCCGTACCACCGGCTGTTCAATTCCCCGATCAGCGAAGGTGCGATCGTCGGCACGGCGGTCGGCTACGCGCTGGAGGGCGGCCGGCCCCTGGTGGAGCTGATGTACTGCGATTTCATGGGCCGGGCAGGCGATGAGATCTTCAACCAGCTTGCCAAATGGCAATCGATGTCCGGGGGACTGCTGAAGATGCCCGTCGTCCTTCGGGTTTCAGTCGGGTCGAAATACGGCGCCCAGCACAGCCAGGACTGGACCTCGATGTGCGCCCACATCCCCGGGCTCAAGGTCGTCTTCCCCGCCACACCCTACGACGCCAAGGGGCTGATGTACTCCGCCCTCACCGGTACCGATCCGGTCGTCTTCTTCGAAAGCCAGCGCATCTACGACCAGCCCGAGGAATTCGTCGCCGGCGGCGTGCCCGTCGGCCGGTACGAGATCCCGATCGGCGAGCCGGACGTCAAGAAGGTCGGAAAGGACCTGACGATCCTGACGATCGGCGCCACCCTGTATCGCGCCCTGGAGGCCGCCAGGACCCTTGAGGAAAAGTACGGCGTCTCGTGCGAGGTGATCGATGCCCGCTCGATCGTGCCGTTCAACTTCGAGAAGGTGATCACGTCGGTCAAGAAGACGCGCAAGATCCTCCTGGCCTCGGACGCCTGCGAGCGCGGCAGCGCCCTGCAGACCTTTGCAGCCAAGATCACCCAGTTCGCCTTCGACGAGCTGGACGCCCCGCCGACGGTTGTCGGCGCCCGCAACTGGATCACGCCGGCCGACGAGGTGGAGGACGCCTTCTTCCCCTATCCCTCCGACCTGATCGACGCCGTGCACGAGAACCTGATCCCGCTGAAGGGCTACACGCCGGTGCGTTCCGGCAACGTCGCCGAGCTGGTGCGCCGAAGCGCCGAGGGAATCTGAACGTCCGCGGAATCGACGATCGGGTTGTGTGCGCGCACCCTTTGGGGTAGGTGTGCGTCTTAGCCTGCATCCACCACAGATTCCGACGAATCTTGGCCAATCTTCATTGGTTTTGTGATGGATGCAGGTTAGCGACTTACCCCGACCCCATGATACTCCCATCTGCCTCCGGTCTGAGCCGCCGTGGTTTCGTCAAACTTGCCGGGACGGCCGCCGCGGCGGCCCTCCTGCCGCCGACCCTGCGGGCGGCCGGAGAGCGCCGGCCATTTGAAGTGTCCGCCAGCCTCTACGCCTGGGACCTGCACGACGAGGGCGTCGAGCAGATTCTCGACAACCTGCAGGGCATGGCGGCCGTCAACTCGGTCTACCTGATCGGCGTCATGCACCCGGAAAGGCGCCCCCTCGGAGGAGGGACCTTTCCCCACAATCCCGTGCGCAAGACCTGGACGGCCGAGGATGCGCGGTGCTATTGGCACCCGGATCCGAAACGGTACGGCCGCATCAAGCCGCGGCTGTCCGACAACGACTGGCTGAACAGGACCGATTGGGTGCGCATGCTCGTGGATGCGGCGCGCCGCCGCGGGCTCAGGGTCGGCGTCGAGAATTCCCATGCCCTTGTGGACAAGGAGCGGGCCGAGGGCGAATTCGCCGATCTCGCCGGGCGCAACATCCACGGCGAGATCACCCACGTGAGGACCTGGCTTCGGCCGCTTTGCCCGAATCATCCCGCAGTCCGCGAATATGCTGTCGCCGAGTTCTCGGAACTCGTCGAAAACTACGGCGTGGATTATCTGATGTCGGCCGTCGTCTCCTTCGACGAAGGCGGCCCTTTGGAGGGAGGCTGCTTTTGCGGCGCGTGCAGGCTCGCGGCGAAAGAGGCCGGTTTTGACCTGCCCAGTGCGCAGAAGGCGCTCCTTGCCGACCCGAATTCGCAGCCGGCCCTGGCCGACTGGCGGAATTTTCGCTTCCAATCGACCGCGCGCTACTACCGGGCCATACACGAGCGCCTGCACGCCCTGAAGCCCTCCGTCGATCTCCGCTACAGCCAGCACATGAGCGACCCGGTACAGTGGGGGGTCAGGCTGAGCGTCATGCAGCCGAACCTGGACTCGGTGCGCATCCAGGAATACAGCGAGCAGACCGGCGATCCCTCCCTGATGCCCGGAAAGCGGCGGGCGTTTGCGGCGGCCCGGAGCGAACTTGGGCCCGAATTCCCCATTCACGGGGCCCTGGGCGTTCGGCTGAAGGCGACGCCGGAGCTCATCAGCGAGGGCGTCGGGATCGCGGTGCAGTGCGGGTTGAACGGCGTCACGCTCGGCCATTACGACGGGGCGAGCTTTCCCATGCTGCGCGGGGTCCGCGAAGGCCTGGTCAAGGCGGGGATCCTGGCCGCTTAGGACGGGAATAACCCCGGGGCGAAAGACCGGACATGAAACCGACGAGATACCGCTGGCTGGTCGTCGGCATGGTGTTCCTGATCTCGGTGATCAACTATGTGGACCGGTCGGCGATCGCCTTTGCGATGCCGATCCTCAGCAAGCTCTTCCATCTCGACAGCTCGCGGATCGGCCTGACCCTGGGGGCCTTCAACATCGGCTACGCGGTCATGGTGTTTTTTGGCGGACTGATGGCGGACCGTTGGGGGTCGCGCTGGGTGATGCTTTATGCGGCCCTCGTGTGGTCGTTGAGCATCTTCGCCACTGCGTTTGCGGCGGGATTTGCAGCCCTGTTCACCATGAGGCTTCTTCTGGGCCTGGCCGAGGGGCCGAACTTTCCTGCGGTAAACCGCGTAGTGGCCGATTGGCTGCCGAAAAAAGAGCGTGCGGTGGCGCTGGCCAACGCCCTGGTCGCTGTCCCGATTGGCCTGATGGTTGGCGGGCCGGTCGTATCGTTTCTGGCCGTCCATTTCGGCTGGCAGCGAATGTTCATGATCCTGGGGGGCCTTGGCGTGGTCTGGGCTCCGATCTGGTTTTTCATTTATCGCGACTTCCCGGAGCACTCGGGCGGGGTGAACGACGCAGAGCTGGCGCATATCCGGGAGACGGGCGCGGTTTCCCGCGAACTGCCTTCGGGGGCGATGCGCTGCAAACACCAGGCCGCCGCGCCGGGGGCGTGGAAATTCATGCTCACAAATCCGACCCTGCTTTCCAACGACTGGGCGTTCTTTGTCTTCGGCTACAATCTGTTCTTCTTCATGGGCTGGCTGCCCACCTACCTGACGAGGTCCTACGGTTTGAATCTCCAGCAGGCTGCGATGTTCACCGTTTTGCCCTGGGCGTTCGCGGCTGTGCTCCTCTATTCGGTCGGCCACCTGTCGGACCGCATCCTCAGCGCGACCGGGAGCCTGAGGCTCGCCCGATCCTATCCGATCTGGATTTCACAGCTCCTGGGCGGGTTGTGCCTGATCCCCCTCCTCAGCGTTCATTCCGTCCGATTCGCCCTTATCGGCATTTCCATGACAGTCGGTTTCAACCTGTCGGCCAACTCGGCCTTCTACGCGGTCAATGTCGACATGATCAAGGAGAAGTCGGGGACCGCACTTGGCATCATGGACTTCTGCTTCGCTGCGGCCGGCCTCGTGGCATCGACCATCACCGGCTGGACGGTGCAGGCGACCGGATCGTTCGAGAGCGCCTTCCTTCTTGTGATCGCCCTGAACCTCACGTCCGTAATCGGGATTCTGGTGTTCCACCGTCCCGATGCCGAAGCGAATTCCGCCTGCAAGCATGCCTGAAATTCAATTGAACCCCATGAAAACGCCACTCGAGCCCCGCCGGGCATCCATCCTCCGAATCGCAGCCTTCATTTTCCTGTCGGGTGCGGCGCTGGCGCCGGCCCTGCCGGCCGACCCGCTCAACTGCGACCTGTCAAACTACGCGGCCGCGCCGGGGCTGACTGCCGGCGTGTCGGGGGACGTTCTCACCGTCACCTGGGCCGGGGAGGGCAGCACGGAAATGAGGGCGCGCTACGCGATCGACCGCGGCCAGCCGATCGTCCGGGAGCTGGCGATTCGGGCGGCGTCCGGCAAATGGCTTTTCTCGCAGGGTCAATGGTCCGTCCTGGGGACGGACCTGACGCCGGAATTCACCGTGCAGACCGGCCATCGCCGAATCGATTACGCGGGGCTCGCCCCCCTGCGCCTCCTCGGCATTGACATCACCTCCAAGGCGGTCATCGAGCGCGAGGCCTGGGTGTCGTTCTGGGATGCGCCGTTCGTGATTCCGGGCGATTCGAAGCGGAATCCCGGATTGCCGCGGCTGCCGAGCGAGGTCCAGCGGGCCTCGGGAACCTTTGCCACGCAATCCTGCGACGTGAAGACCGACGGGGCGCGCCTCGAGGTCAATTTTTCCGGGCTGTCGATGGGGATCTTTTCCGGCGGCATCCGGTTCACCCACTACCGGGGAACCAACCTTCTGCGGGTGGAGGCGATCGCCAAGACGGACCGCAACCTCGTCGCCTACAAATACGCCGTCGCCTTCAAGGGGCTGTCCACGGCCACTCTGCCCCGCGTCCGCTGGATCGACACCGGCGGCAATCCGCAGGTTTACCAATTCGGCGGCGCCCGCCACGACACTCCGGTGACCGTGCGGGCCAAGAACCGCGTGATGGTGGCCGAGGGCCCGTCCGGCTCGATCGCGGTGTTTCCCCCGCCGACCGTTTTCTTTCCCGCGCGCGAGGTGGACACGAACCTCGGCTATGTCTGGTACCGCAAGGACAGCGACACGCAGTACGCGATGGGCGTCAAGCAGGCCGACCACGAGGACGACCCGCGGTTTCTGCAGAATTTCGCCGTCTATAACGCGCCCCCGGGCAGCCTGCAGCGCATGGCCACCTACTTCTACCTGAGCCCGGGCGACGCGGCGGCTGCGCGCGCAGCGGTCATGGCGTTCACGAACAACGACACGTTTAAGGCGATCGCCGGGTACAAGATCCTGGTGAACCACTT
>Ga0265313_10004581_pt1 | contig 10518 bp, 12 predicted proteins | sample 4123metaG_FD_203122 | JGI IMG/M metagenome (GOLD analysis project Ga0265313, IMG submission 203122) | Rhizosphere microbial communities from Carex aquatilis grown in University of Washington, Seatle, WA, United States - 4-1-23 metaG | ecosystem: Host-associated > Plants > Roots > Rhizosphere >...
AAGCGCCTGCTCGCCAAGATGGCGCACGTCGATGCCGCCTATCTCCGCTTCACCGGCAAGACGACGGTGGAGAAGTTCGACGGCGACCGGCTGGTGGAAAGCTTCTCGGATCCCGCGATCTGGGAGCTCATGTACCTCGGCCACGCCCGCCCGCCGGCGGTCTGAGATCTGCCGACATCAGAACAAGAACGCCGCGGCGGCGAAAGTCGCCGCGGTTCACCGCCAGCTCGATGGGGAGCGCGCCGGCGCGCCGATGGCAGGGGAGACTGTCAAGCCATGCCTGCTTGGCATACATAGCAATGCCCCTTCGGTTTTTGTGCGTTATCGCGTCGATTGTTAGCTTGTCAGGACCGGCAAAAAAGCTGGCAAGCAGCCTCAATCTCCTGACACGGGTAAGCAGGAGGTGGGGCGACGCGTCCGGGATTTAAGACGCGTTCGTCGCGAATCCATCTGGGAGGAAAACCATCATGAAAAGCGGAGATGTGCCGTCGACCATTTCTCGTCGGGTTCGGGCACGCGGTATTCGGGGCCTCATCGTCGCGGCGGGTTTGGCTCTAGCAGCCGTCGTGTCAGGCCCTGCGCAATCTGACGACGCCCTGGCGCCTTACCAGGCGAAGTTCCAGGCGGCGCTGCAGCCCGCTGTATGGAACGGCCCGACCGAAAAGACTACGCCGCCCAAGGACAAGTATGTGGTCGTCGTGAGCTGCACGTGGGCGCTCATCGGCTGCAAGGTTGGTGCTCTCGCTGTCGAGGATGCCGCCCACAAGATTGGCTGGCGCGTCAAGACGGTGGTCGTCAACGATCCGACCGGCAATGACGAAGCGATGTTGACCGCAATCAACGAAGGCGCCGACGCCATCGTCATTCAGGTGACTTGATCAGGCACTGTTCATCAAGGACGTGATCAAAAGCGGCGGCGTCAATATTTCGCCGGTTGAGGTGGAGGGCCTGCTGGCGAGCCACCCGGACGTGCGCGACGCTCATGTCGTCGCCGTGTCCGATCCCGTGCAGGGAGAGGTCGTCGTGGCCTTCGTCGAGGCGACCGCCACGCTGTCCGAAGACAGCCTTCGCGAATATGTGCGCGAACGTGCTGCGTCCTTTAAAGTGCCGCGCCACATCTTCTTCCGCAATGAGAGCCAGCTGCCGCGGTTGGCCAGCGGCAAGGTCGCGAAGTATCAGCTCGCCGCGGAAGCACGCCGCGTGCTGGGGAGAGCCCAGTGAAGCTTTCGCGAGCGGCAGCCGTTGTCGGAGTGGGAGCAAGCAGCTTCGAAAGGCGGCCGGAGACGTCGGTACTGGAGATGGTCGGCGACGCCTTTGCAGCGGCGCTCGATGACGCCGGTCTGGAGAAACAGGCAATCGACGGTCTTGTCGTGCACATCGGTTCTCCGCGTGGCGCGGATCACGACGTCGTTGCGCAGACTTTCGGGCCTCGATCTCAGGTTCTGTTCGCAGATGTGGCCACACGGCCGCCTGACCGGCACGGTCGTGGTGCAAGCGGTGATGGCTGTCGCTTCCGGCCTGGCTACTCGCGTTGCCTGCATCCTTGGCGTGAAGAATTCGAACATCGGGCGCTTGGGCGAGGCGAATAATCCCTATTTTTACGAGCAGTTTCGGGAGAACGGCGGTCCTCACGCGGAGGAGGGCCACATCGGCATGTCGTCGCCGGTCGGCGGCGCCGCGATGGCGCTGGATCTCTACTGCAAGCGCTACGGCGTCGATCGCGAGTTGTTGGCCGAGATACCGCTTACCTTCCGCAGACACGCACGCCTTAACCCGGACGCGGTGGCGCAGCAGGAGCTGACCATCGAGGCCTATCGCTCGGCGCGCGAAATCGTTGCGCCGATCCGGCTGTTCGACTGTTCGCTCGTCGGAGACGGAGCGATTTGTGTGATCGTGGCGGCCGCCGACCAGACGGTCGCTCGAAAACCGCCGATCTGGATCACCGGGGTCCAGGGCGTCCACGCCAGCCGCGACACCTTCATATTCGCGCCGCGAGGTCTGGGGATGGCTCAGCAATCCGCGAAAAGACTGACTCGCAGCGAAGCGCGCTCTCACGGCGCCTACCGGATGGCCGGCGTCTCGCCGGACGATATCGACGTCCTCGGCGTCTACGATTCCTTCTCGCCGCTCCCGATCTATACGCTGGAGGACTTCGGCTTCTGCGAAGCCGGCGAGGGTCTCGCCTGGGTGCAGGCCGGTCGCGTCGGCCTCGGCGGCGAACTGCCGACCAACACCAATGGCGGACAGCTGTCGCATGCCCAGCTCAACGGCTGGGGCCAGATACGCGAACTCGTGACGCAGCTGCGCGGCGAAGCGTCCGGCCGCCAGGTCGCGGGCGCGCAGACCGGCATGTGGGCGACGATCGCCGGCGACGCCATCATCTTCCAGAGGAACTGACCATGGACGAACCGGTCGTCCCGGTGATCAATTCGCTGAACGCGCCGTTCTGGCTGGGGGCGGGAAGGGATCAGTTGGTCTTGCCGTATTGCACGGTCGCCGGCCGGTCTTTCTGGCCGCCCAGTCCGATAAGTCCCTTCGCCGATGGTGACGCGCTCGTCGGAAAAGAGAGCCGCCATCGCCGAAGCGGGCGCCGCAGGGGTCGTCGTCATCGGCGAGGGTGATTTCTCTCCCGACGTGAAAAGCCTGACGCGTGGCCGTGGTGTCGACGTTGTTATCGATACGGTCGGCAGCCGCGTTTTCACATCAAGCTTCAAGTCGCTCGCCGTTGGCGGCAGATACGCCATGGTGGGGCAGCTTCTGCGGGAGGAGGTCTCGATCAACCCCGCATTCATCTTCTTTCAGCGCGCTCAGATCCTTGGCGTTGGCAGCGTACGTCGCGACCAGCTGGCGGACGTAGTGGAACTCGCCGTGGCCGGAAGAATTCGCCCTCGCGTCGCCGCCGTCTATTCCCTTGAGGAAGCAGCGCTGGCGCACGCGGTAGTCGAAGCGGGGACCGCTGTTGGGCGGGTGGTGCTGAGTCCCTGATCTCCCTCACAAACGTCCGCCGCCCGACCTCAGCCATTGAATCACCATTGAATCGGCAGGACTTCAGCGGCCGTTCTGCGCAGGGCAAACGGGCGGAATGCGCTGACTCTTTGGCAAATGAAGTTCTCCGGGCCAGCCGATGCGCTACCGCTGTACGTCACCAGTTGCTGCGCGCGCTCAAGATCGCCGGCTTCATGACAGTCCCATGCTCGCGCCCAGCGCGACGAGAAGCTCGTCCAGCTGCTCGAACGCCTCGGGCATCCCACCCTCCATCCCGGCGATGGCACGGTCGAGAGCCTCCTTCGAGGGATAGAGTTCGTGCAGGATCAGCAGCGTCTTGCCGCCTTTTTCCTCGAAGGTCACCGTGGTGACGGCGCCGTCGTCGTCACTTTCGTCATTCGTCCAGACAAGGCGCGAATGCGGCGTCACTTCGAGGTACCTGCCGAAGAACGCCATTGGCTGCTCTGAGGCAGGGTGGCCGAACTCGAGACGGTATCTGCCCCCGACACGAACATCCATCTCGCAGGAAAGCAGCGACACGCCCGTCGACTTCGGTGCCCACCACCGCTTGAACAGATCGGGCTTGGTCCACGCCTCGAACACGATGCGCGCCGGACCGTTGAAGGTTCGCGTAGTGACCAGCTCCCGCTCCGACTTCCGTTCCACCGTCGTGCGGTTCTTCATGGCGGCAGGCTCACTGTCTCTTCTTGCGTCCATCGAGCTTCTCCTTACGTTTCAGTTCCTCGACAACCTTGGCCAGCTCGTCGAAGCGTGCGTCCCAGAGCTGGCGGTACCTCTCGATCCATGCCGCCTCTTCCTCCAGTCGGCGCAGGCCGAGCTTGCAAGTCCGTATGCGCCCTACCTTCTTCGTGGTCACGAGCCCCGCCCGCTCGAGGACGCCGACATGCTTCTTCATGCCCGTGAGGGTCATGTGGAACTTTTCGGCAAGCTCCGTGATCGAAGCATCCGCGCCCCCGAGCTGCTCCAGAACGCCGCGTCGGGTGGCGTCCGAGAGCGCGGCGAACGAGGCATCGAAGCGGGCCTGATTATACTGAACCATGCGGTTCAGCATTAACATACCGATGGCGGGTAGGCAAAGGCAGGCCGCGGCGCACTGACCGATCGCCGATTCCTTGGGTGGCGACCTGATCCATGACGGGTGGCCGGCTGCACGGCGACTTCGCCGCCGCGCGGCGGGCAGGCAACTGCTCGTTCACGCCAAGGCCGAAGCCAAGGCGCCGCGCAAGAAAGAGATCGTGATTGACTTGCCGCCGGCATCGCTCCCCCAAGGCTCGAACGACTGAGTCGCGAGTTTCAGCCGCGGGCGTCACACACCCGTTGGGGTGACTTTGCGTCGCCGGGAGCGGCCGCCGTGCGGGGCCGCCTGCCCTGGCGTGGCAATTCCCCTCAGCAGGCCGACGAGGGCCGCCTGCCGATCGAGGCCGGTCTTGCCCAGCACCGCCTTGAGGTGGCTGCGCACCGTTTCCTGGCCGATACCGAACGCAGCCGCGATCTCGGCAACCGTCTTGCCGTTGCCGACGGCGCCGGCAACGTTGGCCTCCGACGGCGTGAGGTCGAACAGCCCCTGGATGACATCGGCGGTCGGCACGTCGTGCGGCACGACCGGCGTGAGGATGACGATCGCATCGGCGCTGGCGAAGACATCGTGTGCGGCGCCCCGTACTGGCAGGACATGCACTATCGCCGGCGGCTGCTCGTATTCGGCGGCGATCGGAATCGAGGCGACGCTGCTCGGTCGTAGTCGGGCGATGGTCTCCGCGAAGATACGGTCAGCGGCAGCATTGGTGAGCGTCAGGCGCTGCTGCCGGTCCTGGATCACGCCCGGGATCAGGCCAGCGAAAAGGTCGTTTGCCACCAGGATACGGCCGCCGCGGCGGAGCACTGCGGCCGGCAGCCCGACCTGTTCGAGTGCCTGCACGGCGCTCCGCGCCCGCTCCATGTTCAGCCGTGCGGAGAGTAGTGCGGCGCGGGCAAAATGCGGCCGCAGGCTGTCGAGCATTTCGACGTCCGCCGGCTCAAACCCGCCGGCGTTGAAAGGTCGTTCGGCATGCACGATCAGCGTGTCGCCGCTCGGCGCCGAAATGACGGTCGCTGCGCCCCAGCCGCCGCCGCGCGGACGGACGAAGTCGATATACATCGGGTCGGTGGCGATCTCCTCGGGGGTGAAGAGGTCGAAGTCGGTGAGGAAACCAGCGTGCGGCGGCGCAGCAAGCAGACGGTTGGTCCGGGCATTGTTTGCAATGAGCCCGGTGCTTACGAACTCCGTGACCATCGCTTCCAGGCCGGGAGATGAAATCCAGCGTCCGAGATTGGGCACCAGCAACACCGTGCCGAGGCCGCGCACGCGCTGGCTCACCTCCTCAAGCACAGCCGGCCATAATTCGGAAAGAACACCCGCCTCGTAGATGCGATCGATAAAATCCGAGACCATGGCTGCTGTCGCCGCGAACCGAGGCGTAACCGCGCCTTACATGCGATCAATCAACCTACGCTAGTGCACGGACGCGGGCAAATATCCACGGTCGTGATGGCGCGTCGCAATCCTCGCAGACGCGGTGCGACGACGGCTAAGTTTCAGCTTTCCGGCGGCAGCAGCGGGCACGACGCGCCGGTGCGAAGCGACGCGAACAGCCGGTCGCCCCGCGTGACGGGACCGGACAGGCGGCCACGGGCGACATCGGCCATCAGCGCGGCGCCGTCGGCAAGCCGAAGGTGGACGCGCAGACTGCCGCCGTGGAAGACGGTGCCCTCCACCTCGGCGGGCGCGGCGTCCGGGATCGCTTCGCTGCCAAGCACCACATCTTCGGGGCGAAGGCACACAAGTACGGCATCGCTGACGTGGAACGGCGTCGCCGGTTCAACGGCAATGCGCAGTGTCAGTCCCGACGCCGCGATCGTCGCGGTCTTCTCGCCGCGCTCCATGACTTTGCCCGGCAGCAGGTTCATCGCGCCGATGAAGTTCGCCACGAACCTCGTCGCCGGACGGTCGTAGAGCGTCGCCGGCGAGGCCACCTGCTCGATGTGACCGCGGTCCATAACGACGATGCGGTCGGAGATCGACAGCGCCTCCGTCTGGTCGTGAGTCACCATCACGAAGGTCGTGCCGAGGTCGCGCTGCAGGCGCTTCAGTTCGAGCTGCATCTGTTCGCGGAGATTGGCGTCGAGCGCCGACAGCGGCTCGTCGAGAAGCAGCACGCGCGGCTCGCAGACGATGGCCCGGCAAAGCGCGACGCGCTGCTTCTGGCCGCCGGAGAGCGACTGAACCCGTTGGCCCGCCTTGTCGGACAGGCCAACGCGGGCGAGGGCATCGACGACACGGCGCCGGCGTTCGGCGGATGAAATCCGCCGGAGCGATAGGCCGAAGTCGACGTTCTCCGCGACGTTCATGTGTGGGAAGAGCGCATAGTCCTGGAAGACGGTGTTCACCGGCCGCGCAAACGGGCGGAGCGCGGTGATATCGCGGCCGTCGAGCAGCAGCATGCCTTCGCTCGGCGCCTCGAAGCCGGCGATGACGCGGAGCGTCGTCGTCTTGCCGCAGCCGGAGGGGCCGAGCAGGCTGAGGAACTCGCCTTCCGCGATGTCGAGCGTGAAGCGATCGAGCCCGAGCGTGCCGCCGGGGAAGCGCTTGCTCACCCCGTCGAGACGCAGCAGGGCGTCATTCGCCATCGCGCAGTTCCTTCACTTTCTGCGAGTTGACCCAGATGATCGTGCACCGCTCGGCGCCGGTGTTGCGGAAGGCATGCAGCAGCGTGCTCTTGAAGGCGAAGCTGTCGCCGGCCTTGAGCACATAGCGGGTGGAGTCGACGGTGAGCTCGATCTCGCCGGCCGTCACGATGCCGAATTCGTGCCCGGTGTGGGCGTAGGCGTCGGTGCCGCCGCCGGGGATGACCGTGACCAGCATGCCGGTGAGCACCGCGCCGGGAGGCGAGAGCAGATCCTTGGTGATGCCCTCGGACTGGACGGGCAGTGGCCGCCGCTTGCCGGCGCGCACGCAGTAGAGGTCGTTGGAGGCTTCGCTGTCGCTGACGATGAGCGCAGAGGGCTCGACGTCGAGCGCGGCGGCGAGCGGCCAGATGACACGCACGCGCAGCGAGCTCATGCCGCGCTCGATCTGGCTGAGCGCGCCGATCGAGATGCCGGCCTTGGCCGCGACGTCGGCGAGCGACAGGTTGCGCTCGATGCGCAGCGCCCGCACGCGCCGGCCAACGCGGATGTCTACTTCATCGGCGTCGCGGGCGGCCTTGTCGGTCGTTTCCAGGGCGTCGGTCATGGTCGGTTCCCGGGCTGATCGGACGAAAAAGCGTCCCGGGGACGCAAGCCCCCGGGACTTTGGATATGTCGCAGGCAGCGAACCTAGCCGCCAGCTTTGACCTTCTCGAACATCTTGGCGAGGTCGTCGGCCTGCTTCATCGGCCCGGTGAAGATCGTCGTCTTCAGTTCCTCGTTCGGGTCCGACGGAAGTTCGAGGCTGTCCAGCGTCGCCTTCGGCTCGGCGGCAAATGCCGTCGAGGTCGAGCTGCCGTAGCCGTAATCCTCGATCAGCTTCTGGCCCGAAGCGGTCTCCAGCCGGCTGTTGATGAAGTCGTAGGCGAGGTCGACGTTCTTGGCGTCCTTCAGCAGCACGAAGCCGCATGCCCAGGTCAGCATGCCTTCCTTCGGCTTCATGTACTCGACCGGCACGCCCTGCTTCTTGAGGGCCACTGCCGATGCGTTCCACGTCATGGCGGCGACCAGCTGGCCGCTCGCCAGCGACTGCTCGACCGAGGTCATGTCGGTGGTGTAGCTCGACACCAGCGGACGCTGCTCGCGAAGCTTGTCGGCGACCTTGTCCATCTCGGCCGGCGTCATGTCGAACGGATTAACCCCGGCCAGGATCGCGGCAACGATCGGCGTATCGTGGACGGCGTCGATGACGGCGATACGCCCGGCGAGATCCTTGTCCCAGAGCAGGTTCCAGCTCTGCTCCGGATTCTTCACGAGATCGGTGCGGTAGAGGACCGACGTGTTGCCCCAGTCCCACGGCACCATCCACACCTTGCCGGGGCCGGCCTGCAGGTCCGGCAGGTTGCGGAAGAGCGGGAAGATGTTGTCCCAGTTCTTGATCTTCGCCGTCTCGATCGGCTGCAGCAGGCCCTCCTGATTCCAGCGCGCCACCTTGTCGTAACAGGGGTGGGCGATATCGGGATGGAAGCCGGCCTTCACTTTGGTGAAGGCATCGTCGTCGTCGCCGAAAGTGGAGATATCGACGCCATCGGGGTGAGCGTCGAGGAACGACTTGTTGAACTCCGGCAATTCGTAGCCGGACCAGGTGAAATACGTGAGCTTGCCGTCAGCCTTGGCCACGACCGGCATGAGCGCCGTCGCAGTGAAAAAAGCAGCGGCAACGACGCCGCTCAGCAAGGCTTTGGATCTTCTGTCAGTCATCAGTCTACTCCCCTGTTTTGAAGGCGTACGCGATAACGTTCCGTCGTTCAGACCGGAATCCGTCGCAGGCCGCGGCGACGAATGAGTTCCGCCGTGCCAGCGAGAAGGATCGAGAAAATCAGGATGGCGGTGCCGAGCGCCATGACGGTCGGCAGCGACTTCGGGAAGCGCAGCTGGTTCCAGATGTAAAGTGGCAGCGTCGGCTGCGTCCCCGCCAGGAAGAAGGCCACGATGAATTCGTCGAAGCTCGTGAGGAACGCGAGCATGAACGCGGCTGCCGCAGCGGGCAGGGCAAGCGGCAGCATGATGCGCCGGAAGACCACCGCGTCGGTCGCGCCGAGATCCTCGGCGACCTCGGGGATGCTTTTCGGGATCGCCTGAAAGCTGCCGCGCATGACGATCACCGTCGCCGGCAGCGCCACCAGAACGTGACCCAAGACTATGGCAGTGCGCGACGGGCCGAGGCCCGCGATGTTCACCGCGATGAGAAGTGCGATGCCGACGATGACGCCAGGAATGAGGATCGGCATGCGGGCAAGCCCCGAGAGGAGCCGATGAAAGCGCGAGCCCCAGGCGAGCTCGCCGTAGGCGATGGTGATGCCGCAGAGCGTGGCTACGAAGGCCGCGGACAGGCCGATGCCGATGCTCGTCATCAGTGCATCGCGAAGCGCCTCGTTGCCGGCGAGGCCCTGATACCAGGCCAACGTGAATCCCTTGAGGGGGAATGCCGCCTGGATGGAATCGTTGAACGAGAACAGCGGGATAAGCGCGACCGGCAGGTACAGAAAGATGAGATAGGCGACGACATAGACGGGCAGCCACCCACCGCGGTCGCGGCGCGCGGCGTTCATGCGCGGCTCCCGAAGCGGCGGTCGGCGAAGCGAACGGCAACGATGACCGCGAGAATGACCAGCATCACGACCACCGCCAGCGCGGAGCCGAACGGCCAGTCCTGCGCCTTGCCGAACTCAGCCTGGATGAGCGTCCCGATCATCGTGCTCGACGGGCCGCCGACCAGAGCCGGCGTGACGTAGTCGCCGACCGTCGGCACGAAGACGACAACGGCACCGGCGAGCACGCCCGGCATCGAATTGGGCAGGATGACGCGGCGAAAGGCGGTGAACGGTCGCGCGCCGAGATCGGCGGCCGCCTCGGTGAGCGAGCGCGGGATGGTGTCGAGCGAAACCAGGATGGGCAGGATGGCGAACGGCGCGTACGCGTGCGCCAGCGTGAGCACGACGGCGGCAGGCGTATTGAGGAACGCCGTCGAAGGCGAATGCCAGATGCCGGAAAGCATCAAGGCCGAATTCAGCACGCCGTTATAAGCGAGCACGATCTTCCACGCGAAGACGCGGAGCAGGTAGCTCGTCCAGAAAGGCAGCGTGACGAGGAAGAGGATGAGCGGGCGGCGCGCGCCGACGTGGAACGAAAGGTAGTAGGCGATCGGGTAGGCGGTGACGACGGTTGCCAGCGTCACCAGGCCGGCGATCACCAGCGAGCGCACGATGACGAGGCCGTAAAGCGGGTCGGTCGCAACGGTGATGAAGTTGTCGAAGGTGAAGCCCGCGCCGAACAGGGAAGAGTCGTTGACGCGGAAGGCCAGCACGAAAAGCAGAGACAGGGCGAAGAGGATCAGGAGCAGCGTGACCAGGGCGCCAGGGAGCGTCAGCGCGAACCGGAACGGCCCGGATGAACGCCCTGCTGGTTCTGCACCCCAACGCGCGGCCATACGCGGCCCTCAGTTCCTGAAACCGTCATACTATTTTTCAGTTTTGTGAAAGCGTCAAGCCGGCCGGCTTCAACGCTCGAGCGCATCCATCACGCGGCTGGCGGTGATCGCCGCGGCGACACCCACCTGGCGAAGCGCGTGGAACGGAATCGGCCTGAGCGGCGACACCGGGAAGGGCAGATCGCGCAGATCGCCGGAAGCAAGCGCTGGACCGAGTTCCAGTCCCATCGCGCTCATCAGCGCAACGCCACGGCCCTGACAGCCGACGAACGCGACGAGGCCTGGCTCCGGCTCGTGGAGATGCGGCATGTGATCGAGGGTCATGGCGACGCGGCCGTACCAGCGATAGTCGATCGGCA
>Ga0265313_10004582_pt1 | contig 10517 bp, 7 predicted proteins | sample 4123metaG_FD_203122 | JGI IMG/M metagenome (GOLD analysis project Ga0265313, IMG submission 203122) | Rhizosphere microbial communities from Carex aquatilis grown in University of Washington, Seatle, WA, United States - 4-1-23 metaG | ecosystem: Host-associated > Plants > Roots > Rhizosphere >...
AGGATCGCGACCGAGTTCTACCTTCGCCTCGCGAGCCCCATCGACCTTCGAGACCCGGCCCAGAGCGTGGCGGTCAGCTATCCCGCAGCCGACAACGCCGGCGCGCCCAGGATCGCGACAGCCGCCTGCGACCCCCTGCGCACGAGCCCGGCGATCCACGTGAACCAGGAGGGCTACGCGCCGGCGCTGCCGAAGCAGGCGATGATCGGCTACTACATTGGCGACATGGGCGAGCTGGACATCCCGCCGACGTCCGGATTCGCGCTCCTCGACGCCCGCAGCGGCGCGTCGGTCTACACCGGAAGCCTCACCTCCCGCCCGGACATCGGCTACCGGACGCGCCCGGCGCCGTACCAGAAGGTGCTCGTCGCGGACTTCAGCGAGTTCGCGGTCCCCGGCGAATACCGGCTTCTCGTCCCCGGCCTCGGCGTATCGCTTCCGTTCCTGATCGACGACGGCATCGCGATGGCCTTCGCGCGCACCTACGCCCTCGGGCTCTACGGGCAGCGCTGCGGGGCCCCGAGCGCCCTGCCCTTCACGCGCTTCGTCCACGACGCCTGCCACACCGCCCCGGCGCAGGTCCCCGTGCCGTCAGACGGCCCGTTCGCAACCACCTGGTCCACGATCGCCGGCTATGCCGGCGCCGTGAACGCGGACAACCCGCCGCAGGCCGCCCCGCCGCTCACCAGCGAGGCGAACCAGCTCTATCCCTTTGTCCGGCGCGGCACCGTGGACGTCTCCGGCGGCCACCATGACGCCGGCGACTACAGCAAGTACACGATCAACAGCGCCGAGCTCATCCACTACCTCGTCTTCTCCGTCGACTCGATCCCCGGAATCGCGAAGCTCGACAACCTCGGGATCCCCGAGAGCGGCGACGGGATAAGCGACGTCCTGGAGGAGGCCAAGTGGGAGGCCGACTACGTCGCGAAGCTTCAGGACGGCGACGGCGGGTTCTACTTCCTGGTGTACCCAAGGGACCGCGAATACGAGTCGAACGTCACGCCCGACCACGGCGACCCCCAGGTCGTCTGGCCGAAGAACACGGCGGCGACCGCGGCCGCCGTCGCGGCGCTCGCGCAGTGCGCCTCCTCGCCGCAGTTCCGGCGGCACTACCCCGCGGAGGCGGCCCGGTACCTGGACCAGGCGAGGCTCGGCTGGCGGTTCCTCACGGCGGCGGTCGCCCGGTACGGAAAGGCCGGCGCCTACCAGAAGCTCACCTTCTACGGCGACCGCTACACGCACGACGACGAGCTGGCCTGGGCGGCATGCGAGCTCTACCTCGCCACGGGCGAGGCCGAGTTCCGGCAGCGGCTCTTCGAATGGTTCCCCAACCCGGCAGACCCGGCCACGTTCCGCTGGGGCTGGTGGCGGATGTCCGAGGGCTGGGGAAACGCGATCCGCAGCTATGCCTTCGCCGGCCGCAGCGGCCGCCTGCCCGCCGCCTCCCTCGACCCCCGCTACCTGGCCCTCTGCGAGGGCCAGATCCTGGCCGCGGCCGACGACGCGCGCTCCTGGTCGGCAAAGAACGCCTACGCCACCCCGTTCCCGCTTCCCACCAAGGCGGTCAACGGGGCCGGCTGGTACTTCTCGCTCGACCAGGCCTCCGACATGGCGGTCGCCTGCGCGATCGACCCGAAGCCCGCCTACATCGACGCCCTGGTCGGGGCGATGAACTACGAGGGCGGCTGCAATCCCGTCAACGTGGCCTACCTGACCGGACTCGGGACCCGGCGCCAGAGGGAGGTGGTCGACCAGTTCGCGCAGAACGTCCGCCGCGTGCTCCCGCCCTCGGGGATCCCGATCGGGAACCTCCAGGCGGCCTTCCAGTTCATCCCGGCCTACGGGCGCGGGCTTCGCGAGGCGACCTACCCCGACGACAACGCGGCGGAGGGCCCTTACCCCTTCTACGACCGCTGGAGCGACGCGTACAACGTGACGACCGAGTTCATCGCGGTGAACCAGGCCCGAAGCCTCATGGTCGCGGCGTTTTTGGCCGGCCGCTCCACGGCCTCCGATCGGAAGTGGACGTTCGCCCGCGCGGACATCGTTCTCCCCAAGGCGACGGTCCCGCTCCACGCCCCGGTCACGCTGCGCCTCGAGGTGGCCGGCGAGAGCCTGTCGCTCGCCCGCGTCGTCTGGGAGGCGCGGGACCAGGAGCCGGCCTTCGGCCCGACGTACACCGTCTCGCCGAGGACCAGCGGCCCGCAGTGGGTCGAGGCCGAGGCCGAGTGGCCCGACGGCCGCCGCGCCTTCGCGGCGGCCTGCTTCGCGGCCGACAGCGCCGTCGTCGCGTGGATGGACGGCGCCGTGCCGGCCGGGGCCGTCCCCGCGTCGGACGGCGGCGACGCATGGGACTGGGCCCCGGCCGACCCCGCGCCGGGCTCGGGCCCCCTCGCGCACCGCTCCGGGCTGCACGGCGGCCTGCACGAGCACGGATTCACCGGCGCCAGCGCGACGCTCGAGGTCAGGGCCGGCGACCGCCTCTTTGCCTGGGTCCTCCTGGACCCCGCCCATCTTCCCCGCGAGATCATGCTCTCATGGAACGACGGCTCCTCCTGGGAGCACCGCGCCTACTGGGGGGACAACACGATCACCTACGGGGCGAGCGGCTCGGCCGGGCGCTTCCCGGCGGGCGCCCTGCCGCCTGCGGGCCGCTGGGTGCGGCTCACGGTGCCGGCGGGTTCGGTCGGCCTCGGGCGCTCTACGGTGAGCGGCATGACCTTCTCGCTCGTGGACGGGAGCGCCATCTGGGGCTCCGCGGGCCGCTCGCGCTAGGGCCGGGGCGCCGCGGCAACGTGCGGCTGCGCGGAGGCCGCCGCACCCTCCCCGGCCTCGGAACCGTCAAGGGTTTCGGCCACGCCGCGGACCCGGCCCATGCTCTCCACGACGCCGTGGGAAATGGCGTAGCGGGTGAGGCCCGCGATGTCATGGATGTCCAGCTTGTCCATCAGCTGCTGGCGGTGCTTCTCGACCGTCTTGATGCTCAGGCAAAGCGCGGACGCGATCTGCTTGTTCACGTGGCCCTCGGCGACCATCTGCAGCACCTCCTGCTCGCGGCTGGTCAAATGGCCATCCTTGCGGCCGAGCAGCCGGTTCTTCACGTAGAACTCCCGGTAGAGCTCGATCAGGCGCTTCAGGATCGGCGGGCTGTAGTACGCGTTGCCCCGGGCGACCTCGCGGACGGCCATGATCAGCTCGCTGGCCGCCGACTGCTTGATGAGGTAGCCGCAGGCGCCGGCCTCGGTCAGCTGGTGGACGTACTCGTCGTCGGCGTACGACGAGAGGATCAGCACCCGGGTCGGGATGCCCTCGGCGACGATCTGGCACGTGGCCTCGAGGCCGTTGAGCAGCGGCATCGCGATGTCCATGATGACGACGTCGGGCCGCAGCTCCCGCGCCATCTTCACCGCCAGCCGGCCGTTGCCCGCCTCGCCCACGACGTCGATGTCCGCCTCGGCGCACAGGAGCGACCGGAGGCCCTGGCGAACGACCACGTGGTCCTCAGCCAACAGAACGGATATCTTCTTCATAGAGGTTGGAGTATGCGTCCGGGTGGGGGGTCAGCGTCGCAAGGAGGGCGTCGTCGCCGGTCCGGCCCCCCGGCAGCGGATCGATGGGAACCGCCACGCGGACCCGCGTCCCGCTTCCGGCCGCGGAGTCGATCGAGAAGCTCCCCTTCACCAGGCGCACGCGCTCCTGCATGCCGAGGAGGCCGAGGCAGCCGTTTCGCTTCGCCCCCAGCCGCTCCTCGACGTTGAAGGCGCAGCCATTGTCGCCGACCTCCATGTTGAGGGACCCACCGGTCGAGGTGAACTCGATCCTCGCGGCGGTCGCCCCCGCGTGCTTGAACACGTTGTTGAGCGCCTCCTGGGCCACGCGGAAAAGGACCTCTCCGCGCCTCTCGTCGAGCCGGGCCAGGAGCGGGTGCGGGACAAGCTCCGTCCGGATGCCCGTCTGCCGCGTGAAGGCCAGGATGTGGGCGCGCAGCGCGGACTGCAGGCCGAGGTGGTCGAGCATCGCCGGCCGCAGCTCCCGGGCGAAGCAGTGGACGGTCTCCAGGGTGTGCTCCAGCAGCTGCTCCGCCTCGGCGACGTTGCGCTGGAACGCCGGGTCGCTGGCCACCTGCCGCTTCAGCATCGCGATCGTCACGTTGATCGCCGTCAGCGCCTGGCCAATCTCGTCGTGGAGCTCCCTGCTGATGCGCCTGCGCTCCTCCTCCTGGGCCGAGAGCACCTGCGCCGAGAGCTCGCGCAGGCTCGCCTCCATGGCCCGGGCCTTCTGGTAGAGGTGGAAGTAGTGTTCCTTGCCCGCCTGCAGCGCGGCCTCGACGCTCCGGTGCTCGGCGATCTCGTCCTCGAGCTCGGCGTTGCGCAGGGCGAGCGCCTCGTTGCAGTCGACCTGCATCCTGAGCCGCCGCTCGCGCACGTCGCCGGAGCCGCATTCGGCCACGCCGAACGGCAGCAGGGCCTCCATGAGAAAGGCGTCGAGCGACGGCGCAAATCGCGCCCGAAACGCGGGATGGCCGTCCGCGGCCGCGCCCTCGGCGAGCGCCTGGTGGTGCAGGCCGATCAGGCCGGAGATCCCGAGCCCTGCGTCTACCGCGGCCCTGCCGAGCGCGGACGCCTGGCGGAGCGTGGCCCCGCACGGCAGCGCAACATGCTCGCGCAGAGCCTCATGGTACGTGATCGGAAGGCTTTGGGCAGGCTCAGGCATCAGGAGGCGTGGGTGCATCGGGTCGGGAGTGTTTAGTGTCCCTCGGGGTCATGGGGGTTCCGCGCCGCAGGCGGGCGGTTTACGCTCCGTTCTGGGGTATTCACCCCCCGCTCAAGCGGCGGGGCGCGTGGGTCTAGTTGATTAGGGTCCGTTCTGTCCCTTTTTCACTTCAAATTCCACCAGGCAATGCGACTGCTATTCGTACATGAAAGGATCGGGGCCCTGGGCGGCGCGGAGGTGAACATCCTCGCGACGGCCCAGGCCCTCCAGAGGCGGGGACACACCCTGGGGCTTGCGCACGGCGGCCCCACCAGCGGCAACCAACCGGAGTGGCGGGGGGTCTTCCCGTACCTTTTCGCGCTTGATGCCTGCGCCGGGACCGGGCGCATGAATCTGGCGCTCGCGCAGTTCAGGCCCGATGTCGTCTACCTGAACAAGTGCTCCGACCCGGCCGTGCTGGGCGCCCTGGCGGAGTGCGGGATACCCGTCGTCCGCATGGTCCACGACCACGACCTGTACTGCATGCGAAGCTACAAGTACCACGTCCTTACCCGCCGGATCTGCAGGCGGGCCGCCTCGCTCTATTGCGTCTTCCCCTGCGGGGCCAACGTGGCCCGCGGAACGAAGGGCGGGCCTCCGCTGCGCTGGGTGAGCTACTTCGCCAAGCGCAGGGAAATCGCGGTGAACAAGCGGTTTCACCGCATGGTCGTGGCCTCCGACTACATGAGGGAGGAGCTGCTGCGCAATGGGTTCGACTCCGATCGCATCGAGATCCACGCCTCCGTCCCCCGGCCCAACCCGTTTGTCGAGGCCCCCTCGTTCAGCCGGCGCAACCTGATCGTCTACTCGGGGCAGATCATCCGGGGCAAGGGCATCGACGTGCTCCTGGAGTCGCTCGCGCGGGTCAAGTCCCCCTTCGAGTGCGTCATCCTCGGCGACGGCAACCAGAGGGCCGAGTGCGAGCGCCTGTGCACGCGCCTCGGCCTGGACGACCGCCTGCAGTTTGCGGGCTTTGTGGCGCAGTCAAAGGTCGCGGAGTACTATCGCGACGCCTCGCTCGCCGTGATGAGCTCGCTCTGGCCGGAGCCCTTCGGCGCCGCGGGCCTCGAGGCCATGAGGTGCGGCCTGCCCGTCGTGGCCTTCGACGCGGGCGCGATCCGCGAATGGCTCGTCGACGGGGTCGGCGGATTCCTGGTGCCATGGAAGGACCGCGACGCGTTCGCCGCGAAGATCGACACGCTCCTCCAGGACAAGGCGCTTGCCCGGCGCCTCGGCCAGCGGGGCCGCGACATGGCCGACGAGCGCTTCAGCTTTGACGCGTACATCAGCGGCCTGGAGGGCCTTTTTGCCCGCACCGCAGAGCCCGCGGAGGCCGCGGCCGCCCTCGCATGAACCAGGCGCCGCACCACCGCGTCCGCCCCGAGCTTCTCGGGCAGTTCGCCTCCTTTGAGAGCCGCACCGGCCTTTTGCGCCTGAACGCCCGGTTCGCCGCGCGCCGCCTGGCGGGGCGGGTGGTGCTGCGATCGGCCGACGTCGCGCGCCGGGTCATGGACGTGCTGGGCAGCCTGGCCGCCCTCGTCATCCTGAGCCCGCTCCTGCTCTCCATCGCCGCGCTCGTCCGCCTGGACGGCGGCCCGGTCCTCTTCGCGCAGACGCGCGTGCGCCTCCACGGCCGCGAGTTCAAGATGTTCAAGTTCCGGTCGATGCGCCCGGACGCCGAGAAGCTCCTCGTGGGGCTGCTCGCGGCCAACAAGCACGGGGACGGCGTCACCTTCAAGATCAAGGACGACCCGCGCGTCACCCGCGTGGGCCGGTGCCTCAGGAGGTTTTCCCTCGATGAGCTGCCCCAGTTCTACAACGTCCTGATCGGGGACATGTCGCTCGTGGGGCCGCGCCCGCCCGTGCCGCGCGAGGTCGCGCTCTACACGCTCGCCGACCGCCGGCGCCTCTCGGTCAAGCCGGGCATCACCTGCGTCTGGCAGATCAGCGGCAGGGCGGAGATCAACTTCGCGGGCCAGGTCGAACTCGACGTCACCTACATCGACAGCCAGAGCCTGCGTCAGGATGTCAAGATCCTGGCGAAGACCCCGAAAGCGGTCATCTTCGGCTCCGGGGCCTATTGATGAAGGCGCTGCTCATCTGCCCCGCTTCGAGGCCGGCCGTCCCGCACCTGGCGGATTCCGGACCGCTCGCCACGGCACCGATCCTCGGCGGCTGCCTCGCGGTCCATTGGATCGAGCACCTGGCGGCCATGGGCGCCCGGGAGATCACCATCCTCGCCGCAGGCGGCTGCGATCGGGTGCTCGCGGCCGTCGGCGACGGGGCCCAATGGGGCGTTCGCGTCAGCGTGATTGACTCGAACTTTGAACCCACGCGCGAGGCGGCCGCCGAGAGGTACCGCCCGCACGGGGAGCCGGGATGGCTCCCGGCGCCCTACGACATCGTCCCCCTATCCCACCTCCCGGGCTGCCCCCAGATGGCGCTCTTTGAGGGCTATGCAAACTGGTTCGCCGCGCTTGCGGCCTGGATGCCCATGGCCCTCACGCCGGCCCGCGTCCGGGTGAAGGAGGTGCGGCCCGGCGTCTGGATCGGCAGCCGCGCCAGGGTCTCGGCCGACGCGGAGCTGATCGCGCCGTGCTGGGTCGGGGACCAGGCGGTCGTCGGGGCCGGCGCCACCGTCGGCGCGGGCGCCATCCTCGAGGACCGCTCCGTCGTCGGCGCCAGGGCCACCGTCACCCAGAGCTGGGTGGGGCCCGACACCTCCGTGGGCCCGATGACCTCGGTGGCGCATTCGCTCGCCTGGGGAAGCACGCTCATCGACTGGAGGACCGACTCCATGCTCCGCGTGCCCGACCCCTTCCTGCTCTGCTCCCTCGCCAAGCCCCGTCTGGCGGCCACCACGGACCGCTACGGCCGGTCGCTCGGGACGCTGGGCACCCCCGAGGCGCAGGGCACGCTGATCGCCGCGCTCGGCGCAAGCTTTGACCGCACGCAGAACCTGAAACTCTCCGGCCTTCGACCGGAAAAAGTCCTATGAAAATCGAAAACCAGGGCGAGTGCCTGAGCATCTCCGACATCCAAGAGCTTACCGCCCAGAACTCGGCCTCCTTCCGCGACGAAGTCCAGGCCGCCCTCGGCACGTCGCCCGGACTGATCGAGATCAACCTTTCCAAGACGCGCTTCATGGACAGCAGCGGCCTCGGGGCGCTCTTCGCCCTCTACCGGGCCACCGCGAAGCGCCCCGGGGTGATCCTGCGCCTGCTGAACCCCGTCCCGGAAATCCAGCAGCTGCTGGAGCTGACCCAGATGCAGCAGCTCTTCGAAATCGTCAGGCGCTGAGGCCATGGCCTCCCCCCTGCTCGAGCCGGCCCGGCCCGCGACGCTCAGGCTCGCCTTTGCGCCCGACCTGGCCAGCGCCCGAGCGGTCTCGATCGCGATCCGCACCTTCCTCGCCGAGCAGGGCGTGGCGGAAAAGGAGCTCTTCTCGTATGAGCTGTGCATCTCGGAGGCCAGCAACAACGCCGTCGAGTACGCGGAAGGCTACGCCCGGAACCTGAAGCCCGTCGCCGAGGCGCTCTTCACGCCGTCCCAGATCGAGCTGCGGGTGACCGACCACACCGCCGGATTTGACCTGCCGGAGAAGATCGCCGCGCCCTCGCCGCTGACCGACCGCGGCCGCGGGCTCTTCCTCATCCAGTCGGTCATGGACGAGGTCCGCTACCTGCGCGGGACGAAGGAGAACACCCTGGTCATGCGCAAGAAGCGCAGGGCCGTTCCCGCCCCCGCCGCCATCAGCCTGGATCCCTTCAACCCGGTCTCGGTCGAGAAATACCAGCAGCACCTGTCGGATTCCTCGACCCAGATGGCAAGGATGGCGGAGGAGCTGAAGCTGCGCTCCGAGACCCTCTCCTCGGTCTTCCGCTGCTGCGCCGAGCTCGGGAGCATCGACAAGGTCTCGGAAAGCTTCGAGAAGCGGCTGCTCGTCGACCTGGTCCACCTCACCTCTGCGGACTGGTACGTCCTGCGCATGCTCTCGGCCGACGGCAGGAGGCTGCTGGTCTCCGCAGCCTCCGAACCCGACCTCGCCACGAGGATCATCGACCTTCCGGAGGCCGGCGGGCCGCCGGCCAGCATCGAGGCCTCCGTGGCGGCGAGCTTGAAGGCCGTGCGTTTCGACAACCGTGAAAGCTCGGACTCGTCCGAGCCGCTGCGCACGGTGGGGCCCGGGGGCGCCGGGCTGGTGAGCCCGCTCCACTTCGGCGGCACGCTCGTCGGGACGATCGCCGTCGGCCGGCGCAACGGCGACTTCCCCCTGGGCAGGCTCCAGGACCAGGTGATCCACGCCTTCGCCGAGTTCCTGGCGATCCAGACCCTCAACATCAGGCGCCAGAAGGACGAGGTGCGCAACCTGGTGGTCGCGCGCGAGCTCGAGATCGCGCAGACGATCCAGCAGCTGCTCCTGCCGCGCACCCTCCCCCAGCTCTCGGGCTTCAGCGTGGCGGGCGGGTGGCAGAGCGCCCGCGAGGTCGGCGGCGACTTCTACGACGCCATCGCCCTGGACGACCAGTCGCTCCTGCTCATGATCGCCGACGTGATGGGAAAGGGCGTGCCGGCGGCGCTGTTCGCCACGACGATGCGCGGCCTGCTCCTCGGCCTTGCGGCGCAAAGCTGCGACCCGTCCCAGCTGATGAGCGGGCTGAACCGCCTGCTCTACAAGGAGCTCTCGTCGGTCTCCATGTTCATCACCGCGCAGATCGTGCACGTCGACCTGAAGACCCGGAAGCTGACGGCCGCGAGCGCGGGACACTGCCCCCTCCACTTTGTCCAGCCCGGGCGGCGCTCCATCTCGACCCTGCAGATCAAGGGCCTGCCGCTCGGCGTCATGCCGGACACCGAGTACCCGCACATGACCGCCGTCATGGGCGCGCCCGCAGCCCTGCTGCTCTACACCGACGGCCTCACCGACAGGCGCAACCCGGCGGGAAAGACCTACGGCCAGACGCGGCTCAAGACCTGGCTGCGGCTGAACGCAGTCCCCGGTCGCAACGCCACCGAGGTGCGCGACCTGCTGGCGACGGAACTCAACCGCTTCCGGGGCGACGCCGACATGTCCGACGACCAGGCGTTCCTCATCCTTGTCGAGGAGGGCGCCGGCGCCGCGCACGTGGCCCCCAAGCGCCGGCACGTTCCCGTGCACCACGGCTCCTTCCTCTTCCCGGCGACCGCCTGAGGCCCCCCTTCCGCCCATGAAGCCCTTTCTCCCCCTCTTCGTGTTCGTCGACGCCTGCGGCTGGGAGATCATCAAGGACCGCCCCTTCGCCAGGACCCTCGCTCCCGAGCGCCGCCGGCTCAGGTCGGTCTTTGGCTACAGCTCGGCCTGCATCCCCTCAATCCTGTCGGGCCGCTGGCCGGTGGACCATCGCAACTGGTGCTATTTCGTCTACGACCCCCCCAACTCCCCCTTCAAGAGCCTCCGCCACCTGCGCTGGCTGCCGCGGGCCCTCACGAGCAGGCGGATCTTCCGCCACCGCCTCTCCCGCCTCCTCAAGGTGCACCTCAAGTTCCGGGGGTACTTCGACCTGTACAACATACCCTTCGAGCACATCTCGCTCTTCGACTTCTCGGAGAAGAAGAACCCCCTGCAGGCGGGAGGCCTGAACCGCGGGCCCAACATCTTCGACTACATGCAGGAGCGCGGCATCTCCTGGCACGTGAGCGACCCCACGCGCGGGGAGAGGCAGAATCTCGACAGCCTGATGGCCGACATCCGGAAGGAGCAGATCGACTTCGGGTTCCTGTAC
>Ga0265313_10004584_pt1 | contig 10516 bp, 5 predicted proteins | sample 4123metaG_FD_203122 | JGI IMG/M metagenome (GOLD analysis project Ga0265313, IMG submission 203122) | Rhizosphere microbial communities from Carex aquatilis grown in University of Washington, Seatle, WA, United States - 4-1-23 metaG | ecosystem: Host-associated > Plants > Roots > Rhizosphere >...
TAACGCGCGCAGACGGCCTCGATTTTCCTCACATGGTCGAGAACGGCCGCGCTGGCAGGGGCATAATCGAACTGCGCGCCCGGTACGGCGCCACTGGCAAGAATTCCGCTGTTGTAGGGGCCGCCAACGATCACCCCGATACCGCGTTCCAGGCAAAACGGCAGAAATTCGCGTCGTGCCTCGTGTCGCAGCAGCGTGTTGTGGCCGGCGAGAAGAAAGCAATCGACGGGGGCGGCGGCGGCGAAGGCGCGACAGACCTCCCATTCGTTGACGCCCAGACCGATGGCGCGGATCACGCCGGCGGACTTCAGGTCGCTCAGCGCCCGGTACGCGCCGTCGAGCGCCTCGCGGAAGCGCGCCGGCTGCGCATCTCCGTGCGTCCAGCGGTCGATGTCGTGGATGAGGGCGATATCGACCCGGGCAAGCTGGAGGCGATCGAGGCTCTCCTCGAGTGACTGCATCGCTCCATCGCGCGAGTAATCGTAAACGATCTGCGCTTCGTCGCGGTCGCCGGGGAAGCGCGGCCGGACCAGCCGCCCGACCTTGGTCGACAGTACAAAGGAATCGCGCGGGCGGCGGGCAAGGCCGCGACCGGTGCGCCGTTCACTGTTGCCGTAGCCGTAGTAAGGTGCGGTGTCGAAGTAGCGGATGCCGTTGTCCCAGGCTGCGTCAAACAGCGCCTCCGCTTCCCGGTCCACGTCAGGCGCCGTGCGCCAGCCAATTGGCCCGCCGCCAAAGCCCAGGGTTGTCAGTTGCAGGCCGGTCGTTCCAAGGCTGCGGACGGCGTTCATTTCGGACAACCCGGATCAAGTTCGGCGACAGGAATCGGCGCCGGCAACTTGGCATAATATGGTTCGCTTTGGAATATTGTGGAAGAAGCCGACGGCAGGCTAACACTGCCCGAATCCGGATCCTTCGCGCGGCCGACTCCGTCAATCCCGCGGGCGGCGGCACCGGCCATTCGTCGCGGAGCATTCTCCGGTGTCCGGCGATTGATGGGCGAGCCTGCCAGAACATATCACTAGCGCCAACGCCCGGACCGGAAGGAAGCTGCCCGTTCAGGCAGTCCGGCAGCACTCGATGCCTTCAACAGGGGCCGCGCCTGAGCTACGGGTTGTGACTACCGCCATTTGAAAGGACGATACCAATGTCTTCCCTGTTCAACAGACTGAGGGGCTTTACCCGGACAGTGGCGATGGCTGCGGCATGTGCAGCCGTCATCGCGCCTACTCTGGCGCTTGCCGGTCCCACGCTCGACAAGATCAAGGCGCGCGGGTTCATCAAGGTCGGCGTCGGCACGGAGCCGGGATTCTTCGCCCCCGACAGCAATGGCGTATGGCACGGGTTCTGGATCGATTTCGGCAAGGCGCTGGCCGTCACCGTCTTCAACGATCCGAGCAAGGTACAGTTCACTTCGTCGTCGCCGCAGCAGCGCCTACCGGCACTTCAAGCCGGCGAGTTCGACATTCTCCTGTCCGGCGTGACGCAGACGATCACGCGCGCGTTCAACCTCGGATTCCACTTCGGCCCGGTCGTTTTCTATGACGGCCAGGGCATCCTCGTGAAAAAGTCGCTGGGCGTGACCAAGGCCAGCGATCTGGATGGCGCCACGATCGGCGTCCAGAGCGGCACCACCGGCGAACTGAACATCGCGGACTTCTTCCGCAAGAACAACAAGACCTACAAGTCGGTGGTCATCGAAGACACCGCCGAGTTCACGCAGGCACTGCTCAGCGGACGCGTCGATGCGCTGACGCAGGATTCATCCGATCTTGCTCTTCGCCGCGCCGCACTGCCCAATCCCGGCGACTATGTCCTGCTTCCGGAACGGCTGTCGAAAGAGCCGCTGGCACCGGCGGTGGCGGGCGGCGACGATCGCTGGCTCGAAATCGTCAACTGGACGGTCTACGCGACGATTGAGGCCGAGGAACTCGGGATCACGCAGTCCAACGTCGATAGTTTCCTGACCAGCCAGGACCCCGTGGTCCAGCGATTCCTGGGCGTCGATCCGTCGCTCGGGCAAGCCATCGGCCTCGACCCGAAGTTTGCCTATAACATCATCAAGGCGGTCGGCAATTACGGCGAGATCTTCGAGCGCAACATCGGCAAGAATACCCCGGTCGGGTTCGATCGCGGCTACAACAATCTGTGGACCAAGGGTGGTCTTCTTTACTCGCCGCCGTTCCGCTAGCCTTCATCGATGCATGGACTCACGGGGCCGGGCGGGCGGCCGCCCGGCAGGTCGATCAGGATGCTGGTCGGGGAGCGGCCGCTTCTCCAGTTTTTCGCATTCGCCGCCGTACTCGGTGCGCTCGCCTACCTGGGATTCAACCTTACCGCAAACATGGCGCGGGTCGGGCTGAGGCCCGGCTTCGGATTTCTGTGGCGGCCGGCCAACTTCGCCATCGGCGAGAGCCTGATCGCGTACTCGCCGGAAGATTCTTTTGCCCGCGCTCTTCTCGTTGGCGTGACGAATACGCTTTTCGTTTCCGCGCTCGGGTGCGTTCTGGCGACGCTCCTTGGCGTCGGGATTGCGCTTGCGCGGATCTCAACCAACCGCCTGCTTGCCGGCCTGGCGCGAGGCTACGTCGAAGCCATCCGCAACACGCCGCTTCTTCTCCAGCTGTTCTTCTGGATCGCAACGTTCGAAGCCCTGCCCGGACCGCGTCAGGCGCTCGCCCCCATTCCAGGTGTCATGCTGACCAACCGCGGGGTCTTCTTTCCGGCTTTGCACGCCGGCGCCGGAGGGGCAACGGCGGCGCTCGGTCTGGCGGCCCTGATCGCGATCGGCTTCCTGGCTGCGCCCCGGATTCCGGCACGGCTGCGCCGGCTCCGCGGTCTCGCCGCGCTCACGCCCGTCGTCGTCGCATTGCTTGCCGCGCTGATCGCGGCGGAAAGCGGCGCCATCGGCGTCGAGTTGCCGCTTCGTCACGGCTTCAATATCGAAGGCGGGGTGGTGATCTCTCCGGAATTCGCGGCGCTCCTCGTCGGGCTGGCGATCAACTCGGCCGCCGGCATCGCCGAGATCGTGCGCGGGGGCATTGCTTCGGTGCCGCGCGGCCAGTGGGACGCGGCGCGCGCGCTCGGCCTGTCGACATCGACGACGCTCAGGCATGTAATCATGCCGCAGGTCGTGCGCGTCATTCTGCCGGTAATGACCTCGAGCTATCTCAGTCTGACGAAGAATTCGAGCCTCGCGGTCGCAATCGGATATCCCGACCTGGTCAGCATCGCCAACACCGAGGCCAACCAGTCCGGCCAGGCGCTGGAGGCCATCATGATCATGGCCGGGGCCTACCTCGCCATCAGTCTCGCCGTCTCCGTCGTCATAAACACCTACAACGCCCGCATCTCCGCGAGGGTCCGGTGAGCGCCTACCCGGCTGGCGAAGCCGCGCGTCGCCGGGCGCGCCTCCCGGGCTGGGCCGCCGGGATCATCGACACCCCGCTCAATCTCGCGGTCACGCTGGTCATCGCATTTCTGGCGGTGACGGTGGTGTGGCCGACGGTTCGCTGGGCGCTGATCGACGCCACATGGACGGGCAACGCGGCCGCCTGCCGGGCGCGCGACGGCGCCTGCTGGGCCTTCGTCGCAGAGAAAGCGCGCTTCATTGCCTTCGGCCTCTATCCGACGCCCCTCATCTGGCAGGCGGTACTGGCTTCCGCGCTGGTGGTCGCCGTCACCGCCATAACCGCGATCCCCCGCTTTTGGAGTGGCCGTCTCGCCATGCTGTGGCCGATCGGAATTGCACTGGTCATCGCCACAATGTCCGGCGTGGTGACCGGTCACCATGTGCCGACCAGCCAATGGAGCGGGCTGCCGCTCACGCTGCTGATCGCCGTCGTCGGATTCGCGGCGGCGTTTCCGATCGGCATTGGGCTCGCCCTCGGACGCCGGTCGCGACTGATTGTCATCCGCGGCCTGTCGGTCGCGTTCATCGAAGTCATGCGGGGCGTGCCGCTGATCGCGGTCCTTTATTTCGCGACGCTGCTGCTGCCGCTGATGCTGCCACCCGGAACGCAGATCGATACGCTGTTCCGGGCCGAGATCGCCGTCATTCTGTTCGTCGCGGCCTACATGGCCGAGATCGTGCGGTCGGGGCTGCAGGCGGTGCCCAATGGGCAATACGAGGCGGCACAGGCGCTTGGCCTCAGGTGGCGCGCCGTGATGCGTCTCGTCATCCTGCCGCAGGCGCTCCGCATCTCGATCCCCTCATTCGTCAACCTCGCCATCGGCCTGTTTCTCGACACGACGCTGGTTACGGTGATCGGCCTGCTCGATTTTCTGACGACGGCGAAGACTGCCGCGAGCGATCCTGACTGGATCGGTTTCTATGACGAGGGCTTTTTCGTCGCCGCAGTCGTCTATTTCCTTATCTGCTTCGGCGGCTCCCGATACAGCCTGTGGCTGGAACGCTATCTCCATCGCGGCGTGCCTGCGCGCCCGGACGCGCGGCAACAATAGCCGGCCCGTAGTGTCCAAGGTGCCGCCATCCTGCGCGGCTCCCTTTGACACACGTCAATGCTGTGAGACCGCGGGCAGCCTCTCTTCGCCTGCGTCAGACGTCATCGGCGGTACCGCGACTCGGGCGGGTCTGACCGGGCGCGCTCTGCGGTCTGGCGCCAAGCTCGCCCGTGGCTGCGAGGATTACAGCGGCAGACGCGCCGCCGCCTCCTGCGGGGCGCCATTCAGGTGGTAGTGTGCGTCCGGCCCCATGAACAATCACAGTGTCGATCCATTCTGGTCCAAGGATGCCGCCGGCCTGATGGCGGCGCTGGGCTCGGGCAAGGCTGGCCTTTCCGACCGAGCCGCCGCGGAGCTCATCCATAGCGTCGGCCCCAACACCGTCGAGGATACGCGCCGCGTCGGGGCCTTGCGCCTGTTCCTGCGCCAGGTCGCCAACCCGCTGGTCCTCATCCTCATCTTCGGCGCCGCGCTGTCGCTGGTGCTCCGCGAATGGATCGACGCCGGCATCATCGTGGCGGTCGTTCTCGGCAGCACGTTCCTGGGCTTCGTGCAGGAGTACCGCGCCTCGACTGCCGTCGCCGCGCTGAAGCAGAGACTGGCGCTCACCTGCCGTGTCGTCCGCGGCGGAGACGACGCGACCGTTCCTGCCGCCGAGATCGTGCCGGGCGACATCGTCAGGCTTTCGGCCGGCAATCTCGTGCCGGCAGACGGCCTGGTGATCGAGGCGGCCGACTTCCTGGTCAACGAGGCAGGCCTCACCGGCGAATCCTTCCCCGTCGAGAAGCGGCCGGGCGTGGTTCCAGCCGCGACCGTACTGTCCAAGCGCACCAATGCGGTCTTCCTCGGCAGCTCGGTGCAGAGCGGCACGGCAAAAGTCCTGGTCGTCGGCACGGGCCGGCATACCGCCTTCGGCGCGATTGCCGAGCGCCTGTCCGCCCGTCCGCCCGAGAGCGAATTCGGCCGGGGCCTGCGCCGGTTCGGCTACCTGCTCATCCGCATCATGATCCTGATCGTGCTGTTCGTGCTCGCGGTGAACGGGCTGCTTGGCCGGCCGCCGATCGAATCGCTGCTCTTCGCGGTGGCGCTTGCGGTCGGCATGTCGCCGGAGCTGCTGCCGGCCATCGTCAGCGTCACGCTCGCCGCCGGCGCTCGCGATCTCGCCCGCGAAGGCGTCATTGTGCGCCGCCTGGAGGCGATCGAGAATCTCGGCAGCATGGACGTGCTGTGCACCGACAAGACCGGCACGCTGACCGAGGGCGTGATCGTGCTTTCCGACGCGACGGATCCCGAGGGAAAGACCTCCGAAGCGGTGCGCCAGCTCGCCTTCCTCAACGCCTCGTTTGAAACCGGCATCGAGAACCCGCTCGACATCGCACTGGTCGAGGATGGCAGGAAGCGTGGACTATCGAACGGGGATGCGACGAAGGTCGACGAGATTCCTTACGACTTTCATCGCCGCTGCCTGACAATCGTCGTCGCCGCGAAGTCCGATCCCACCCGCCACCTCATCGTCGCCAAGGGCGCCTTCCAGAACATCCTGGCGATCTGCTCCGCCGTCGCTCGCGACAACGGCGAGGAACCGCTGACCGACGCAACGCGGCAGGCGCTTTCGGCGTACTATGAGACGAAGGGCAAGGCCGGCATACGGGCGATTGCGGTGGCCACCCGCACGGTCGCTGCAAAATCCGGCTATGCGCTGGCCGACGAGACCGGCATGACCTTCGCTGGCTTCCTGCTGTTCGTCGATCCGGTGAAAAGCGACGCCGCCGCCACCATCGCTGTGCTGAAGAAGCTCGGTGTCAGCGTCAAGGTGGTGAGCGGCGACAATCGCTACGTCACCGCCCATCTTGCCGAAGCCGTCGGCCTCGATCCCACCTCGATCCTGACCGGCGCCGAGATCGCCGCGCTGAAGGACGAGGCGCTGTGGAACCGGGCGCCGCGCACCGATCTCTTCGTCGAGGTCGATCCGCAGCAGAAGGAGCGCATCGTCCGCGCCCTGCAGCGCTCCGGCCATGCCGTCGGCTACATGGGCGACGGCATCAACGACGCGCCGCCGCTGCACACCGCCGATGTCGGCATCTCCGTCGACGATGCGGTCGATGTCGCCCGCGCCACCGCCGACATCGTGCTGCTCCGCCGCGACCTCGACGTTCTGCGCCGCGGCGTCGAAGGCGGCCGGCGCACCTTCGCCAACACGTTGAAATACATTTCGCTCTCAACCAGCGCCAACTTCGGCAACATGGTGAGCATGGCGCTGGCGACGCCGCTGCTGCCCTTCCTGCCGCTCGTCGCCAAGCAGATCCTGCTCAACAACTTCCTGTCCGACGTGCCCTCGCTCGCCATCGCCTCCGATTCGGTCGATCCCGAGCGTCTGGCCTACCCCGAGCGCTGGTCGATCCGCGCGATCGTGCGCTTCATGGTCGTCTTCGGCCTGACCAGCTCCGTCTTCGACGGGATCACCTTCGCCGTGCTGCTCCTTGTCTTCCATGCCAATGAAGCAACGTTTCAGACGGCCTGGTTCGTGATCTCCGTCCTGACCGAGCTCGCTGTGCTGATGGTGCTGCGCACGCGCCGGGTGGCATGGCGCAGCCGGCCGAGCCGCCTCCTCGCCGTAACCGCCGCCCTCGTCGCCGTGCTGACGCTCGCCACCCCCTACCTCGGCCCGGTCTCACGCGCCTTCGGCTTCGTGCCGCTGTCGCTTTCCGAAATCGGCGCCGCCGTCCTCATCGTCATCGGCTACGTCGCCGCCACCGAAGTCGCCAAGTTCTGGTACTGGCGGCCGAAAGCCGCCGCGCTCCCGTTCGGCCCCAACCGCTAGACACCCGCGGCCGTGGTTGACCCACGTCAATGCTGTCGTGGCTCCTCCGCCGTCATGGTGCGCACGAGACAATCCGCATAGAGTCCGCCGCGGGCGGCAATAGAGGAGCGGGCATGGCAACGGCGCGCGACATGACGCCCGGCGTCGACCTCACCCACAACAAGGGTGCCGGCCCTGCCCGCACGGTTCGTCCGCTCTACGTCGACCTTCTGCCGCCGTGCAATGTCGCCTGCCCCGCCGGCGAGGACATTCAGGCGTGGCTCTCGCTCGCCCAGGCCGGCAAATTCCGCGAGGCGTGGACGGCGCTGGTTCGCGACAACCCCATGCCCGCCGTCCATGGCCGCGTCTGCTACCACCCGTGCGAAACCGGCTGTAACCGCGCCGACCTCGACAGCGCGATCAGCATCCATGCGGTCGAGCGCTTCCTCGGCGATCTCGCCACCCGCGAAGTCTGGCCGCTGCCGATCGATGCGAAGCCGACGGGCAAGCGCGTGCTCATCGTCGGTGCGGGCCCGAGCGGCCTGTCCGCCGCGTATCATCTGACCCGCCTGGGCCACAAGGTCGAGATTCATGAGGCCGGACCGCTCCCCGGCGGCATGCTCCACTTCGGCATCCCCGCCTACCGCCTGCCGCGCGAAGACCTGATGCGCGAAATCCGCCGCATCGAGGCGGCCGGCGTCACTATCGTGCTCGACCACAAGGTTGAGGACGTGCTCGCCGAAAAGGAAGCCGGCGCCTTCGACGCCGTCTTCATCGCCATCGGCGCGCATCTCTCCAAGCACGTCGAAATCCCCGCGCGCGATGCCGTGAAGGTGCTCGACGCCGTCACCATGCTGCGCGAACTGGAGAGCGGCAACGCGCCGCTGCTCGGCCGCCGCGTCATCATCTACGGCGGCGGCAATACCGCCATGGACGCCGCCCGCACCGCCCGGCGCCTCGGCGCCGAGGACGCCATGATCGTCTACCGCCGCGACCGGGCCCACATGCCCGCCCACGCCTTCGAGGCCGATGAGGCGCTCTCCGAAGGCGTGAAGATCAAGTGGCTCACCACCATCAATGCCATCGACGGCAACCGTCTCACCGTAGAGAAAATGCGCATCGGTACGGACGGTCGCGCCCAGCCCACCGGCGAGTTCGAGACGCTGGAGGCCGACGCCGTCGTGCTTGCCCTCGGCCAGGATGCCGACAGCGGCTTCCTCGCGAAAATCCCCGGTGTCGAGCACAAGGCAGACGGCACTGTCATTGTCGGATCCGACATGATGACCGGCTACGCCGGCGTCTTCGCCGGCGGCGACATGGTCCCGTCCGAGCGCTCGGTCACCATTGCTACCGGCCACGGCAAGAAGGCCGCCCGCAACATCGATGCCTGGCTGCGCGGCGAGACCTTCGCCCGCGCCGCGAAGCATCCGGGCATCGCTTTTCCCGACCTGCACCTGCCGATCTATTCCGATGCCGCGGTGTCGGCCGAACGTTCGCTTCCCCTCGACCAGCGCGGCGCCGGCTTCGACGAGGTCGTGACCGGTCTCACTGAAGCCGAAGCGCTTCACGAGGCGCGCCGCTGCCTCTCGTGCGGGAACTGCTTCGAGTGCGACCAGTGCTATGCCGCCTGCCCCGAGGATGCGATCGAGAAACTCGGGCCCGGCCGCCGCTACCGTTTCGACTTCACGCTGTGTACAGGCTGCGCGGTCTGCTTCGAGACCTGCCCGTGCCATGCCATCGAGATGATCCCGGAGCCCGCCCCAGAACCGGCCCGAGCAGCCAGCCGGGAGACCGCGTGATGGGTGTCAGAACCACCATGGACGGCAACACCGCCGTCGCCCACGTCGCCTACCGGGTGAACGAGGTCTGCGCGATCTTCCCGATCACGCCGTCGTCCACCATGGCCGAGCTTGCCGACCAGTGGTCGGCTGAAGGTGTGCCCAACATCTGGGGCAACGTCCCCGTCGTCCAGGAAATGCAGAGCGAGGCGGGCGCGGCGGGCGCCATCCACGGCGCGCTGCAGTCGGGCGCCATGACCACCACCTTCACGGCCTCGCAGGGCCTGATGCTGATGCTCCCCAACATGTACAAGATCGCCGGCGAGCTTACCGCCACGGTCTTCCATGTCGCGGCGCGCTCGCTCGCCACCTCGGCGCTGTCGATCTTCGGCGATCACTCCGACGTCATGGCGACGCGCGGCACCGGCTTTGCCCTCATCTCGTCGGCCAACGTGCAGGAAGCCCACGACAGCGCCCTCATCGCGGAAGCCGCGACGCTGGAGGCGCGCGTCCCCTTCCTGCATTTCTTCGACGGCTTCCGCACCTCGCACGAGTTGAACACGCTGGAGCTTCTTTCCGACGCCGACATCCGCGCCATGATTGCCGACGATCTGGTGCGCGCGCACCGCGCCCGCGCGCTCAACCCCGAGCATCCCTTCGTGCGCGGCACGGCGCACAACCCCGACACGTTCTTCCAGACCCGCGAGGCGGTGAACCCCTACTACGCCGCCGTGCCCGGCATCGTCGAAGGCGCCATGGCGCGCTTTGCCAAGCTCACCGGCCGCGCCTACCGCCTGTTCGAATACGAAGGCGCGCCCGATGCCGAGCGCGTCCTCGTCGTCATGGGGTCCGGCGCCGAGACCGCCCGCCAGACGGCCGAGGAACTCGTCCGTCGCGGCGAAAAGGTCGGCGTCCTGCAGGTCCGCCTCTACCGCCCGTTCTCGGCCGCGCATTTCATCGCAGCTCTCCCCGCCACCGTGAAAGCCATTGCAGTCATCGAGCAGGCCAAGGAGCCCGGCGCTCCCGGCGAGCCGCTCTATCTCGACGTGGTGGCAACGCTCGCGACCGCCGCGGGCCACGGCGACCGCGCCGCGATGCCGGCCGTCATCGGTGGGCGCTACGGCCTGTCGTCCAAGGACTTTACCCCGGCGATGGCGAAGGCCGCCTTCGACGAACTGGCGCGGCGCGACGCCACTGGCCGCTTCGCCGGCCGGAACGGCTTCACCCTCGGCATCGTCGACGATGTCAGCCACACCAGCCTTGCCGTCGACCCCGCCTTCACGGTCGAGCCGCCCGACGCCACCCGCGCCGTGTTCTACGGCCTCGGCGCCGATGGCACGGTCGGCGCCAACAAGAACAGCGTGAAGATCATCGCCGAGGACGCCGGCCGCTACGCGCAAGGCTACTTCGTCTACGATTCCCACAAGTCCGGCGCGCAGACCATCTCCCATCTCCGCTTCGGGCCCGACCCGAT
>Ga0265313_10004585_pt1 | contig 10512 bp, 8 predicted proteins | sample 4123metaG_FD_203122 | JGI IMG/M metagenome (GOLD analysis project Ga0265313, IMG submission 203122) | Rhizosphere microbial communities from Carex aquatilis grown in University of Washington, Seatle, WA, United States - 4-1-23 metaG | ecosystem: Host-associated > Plants > Roots > Rhizosphere >...
GTTTGTTTTTTCACAGTTTTTTCGCCGCCTGGAGAACGGCCTCGACATGCCCGGGAACTTTCACCTTGCGCCAGGTTTCGGCGATGGTGCCCTTCGCGTCCACCAGGAAGGTGGCGCGCTCGACGCCCATGAATTTGCGGCCGTAGAGCGTCTTCTCCCCCCAGACACCGAAGGCCTTGGCGGCGGCCACATCGGGGTCCGAGGCCAGGGTCAGCTTCAGCTTGTGCTTTTCCCGGAATTTCTCATGGCTGGCCAGGCTGTCCTTCGAGACGCCCACCACTTCGACCCCCAGCCTGGCGAACTTGGCGGCGGCGGCGGTGAAGTCGCAGGCCTGGCGGGTGCAACCGGAAGTGTTGTCCTTGGGGTAGAAATAGAGGACGAAAGGCTTGCCCTTCAGCCCGGCGCGGGAAACTTCGGTCCCGGCGCCGGTGGCCAGGGCGAAATCAGGCACCTTGCCGCCCGCCTCTGCGTTGCCTTTCTGCGCCTTGGCAGCCATCCCAACCCCGTCAGGTCCCAACAAAATCAGCTTTTAACCGCATTTAGCCCATATAATGGGGGAAGGCGAGAGAAGAACGCCGGATTCGCCTCAAGAGCCTGCGTTTCTTGCCCTTTTTAGGCCCAACAGATGCGCTTAAAGGCGCGGCGTCCCAGGATCCCGGATTTTGCAGTTTCCCTTCGCCAATTATGTGAAACGGCACCATGTCAGCCGCGCCGCCCTCAGCGTCGGGGTGATCGTGGCGGGGCTGCTGTTTTTCGTGGCCGGGGCGATCCTGCGGCTGCTGATGGGGCCGGTGTCTCTGGGGCCGCTGCGCGGCACCATCGCCGACGCCATCCGCCAGGCGCTGCCCGGCATCACCCTGCAATACGACCAGGCCGCGATCGAATGGAGCCGGGACGAGGGCCGCGTCAACTTGGTGATCCTGGGGGCGCGGATGTTCGATTCCGGCGGCCGCATTGTCGCCCAGGCGCCCAAGGCCGATATCGACCTGGCGGCGCGGCCCTTCCTCTCCGGCCGCTTCGTGGTCCAGCGCATCACCCTGGTGGGGGTGCAGCTGGCGCTGGTGCGGATGCAGAATGGCGGCCTCAGGCTGGGCGTCGAAGCCGACAAGGGCGGCGAGGACCTGATCCAGAAGCTCAGTGACGTCATCAACAAGAGCGGCGGCCCGTCCTCCCTGCAGAGTTTCGCGGTGCGCGATGCGCGGCTGGCGATCTTCGACGAGCCCACCGGCATCTTCGTGGTGGCGCCGCGCGCGGCGTTGAACATGAAGGCGAAGGGCGCGGCGATCGAGGCCGAGTTCGACGCCGATGTCGAGATTTCCGGACGGCGCTCGCACCTTGCCGCCGACCTCACCTTGCCGCCCAGGGATGGGCCGCCTTCGGGCACGCTCACCGTCACCGGCCTGGACCTGCGCGCCCTGGCGGCGAACGCGCCGAAATTCGCCTTCCTCAAGGACATTCCGGTGATCGCGGGGCTGAGCAGCCGCTTCGCCTTCGCCGCCGGCGGCAAGCTGGCCAGGGCCGATTTCGACGCCACCGCCGAAGGCGATGTGCCCATCGCCCTGCTCAAGGGCAAGGTGCTGCATGTCGACCTGTTCAAGCTGTCGGGCCATCTCGACGGTCCCGCCCATCGCCTTACCGTCACCGCCGCCGATCTCGACGCCCAGGAACTCAAGGCGCAGTTCAAGGGCTCCGGCACCCTGAATTACGGCCCGGACGATGTGCTGCAGTCGGTGGCGGGCGAAATGGCGGCCAGCAGGCTGGCTTTCAATGCGCCGGGCATCTTTCCCCACCCGGTGAGCTTTTCCACGCTCGACTTTTCCGGCAGCTACACGCTGGAAACCCGGCGGCTGGATGTCGGCAAGGCCGCGCTCACCGCCCCGTCCCTGGCGGTGGAGGCCAGCGGCGCCGTCACCCTCGATCCGGTGAAATCGCCCGGCCTGGCGATCAGCGGCAAGATCGCCGCCCTGCCGGTGCGCACCCTGCTGAACTATTGGCCGGTCTTCGCCGCGCCGGGCGCGCGGTCCTGGATTGACGCCAACATCTTCGCCGGCAGCATGGGCCCGGCGCAGTTCGCGACCGACTTCGCGCCCGGTGTCGCCGACCAGCCGATCCTGCCCACCGAGGCGCTGAAGATCAGTTTCGCCATGAAGGGCGTGGAGGCCAATTATCTTCCCGGCCTCACCCATCTCACCGGCGTGGACGGCACGGCGCTGGTCACGGGCGATGATTTCAGCGCCGACTTCACGGCGGGGCGGGTGGGCAATCTGGTGGTGAAGAGCGGCCACGCCCTGATCCCGGCCTTCCATCAGCACGGCACGGTCGGCACCTTCACCCTGCATGCCGATGGCGCCATGCCGGAGATCATGGCGCTGATCGACATGAAGCCGCTGGGCTATCCCACCCGCTTTGGCATCGACCCCCGGACCACATTGGGGACGGCGGGCGTCGATCTCAATTTCCGCGTGCCCATGCTGCCCGCCCTGCCGGTGGACGATGTCGGCATCGGGGTCAAGGCCCAGGTCAGCGGCTTCGCCGTCAGCATCGGCCGCCTGCGCCTCAGCGACGGGACGGTGAATTTCGACATCGACAACAACCGGCTGCACCAGAGCGGCAGCGCCGTGCTGGGCGACCAGCGCTTCAACCTGGACTGGACCGAGGATTTCAAGACCGCCGAGCCGGTCACCACCCGCGTCAGCGCCAGGGGCCTGCTGACGCCGGCGGTGCGCGCGCTGCTCCATATCGACATCGGCAGGATCATCACCGGATCCTGGCCGGTCAGCGCCGTCATCACCGGCCATCGCGGCAATCTTCTGCAGGCCGACGCCAGCGTCGATATCACCCCCGCCATTGTCACCGTGCCTTTCGTCAACATGGGCAAGGCGGCGGGCGAGGCCGCCAGCGCCCATGTCGTGGTGAATTTCGCCCAGGACGGCCATGTCTCCGACCAGAGCTTCCGCGTCACCGGCCCCAACCTGACGGCCAACGGCACGGCCAGCTTCGACAGGAATGGCGCATTGACGCAGGTGGACTTCGCCAATGTGCGGCGCGGGCCGCTCAACGATCTCGGCTTCACCCTGACCAAGGGCGCGGGCGGCGATGTCTATGATCTGCATGGCCGCGTGCTGGACGGCTCCAGCATCGGGCGCAACGCCTCCTGCAACGCGCCGGCGGGCGGCGCCATGGGGCCGGACCGGCCCGACGAAAAGCCCGACGGCAACTGGCGCGTCATCGCCCATCTCGAACGCCTGGCGCTGTGCGATGGGCAGTCCATCGCGCCCTTCAGCCTGGACATGGCGGGGATCGGGGAGCGGCCGTCGGCCCTGAGCATGACCGGCGGCCTGGGCAAGGCCGCTCTCAGCGCCGGGCTGGAGAACATCCCGCAGGGCCGGAAGGTAAGCATCGCCGCCGGCGACACCGGAATTCTGGCGCGGGCGCTGTTTTCCTTCACCGGCCTTTCCGGCGGCGCGCTCGCCGTCACCGCCACCCTGCCGGGCCGGGCGGGCGATCCCGATACGGGCGCCGCGATCCCGGATTTCCAGGGCACCCTGACCATCACCAATTTCAAGATGCTCAACCAGTCCTTCTTCGCGCGCCTGTTCTCGGCGGTTTCCTTCACCGGCATCGGCGACCTGCTGCAGAACCAGGGCATCAGCATGGACAAGGCGGAGTTTCCCTTCTCCTCCAAGAACAATGTCATCACCCTCAAGGAGGCGATCTTTTCCGGCGGGGTCGGCGGCACGGCCGACGGCTATATCGACCGGCCGCACAATCTGGTGGCGGTGAAGGGCTCGCTGATCCCGGCCTATGGCATCAACTCTTTCATCAGCAACGTGCCGCTGCTGGGCGACATCCTGGCCTCGAAAAAGGGCGAGGGGATTCTGGGCGTGACCTATTCGATGAGCGGGCCTGTCGACAATCCTGATCTGTCCGTCAATCCGCTGTCGATGCTGACGCCGGGCTTTCTGCGCCGCATCTGGCAGGGCAACATGCCCAACCCCTTGAACGCGCCTTCCAACAAGGCGGCCGCCCCGGCCGGCGATGCGCAGGCCACGGCGCCGAAAGCGCCCGCAAACTAAGCGGGCTTAACGAGAACGTGCTTTTTCTTGCCGCTCGATAGCTTGAGTACGCCGTCGGTGTTGAGCGCGGAGGCATCGACGCTGGCCTTTGGATCGCTGATGGCCACGTCGTTCAGCTTCAGCCCGCCATTGGCGATGAGCTTGCGCGCTTCGGAGTTGGATGAGGCCAGTCCCGCCGCCACCGCCAGGTTGAGAATCCCGTCGGGCAGTTTCGCGGTTATGGTGGGCAGTCCTGCCGCCGAGGCGCCTTCCTCGAAAGCCCGCCGCGCCGTCTCCGCCGCCTGCTCGGCGTCGCCGCGCCCATGCAGGATGGCGGTGGCCTCGGTGGCCAGCACTTTCTTGGCCTCGTTCAGCTCCGCGCCCTGCAGTGCTTCCAGCCGCGCGATCTCGTCCAGCTTCAGGTCGGTGAACAGGCGCAGGAAGCGGCCGACATCGCTATCCTCGGTGTTGCGCCAGAACTGCCAATAGTCATAGACGCTCAGCATGTCCTTGTTCAGCCACACCGCGCCGGAGACGCTCTTGCCCATCTTAGCGCCCGAGGATGTGGTGATGAGCGGCGTGGAAAGTCCGAACAGCTGCGCATTCTCGACCCGGCGGCCGAGATCGACGCCCGACAGGACATTGCCCCACTGGTCACTGCCGCAGGATTGCAGACGGCAGCCATAGCGCCGGTATAGCTCCACATAGTCATAGGCCTGGCAGACCATGTAGTTGAATTCCAGGAAGGATAGCGGCTGCTCGCGGTCGAGGCGGATTTTCACGCTCTCGCGCGTCAGCATCTGGTTGACCGAGAAATGCCGTCCGATCTCGCGCAGGAAGGCGATATATTCCAGCCTGTCCAGCCAGTCGGCATTGTCCACCATGATGGCGTCGCTCGGACCGTCGCCGAACTTCAGCAGGTGCCGGATGCCTGACAGCATGCTTTGCTTGTTGTCCTCGATCTGCTCCGGCGTGAGGATTTTGCGCACATCGTCCTTGCCGGAAGGATCGCCCAGCTTGGTGGTGCCGCCGCCCATCAGCAGGATGGGGCGGTGGCCGGCCTGCTGCAGCCGACGCAGGGTCATCAGCTGCACCAGATTGCCGATATGCATGCTTTTGGCGGTGCAATCGAAACCGATGTAAGCGGTGACACGTTCCTTCTGGAACAGGGCGTCCAGTTCTTCCGGTCCCGAACAGTCGTAATAGGCCCCGCGCGCCGCGAAGCTGCGGAGGAAATCGGACTGGAATTGCGGCGCGGCAGGCATCGGAAGACTCATGTCCCTCATGCTTCGACAAGCTCAGCATGAGGATGTTAAAGCTTCCTCCTCACCCTGAGCCTGTCGAAGGGTGAGCGGCGCGGGAATAGCACATATGCCTGAAATTATGAAAGTCATCGGCCTGATGAGCGGCACCTCGCTGGATGGCGTCGATGCCGCCCTGATCGAGAGTGATGGCGAAGCCCTGGTGCGGCCCGGCCCCGCCCTGACGCTGCCCTATGACGTGCCCACCCGCGGCCTGCTGCGCCAGGCGCTGGAAGACGCCCCCGCCGTCGCCGATGGCGCGCCGATCTCCCATGCCATCCGCGAGGCGCAGCGGGTCTCCACCGAGGCTCATGCCACCGCCGTTCGTGCGCTGCTGGCCAGGGCAGGGCTTTCCTCCGCCCAGGTCGGCCTGATTGGCTTTCATGGCCAGACCATCCTGCACCGGCCGGCCGGGCGGCTGACCTGGCAGATCGGCGACGGGGCGCTGCTGGCGCGGTTCACCGGCATCGACGTGGTCAACGATTTCCGCAGCGCCGACGTGGCAGCGGGCGGGCAGGGCGCGCCGCTGATGCCGCTCTACCATGCGGCCCTGGCTCGGCAATTGGCGCGGAGTTTTTCCTCCCCCGTTTACGGGGGAGGGGGACCGCGAAGCGGTGGAGGGGGGAGCAGCACCGCGTTCACCCAGCCAGTGGCGGTTGTGAACATCGGCGGCGTCTCAAACGTCACCTACATTGACGGCGACACGGTGCTGGCCTTCGACAGCGGCCCCGGCAATGCCCCGATTGACGACTGGATGCATCGCCATACCGGCCGTCCGGTGGACGAAGGCGGCGCGCTGGCGCGGCAGGGGCGCGTGGACGAAGCCGCCTTGAAGACGATGCTGGCGCATCCCTTCTTCGACCGCGCGCCGCCCAAATCGCTCGACCGCCAGGATTTCGGCATGGAGGCGGTGGAGGGCTTGAGCCCCGCCGACGGCGCCGCCACCCTGGCCGCCTTCACCGCTGCCGCCATCGCCCGCGCCCGGGAGCATTTTCCCGCGACCGCCGCCACCTGGATCATCTGCGGCGGCGGCCGCCACAATGATTTCCTGATGGAGCGGCTGCGGGCGCTGGTCGGCGCGCGGGTCTGCCGCAGCGAGGAGGCGGGCTGGGACGGCGATGCGCTGGAAGCCCAGGGCTTCGCCTATCTGGCGATGCGTTCGATCAAGGGCCTGCCGCTGTCGCTGCCCACCACCACCGGTGTGCCGGTACCGATGACCGGCGGCGTGCTGCACCGAGCCCCTTAGTACTTATTGGAATGAAACCCTTTAAAAATCCGCCACAATATCTGTTGGTTATATGCAGTGCCTTCCGTCGAAAAGATTCGTTCGGCATGCACACTCAGCCCGGAAAACATGGCGACAGATAATTGTTCAGGGCTGATTTCGCGGCGTTTTCTTATTTGATCGAAGAAAAAGGTTTTTTCAGATTCATAATAGGCCGGATCTAATAGCAAATGGATCGCGTAATGGACTGAACTGTAGTGTTCGCGCGCAGCACTTTTCCAAAGACGATATCCAATAATAAGCCCGACTGACATTAAGGCGATGATGGCCCAAGGAATGAGACTCATATTCTGCTCTCCTTTGGGTTGGCGTGTTTTTTAACGCCCTTCGCGCGGCCGCGACATCAGGTCGGAGACATAGCCCTTCACCGCATCGACGACGTCAGTCTCGTGCTTGTCGAAGAAATGGTTGGCGCCGTCGATCTTGTTGTAGGTGATCCTGATGCCCTTCTGCGCCGTCAGCCGGTCCACCAGCTTCTGCACATCGGCTTCGGGCACGACATTGTCCCTGGTGCCGTGCACGATCAGGCCGGAGGTGGGGCAGGGCGCCAGGAAGGCGAAGTCATACATGCTGGCGGGCGGGGCGATGGAAACAAAGCCGGTGATCTCGGGCCGCCGCATCAGCAGCTGCATGCCGATCCAGGCGCCGAAGGAAATGCCGCAGACCCAGACATGGCTGGGATTGGGATAGAGCGTGTTCATCCAGTCCAGCACGGCGGCGGCGTCGGAAAGTTCGCCCGCGCCATTGTCGAAGGTGCCCTGGCTGCGCCCGACGCCGCGGAAGTTGAAGCGCACCGAGGTGCAGCCCAGGCCGTGGAACATGTGGAAGAGGTCATAGACCAGCGGGTTGTTCATCGTCCCGCCGAACTGGGGGTGCGGATGCAGCACCAGGGCCATGGGCGCGCCGGGCGCCTTCTGCCGCTGATAGCGGGCCTCGATGCGGCCTGCGGAACCCGGAAGAATAATGTCAGGCATCGCGCATGGCCCCCCACGGGCCGAACCCAAATGTTTCAGTCGGATTTTCCCGGCCCCGAGCCGAAAATAATTCCAACAATTTCAGTATGTTACAAGGTACGATTGGACGCACGGAGCAATACTTGACCGTACTAGTCGGGAAATCTATATCCAGCCTGAGCCGGGAGCGCCCTTCTACCCAAGGGGAGCGCCGCCAGCCAAGGAAAATCGCAGCTTTTCCGACGGAGCCGCCATGCGACTGAGCACCAAGGGACGATACGCCGTGATGGCGATGGCCGATCTGGCCGGGAACCAGGGGGGCGAGGGCGGCGGCAAGCCGGTCGCCCTGGCCGACATTGCCCGGCGCCAGGACATTTCCCTGTCCTATCTGGAACAGCTCTTCGCCAAGCTGCGGCGGGGCGGCCTGGTCACCAGCGTGCGCGGCCCCGGTGGCGGCTACCGCCTGTCCCGCTCCTCCACGGATCTGCGCATCGCCGACATCATCGTGGCGGTGGACGAGCCCATCGCCGCCACCCGCTGCAAGCCCGGCTCGTCCAAGGGCTGCACCAAGACCGGCGCCCGCTGCGTCACCCATGACCTGTGGGAGGAACTGGGGCAGCAGATCCATGTCTTCCTTTCCTCGGTCTCGCTGGCCGATGTGGTGGAGCGGCGGGTTCTGGGCCGCGCCCGGCCTTGCAATGATTCCGGCTTCGCCGGGGGCAACGATTCCGTGGCCGAGGTCGCCGCCGAATAGGCACGCCATGCATTATCTCGATCACAACGCCACTTCGCCGCTCCGCCCAGAATCCCTGGCGGCGGTGACCCATGCCCTGGCCATCGGCGGCAATCCCTCCTCCATGCATGCCCGCGGCCGCGCCGCCCGCGCCATCATGGACGATGCCCGGGCGGAGATCGCCCGCCTCGCCGGTGCGCCCGCGCATGAGATCATCTTCACCAGCGGCGCCACTGAGGCCGCCAACCTGGCCCTGGCCGGCGCCATCGAAGGCGCCATCGACCAGCATGAGGCCGACAAGAAGATCGCCCGCATCACCCGCCTGTTTGTTTCCGCCATCGAGCACCCAGCCGTGTCGGCGCCCGCCCGGCGCCTGGCCGAGCGCGTGCCGGGGGTGCGGCTGGAAATCCTGCCGGTGACGGCGGACGGCGTGCTGGACACCGAAGCCCTGCGCGTGGCGTTGCGCGAAGGCAAGGGCCGCGCCCTGGTGGCGGTGATGGCGGCCAACAACGAGACCGGCGTGATCCAGCCCATCGCGGAGGTCTCGCGCCTGGTGCGCGAAGCGGGCGCCCTGCTGCTGGTCGATGCCGTGCCGGCGGCGGGCAAGATCGCGCTGGATGCCGCGCTGTGCGATTACATGGTTTTGGCGGCGCACAAGCTGGGCGGGCCGCAGGGCGTCGGCGCCCTGATCGTGGCCAAGAACGCGCCCTTCGCGCCCCAGACCGTCGGCGGCGGCCAGCAGGGCGGCCTGCGCGCCGGCGCCGAGAATCTTTCCGGCATCGCCGGGTTCGCCGCCGCGGCGCGCGTGTTGCGCGACAGCGAGGGCGAGCTGGCCCGCATCCGGCATCAGCGCGACCGTTTCGAGGCGCTGCTGCAGGCGGCGGCGCCCGAAGCGGTGATTTTCGGCGCGGCGAGCCAGCGTCTGATCGGCACCTCCAATTTCGCCCTGCCGGGCCTGCTGTCCGAAACCGCGCTGATCGCGCTGGACCTGGATGGCGTCATGCTCAGCGCCGGTTCCAGCTGCTCCACCGGCAAGGTCTCCGCCTCGCATGTGCTGGCGGCGATGGGCGTGGACCCGGCCCTGGCCAATTGCGCCCTGCGCCTCAGCCTGGGCTGGAATTCGGAGATGGACGACATCGAGGCGGCGATCGCCTCGCTCACCAAGCTGTGGCAGCGCAAGACCGCCAGGGAGGCCGCATGAGCAGCGCCGCGACCCGCGATGCCGTTGCCGAGATCGGCGACAAGTACAAATACGGCTTCGTCACCGACATCGAGATGGAGCGCGCGCCCAAGGGCCTGTCGGAAGACACGGTGCGCTTCATCTCGGCCAAGAAGGGCGAGCCGGAATGGATGCTGGAATGGCGCCTGGCCGCCTTCCGCCGCTGGCTGACCATGAAGGAGCCGAACTGGGCGCGGGTGCATTATCCCAGGATCGACTATCAGGACGCCTATTACTATGCCGCGCCCAAGAACACGCCGCTGAAGCAGTCGCTGGACGAAGTCGATCCCAAGCTGCTGGAGACCTACAACAAGCTGGGCATTCCGCTGAACGAGCAGATGGCCCTGGCCGGGGTGGCGGTGGACGCGGTGTTCGACAGCGTCTCGGTCGCCACCACCTTCAAGGAAAAGCTCAACGAGGCGGGGGTGATCTTCTGCCCGATCAGCGAGGCGATCCGCGACTATCCCGACCTGGTGAGGAAATATCTCGGCACCGTGGTGCCGGTGACCGACAATTTCTTCGCCACGCTCAATTCGGCGGTCTTCTCCGACGGCACCTTCGTCTATGTCCCCAAGGGCGTGCGCTGCCCGATGGAGCTGTCCACCTATTTTCGCATCAACGCGTCGGAAACCGGCCAGTTCGAGCGCACACTCATCGTTGCCGATGCCGATAGTTTCGTCAGCTATCTCGAAGGCTGCACCGCGCCCAAGCGCGACGAAAACCAGTTGCACGCCGCCGTGGTTGAGCTGGTGGCACTGGACCACGCCGAGATCAAGTATTCCACGGTGCAGAACTGGTATCCCGGCGACGAGGAAGGCAAGGGCGGCATCTTCAACTTCGTCACCAAGCGGGGCGATTGCCGCGGCGACCATTCCAAGATTTCCTGGACGCAGGTCGAGACCGGTTCGGCCATCACCTGGAAGTATCCCAGCTGCATCCTGCGCGGCGATCATTCGGTGGGCGAAT
>Ga0265313_10004587_pt1 | contig 10511 bp, 5 predicted proteins | sample 4123metaG_FD_203122 | JGI IMG/M metagenome (GOLD analysis project Ga0265313, IMG submission 203122) | Rhizosphere microbial communities from Carex aquatilis grown in University of Washington, Seatle, WA, United States - 4-1-23 metaG | ecosystem: Host-associated > Plants > Roots > Rhizosphere >...
AGAGCGCTCCAGGCGCAAAAATTCAAAGACGCAACCGAGCCGCTTACTAAAGCCATCAAGCAAAGCTCGATAAGCACCAGTCGCGACTACCATAATGCCGTCATGGCGGCAGCAAAAACAAGGTCACTCGATCAGTTTTTTGAGATCAAAGATCGCAATATGTACCTGATCAACAGCTACATTGCTCGAGGAATTGCTAACAGCAGTTTGAATGAAAACAAGAAAGCAATTGAAGATTTCTCTTCGGCTCAGAGAGCATTTTCATTTTCAGCCAAAGCAATGTGCAATAGAGGGCGCACTTACATGAAAATGAACATGCCTCAAGAAGCACTGAAAGATTTGAATGCAGCGATTGCCATCGCACCCGAATTGGTAGAAGCATATGCCAATCGAGCCATAGTCTATCGTGTTTTGCAGCAACCAGGAAAATCTGAACAAGACTTGAAGAAGGTCGCCGAGTTGCGGAAAAAGCCAGATTATGAGTACGTCGAGAGTGCCTATCACAGAGACCGCTTAACTGATGACGCCCTCAAGCAGGATCCTTCCAACTATATCTTGCTCACCGATAAGGGATTTAGACTTTCCCACGAGAATCTGGACACTCAAGCAATTCCTGTATTTAAGAAGGCAATTCAGTCCAACTCTAAGTTTGTCGAGGCATATGGCGGACTTACAGATTGTTATCTCGCCCAGGAAAATTTCGAAGCCGCACTGGCAACCGCCAAACAAGCGGAGAAGATCAGCCCGAACGATAAGAAAGTGCTGATGCGTATGGCCGTAATCTACCAAAACACCGATCGTCTCAAGGAAGCAGAACCTTATTTCAGGCGTATCTTGAAGTTCCCAGCCAAGGAGCCTGAAGAATTCCGCTTTCGAGCCCTCTGCTATCTTTCAATGAAAGAACCGAGACTGGGCTTGGCAGAGAGTGAAAAATGCCTGCAACTCGCTCCGCAAATGTATCGAAGCTGGGATGACAAAGCCCTTTGCTTGTGTGACTTAAAACGCTACACGGAAGCTATTCAGGCAGAAAATCGAGCGATCAAGCTGAAACCGAATTTCGCTACTTCCTATATTCACAGGGCCCAGATACAAGCTCGAATGCACAACCTCGATGCAGCAGAAGCAGATCTCGAGCGGGCGCTGGCTATAGATCCCAAAGACAAGGCAATCTATCGCATCAAAGGTGCTGTTGAGGCAATGAAAGGGAATCTGGAATTGAGCGTAGTGGATGGACAGACAGGCAACTCACCATTTAAAAGATCGGTAAAAGGTGTTTCCATGGACGCTCTAAAAAAGGAGATCGCGTCATATAGTCATGTCATCTCGACAATCCCTTCTCAACCGGCGCCCTTTTACGATCGAGCCGTCTTGTACATTGCCAGTGAAAAACTGAGCGAAGGCATCTCAGACTTGCGCACCTACTTGAAGCTGTCAAAATGGAGCGGACGAGCAGCCTCTTATGCAGCCAGTTTGCTGGCACTGGCATTGAGAGAAAGCGGGCAGAGTAAAGAGGCCGATCAAGTTCTGAAAAATGCCGCCAGGAGCATCAGCACAGCCAACAGCGTGCCGATTCTCGACCTGCTGAGCGGGCGGAGCGACGAGCAGACACTTTTGAAAACCTCCAGCAAATCCAATGTGGAAACACGAGACCGTTTACTCCTGGGCATCCACCTCTGGCAGCAACAAAAGATTTCAGAGGCGCAAAAACAGCTGGATTGGGTGTTGAAAAAAGGAGACCAGAACATAGATGAATACGTTCTGGTCTCTACTTATCTTCGAAAAGTGGCCTTTACTCCCAGGAGAGAGCTCCGCCAGTTTGATAGTCAATAACGCGCGTTTCAAAGAAGTTTTTCTCTTTCTTCAAGTCGAGCATTTCGCTCATCCAGGGGAAAGGATTCTTGGCGCTGTCATATTTTCCGGGCAGACCGATCTGTTTCATCCGTCTGTTGGCGATGAATCGCAAATACTCCGAGAACATAGAAGAATTGAGTCCGAGGACGCCGCGCGGCATTGTAGCGACAGCATATTGATATTCCAGTTCTAGTCCCTGGTCGAACAGTTCGACAACCTCTTTTTCAAACTCCGGGGTCCAGAGGTGCGGATTTTCAAATTTGATCTGATTGATCAAATCAATGCCGAAATTGAGGTGCATCGACTCATCTCTGAGGATGTATTGGAATTGCTCGGAGGAGCCGGTCATCTTGTTTTGTCGACCGAAGGAGAGCATCTGCACAAATCCTACATAGAAGAACAATCCTTCCATGATTCCGTAATAGCCAATCAGGTTGCGCAAGAAACGCTGATCGGTTTCAGGGGTTCCGGTGTTGAAATTGGGATCGGCCAATTCCTGGGTGAACTGCAATTCGAAGGCATCTTTGTCATGGATGGACGGCACTTCGCGATACATGTTGAAGATCTCGCCTTCATCCAGACCAAGGCTTTCAATGACATACTGATAAGCATGCGTATGCACCGCTTCTTCAAAGGACTGGCGCAGCAAATACTGGCGGCATTCGGGATTGGTGATATGGCGGTAAATAGCCAACACCAGATTATTTGCCACCAGTGAGTCCGCTGTCGAGAAAAATCCCAGGTTGCGTTTGATGATCAAGCGCTCATCGTCGGTCAATCCATTTGGATCTTTCCATAGCGCGATGTCGCGTGCCATGCTGATTTCTTGCGGCATCCAGTGGTTGGCGCAGGAATCCATGTACTTCTTCCAGGCCCATTCATACTTGAAGGGAACCAGTTGGTTGAGATCGGCGCGGCAGTTGATAATGCGCTTATCGTCAACTCTCAAGCGTTTGGCGTTGAAGTTGATTGTCTCAACACCCGTTACTCCTGCTCCCGGGGCTTCATCCGGTGCAAAACTGATCGTCTCTACCTGCTGAGGTGGAACTTTTGCTTGAGGCTGAGCCGCTTGAGTTAAAACAGCCGGTTCAGTTGAAACTGCTGTCTGAACGGGGGCGGATTGTTGGACCGGGGCATTCGCCTGTTGGCTCGGCTGACTGCTTTGCTGCACTGGTGGAGCAGGCTGCGCAGGCTTGGCAGCAAGCGCATCTGTTTTCTGTTGGTCTGGCGGTGTGAAATCGTCATCAAATGACAGCATTAGGGGTCCTCAGCGTTATTGGGATTCTACGGATTAACTCGGTTATTACTGACAGGCCTCACATTCCGGATCAGCTAGCAGACAAACACTTACAGAGGTAATATCACTTGCTGCTTGCGGCTCGGGATTAGAAGAATTCGAAACTGCATTCAGTGTGGTCGAGGCAATCGTTGATTTTTCGGCATTGGTTGCACTCAGTGTGCGCAGGTAATAGGTTGTCTTAAGACCCTTGCGCCATGCCAGTTTGTACATGGTGTCCATTTTCTTGCCGCTGGGCTCGGACATATAGAGGTTGAGACTTTGCGATTGGTCGATCCACTTTTGCCTACGCGAACCGGCTTCGATTAGCCATTGCGGTTCGACCTCAAAGGCGGTGGCATAAATGTCCTTGAGATCTTGGGGAACTCTTTCAATATTGCGCAGAGAGCCATCAAAGTACTTGAGGTCATGAACCATGACTTCATCCCACAATCCACGCGCCTTGAGCTCTTCCACCAGGTACTGGTTGACGACGGTGAAATCGCCGGAAAGATTGGATTTGACGTAGAGATTTTGGAAGGTCGGCTCAATTGACTGACTGACGCCGGCGATATTGGATATGGTGGCAGTGGGAGCAATGGCCAGGCAATTGCTGTTGCGCATGCCATGCTTGGCAATATGCTCGCGCACCGGTTTCCAATCGAGGCGGCTGGTCCGATCGACTTCGACAGTGGTATTGCGCGCATTGTCGACCAGATCGATGCTGTCCTGAGGAAGGATGCCGCGATCCCAGAGCGAGCCCTTGTAGGTCGCGTAAGTGCCGCGCTCAACAGCCAATTCGCTGCTGGCCAGAATTGCGTAATAGCTGACCGCTTCCTGACTGGCATCGGCGAATTCCATCGCTTCTTGAGATGCATATGGAATCTTCAGCATATTGAGTGCATCCTGGAAGCCCATGATGCCCAGACCGACCGGACGGTGCTTAAGGTTGGAATTGCGTGCTTTGCCGACGCTGTAATAGTTGATTTCAATGACGTTGTCGAGCATGCGCATAGCGGTGCGAACTGTTTTGGCCAGCTTCTTCACGTTGAGCGCGCCGTTAATCATGTGCGCTGTCAGGTTGATGGAGCCCAGGTTGCAAACGGCGATTTCATTCTCATTGGTATTGAGCGTAATTTCGGTGCAAAGGTTGGAGCTATGCACGACACCGATATGCTGCTGCGGGCTGCGCAGATTGCAGACATCTTTGAATGTAATCCAGGGATGCCCGGTTTCATAAAGCATGGAGAGCATCTTGCGCCAGATGTCGGCAGCGGCTACGCGCTTGAAGCACTTAATCTCGCCATTGTCGGCTTTTCTTTCGTAGCTTTCATAAGCTTGCTTGAACTGATTGCCGAAAAGATCGTGCAGGTCTGGAGTTTCATCAGGGCTGAAGAGCGTCCACTGACCGTTTTCCATAACCCGTTCCATAAACAGATCGGGCACCCAATTGGCTGTGTTCATGTCATGGGTGCGGCGGCGATCGTCACCGGTGTTCTTTCTCAATTCGAGGAATTCTTCGATATCGAGGTGCCAGGTTTCTAAATAGCAGCAAACAGCACCTTTGCGTTTTCCGCCTTGATTGACGGCAACGGCAGTGTCATTGACGACTTTCAAGAAAGGTACAACGCCCTGGCTCTTGCCGTTGGTACCCTGAATATGAGCGCCGAGAGCACGGACTGAAGTCCAGTCATTGCCCAGCCCGCCTGAGAATTTGGAAAGCAGGGCATTTTCTTTCAATGCATCGTAGATGCCGGAGAGATCATCTTTAACAGTGGTCAGAAAGCAAGATGAGAGTTGCGGGCGGTGGGTGCCGGAATTGAAAAGAGTGGGTGTGGAGGACACGAAGTCAAAACTGGAGAGAATTTCGTAGAACTGAATAGCTCTGTCTTCTCTCTCCACTTCGTTGACGGAAAGTCCCATTGCTACACGCATCCAGAATGTTTGCGGCAACTCGAAACGCTTGCCGTTTGTATGGAGCAAGTAGCGATCGTAGAGTGTTTGCAGTCCAAGATATTGGAATTTCAAATCGCGATCAGGCTTCATGGCTTTGCCGAGCTTATCGAGATCGAATTGCGCCAGCCTTGGATCAAGCAATCCAGCGGCAATGCCTTTGTCGACGTAAACCGGCAAGTAAGCGTGATACTTCTCTGCCATGTCTTTGTGGGCAACCCGTTCGCCAAGGATTTCTTCTCTGATTTGTTCCAACAAAAGACGTGCGCTTACATATGAATAGACTGGATCTTTTTCAATCAAAGTGCGGGCTGTGAAAATCGCTGAGCGAATTACTTCAGCTTCGCTGACACCGTCATAAAGAGAAGACAAAGTCGATTCGACGATATTGGCTGGTGAAGCGGCTTCGCCCAGACCTTCGCAAGCGTCCAAGATCATGGCGTTGAGTTCGGCTACATCCAATTTCTTGGCTTTGCCGTTGGCACCAATTACGGTGTATGAATGAGCTCCACCTTCGTCGCCCTGTTTTGCACTTCTTTCTTTGGCCCGTTCATCTCTATAAAGAACGTAGCTTCTGGCCACTTCGTGCTCGCCCGAGCGCATCAGTCCGATTTCGACTTGATCTTGAATGTGTTCGATGTGCAACACGCCGCCATCCGGCAAGCGCTTCATTAGTGTTTCCACAACCTGAGTAGTGATTTTGCCGACGATATCTTTAATGCGCGAGCTTTCTGCACCGGACTCGCCTTCAACAGCAAGAAATGCCTTGGTCATAGCCACTTGAATCTTGGACGGCTCGAATTCAACGACGCTGCCGTTCCTGCGCACGACCTTATAAAGTGAAAGCTGACGGTTACCTACTTCCGTAGACTTGGTTGCTGTTGTTGTCTGACTCATGAATCGACTCCAGATTTTTTTGTCGGCGTATAAAGAAAAACCTCCCGGCTCACGGAACCAGAAGGATGGTCCAAGCAGAAGTAAAACTTCTCCTTTTTGACTCATCCTCTTTGCCGCGAAGAGGTGTCATATAAAAGCACTCAGGTGGGTAGTCTGACTTTCAAAACTGCGCGCATCTTTTTATGGAGTGTTCGCTTGTTTCAATCACAGTTGCGGGACAGCGGTGGAATCGCACCACACTTCCCCCACCAGATTCATTTCTGAACCCCTGGTAGTTGCTGAATGCTCAGCTTGATCTGTTTGAAGATCGCCCGTATTGGGATAACGACACCCTAAAATTACACTTGGACTGGGACTTTGGCAATTGATCCGATCGATACGCTGATCGCGTTTCTTTTGTCTGCGATCCAGATATACTCGATATCTGAAGCATCACCGGAGGCTCGCAAACATTGAGCCTGTCGCAGTACTCCAGATAGATTAAATGACGCATTCTGCGTAACATGTTTATCAGCAAAAAGTTTTGGCGGTGAAAAAACGGGCATTGGCGGAGTGAAAGGTTCAAAGAATTCAAAAGAGTTCAAGAAAAACTCAAAAATGAAGGTTCTGAGAGAGCTCTATACAAATGAATGACTTTCTCAGCGACCTTATCGTTGTAGTGCGCAAAGAGCTCCTTTATATCTTTCGCGTACCGGACGTTTTGATTTTTTCGGTCTTTATACCGATGGTTCTTTATCCTGTGTTAATGGTAGGGGCCGGAGCATACAGCGCCTGGGCAGTAGCCAACCAGAAAACGCAAATATATAGAGTAGCTATCCCCGAAGACCCACCTGAAAGTCTCCAGCGTGTCATTGCCCTGCTCAAGGCAACCGGACGCATCACGGCCGTGCCGACTAAGAATCCGGACGATGACGTCCGCAAGGATTTGGTCAGTGTGGCTTTATGCGCGCTGCCGTCAGAGGGGGGTCTGGAAGTCCACTATGAAGACACCTCCGTCAGTGCCAACGAGCCGGTGCGATTCATCGTCGACACACTGGATGCCGAAGAAAACAATCAGGTGACAAAGATACTCGTCAACCACGGGCTTTCTAAGGAAGAGCTGGAACCGCTCGATGTTCGGCTCAGAGATATAAGCGCCATTAATGCAGAAAGCAAATTACCGCCAATGGACACTCGCTTTGCCGAGACATATGCACCACTGCTTAGATTGGGCACTGTGCTGGGGATTTTCTTTCTGCTTTCCAACGCGCGCTCTTCTGCAGTTTCGCCTGCCGTATTCATGCTCGCGCAGGAGCGCGATCTAAAGACACTGAAAGCGACCTTGAGCCTGCCGGTGAGCTGGAATACTCTGGTGCTCGGAAAAGCCATCGCCGTGTCTCTTATGGCATTGCTTTCGGTTTTTGTGAATTCGATCGGCGTTGCGCTTTTGGCTTGTTTCATTATTTACAGCCTGGTGACGCGACTGCCGTCCGCCAGAATGACGATAGAGTCGATAATTCAATCAATTAGCCCGACAACTATCGGTTTGATCACTACCTGTGGGCTGCTTGACATTCTCCTTTCATCTTGTTCGCTGCTTTTTTTGTGCACTCTCTCTCGCACCACCAAAGAAGCTCAGTCGATGTTGATTATCTCCAGCCTGGCCATGGTCGGTCTGTCCATTTTTGCCCTGGCGCCCGATCAGAGCCTGACATGGCAGACGGCGCTCATACCAATTATGAATCTGCTCCTTGTCATCAAGTCGGCAAGCGCGGGTACCCCGGCGCCGCTTCCCGTCTTCATTACAATTGCCGAGACGATGCTGCTAATATACGGCGCAGTGCACCTGACAGCCTTTCGGCTGGGCCAGGAGTCTTTCATTTTGTCGGGCGAAACGCATTTTCGATGGCCCTGGCAAAGCCGGACAAAACGCCCAATAAAAGGAAATGGCAGTTGACGATAAATGCGCAGGGAGTAAAAAAATGGTTTTACGATCGCAAGCGCGGTGAATTTCCTGCCGTCGATGATGTTACTTTCGAATGCAAGAATGGCGAGATTTTTGGTTTGCTTGGTCCCAACGGTGCCGGCAAAACCACAACTCTCATGATCATCACAACCATTTTGAAACCCGATCAAGGCAAAGTGGAAGTGAATGGATTCGACGTGGCCACCAATCCCGAAGGTGTGCGCCTGCAATTCGGCTTCGTTTCATCCGATGCGGCGCTCTATGATCTTTTAACGCCGCGCGAAACTCTGGCTTTTGTGGGCAAATTATCGAAGTGCCCGAAGGAAAAACTATCAAAGCGCATCGATGAATTAATCAAATTACTCGATATAACCTCGTTCGCGGACACGCGCTGCCAGGCGCTCTCCACCGGGATGAAACAGCGTGTGGCCATTGCGCGCGCGCTCGTTCACGATCCGCCCGTCATTATCATGGACGAACCGACCAGCGGGCTGGACGTTCCCACCATGAACTCGGTTCACCAATTGGTGAAACAATGCCGCGAGATGGGGAAATGCGTGCTTTTCTCCACTCACATCATGAGCGAAGCAGAAAAACTTTGCGATCGCATCGGCATCATCAATAAAGGAAAACTGCTGGCCATGGGCACGGTCAGCGAGCTGAAAGAAAAATATTCAAAACCGGACCTGGAAGAAATTTTTCTTGCTGTTGTCGGAGGCAATGAAAGCAATGGGTCATGAAATTACGACCCTGATGCGAAAAGAGTTCGTCGAGTGCATTCGCGAATTCAAATCACTCGGTCTTTTCATTGTCTTTTGTATGTTCTTTTTTCCAATGTTTTCGCTCTTCGGCAACACTGAAATTTCCGCTGCGCTGATTGAAGACTCGCTCACCAACAAGAAAGGAAAGGTTGGGGTCAGAGGAGACGTCGAACTAGTGAGACAGGTTCTCAGCAAGAAGAAAGAACTCGAGATCAAACCCTTGCTCGATTTGGATCCTGTCAAGTCGGTAGAAACAGGGGTATACGATATCACCGTGGTGATGCCGGTGCAGTCAAAAGTTGCCGGGGCAAAGGGCAGACAATTATCGTCAGGTAAGCCTGATCAGCAGAAAGACACCATCGATATTTTTTATGACTCCCACGCGGAAGGCACCATTACCTGGGCCGTTGAAGTTGCAGCCGCAATGAATACCAGCCAAATGCAAATGCTCAAGTCCAAGCTCAGGCAAATTGGCGTCGAAAGCTATCCGGATGCCCTGCCCAGGGTCAGCTACAAGAGCATTTCCGATGTGGCCCGGCAAGGCGCTCAGCCGCTCAGTGATACATTGCCGACGGTGATCCTTTTTTTCATCACCACCGTCGCCATTGGCGGCGCCATTGGCGGTATCACCATGGAAAGAGAGAACAAGCGTCTCTCTATGTTGTTGCTTCTGCCCATCAAGCGAACAAGCATCCTTTATTCTTTACTCTTTGTGGTCTCGATAATCTCACTTCTGCCGGTTCTGGCTGGACTCTTTTCTCTCTCCTGGGCATTTTCCCTCGATGAAATAGCCGACCGCTTGCGACTGCATCATCTGGCTGTCACCATTCCTCCGGAAACGGTGGCTGGGCTAATGTTGCTGTCCATCCCGATTGCCATTTCAGTGACGGCAAGTTCGCTGCTCTTTTCTTGCTACTACAGAGTCGCCCAGCAGGCTCGCGGTTATTCGCTGATATTTATGGTGCTTTTAAACGGAGTGATCAGGTACATATTGACTTTCAAGTCTCTCGACAGCATCATGCCTTTTGTTCCGATTGCCAACTCGGTTTACATCATGCAGCAGGCCCTGGACGGGAAGATAGACCCCGCGCAAATCATCATCGCCACATTCATAACACTTGGCGTTTCATTCTGGATGATTCAATTTGGAGCAGGAAAGTTGAACGACGAAAAACTGTTGCTGGGTATTGAACGAGCCCCGAAGTTTCGCCCCAAAACCTCGTAGCCGCAGCGTTGCACGCGGCTTTTTCATTGTATCTACCGCGGCTCTCAGTTTTTTTTTAAAGCGCGTGCAACGCGCGGGCTACGAACGTAGTTTCTCCACCAACTGCGGCAAAACAACGCCTGATGGTCCGGCCAGAAACAGATCGCAGGAGTCGGTCAATTCAGTTCGATTGGGATTGACTTCGATAATTTTTGCGCCATTGCGTTTTGCCACAAAGGGCAATGAAGCGGCTGGTTGAACCAGACCGGAGGTGCCAACGACAAGCGCAAGGTCAGCCTTTTCTGCGGCAACAAATGACTCTTTCATTAGTTTGTCAGGCATGGCTTCTCCAAACCAGACGACGTCCGGGCGAATCAAAGAACCACATTCACAGTGCGGAGGCTCCTCAAGGTTAGGAGCGACTTCCTTTTGTTCGTGGCCTTTATCGAAGCATTTGAAGCGCAAAATGCTTCCATGAATTTCCACTACATCGGTGCTTCCGGCGCGGATGTGCAGTCCATCGATATTCTGCGTCACAAGAAAGAACTCAGGCACAAGTTTTTGCAATTCCGCTAAGGCAAAATGCCCGGGATTCGGTTTCACATCTTTTACTTTATCCCGGCG
>Ga0265313_10004589_pt1 | contig 10509 bp, 11 predicted proteins | sample 4123metaG_FD_203122 | JGI IMG/M metagenome (GOLD analysis project Ga0265313, IMG submission 203122) | Rhizosphere microbial communities from Carex aquatilis grown in University of Washington, Seatle, WA, United States - 4-1-23 metaG | ecosystem: Host-associated > Plants > Roots > Rhizosphere >...
ATCGTCATCGGCGCCGGGCAGGGGCCCGGCACCGGCATGGGCAACGGCCGCGCGACGGTGATCCGCTTCGCGCAGGAAGGCGCAACGGTGCTCGCGGTCGATCGCGATCTGGCGTCGGCGCAGGAAACCTGCGCGATGGCGGCGAAAGACGGCAAGGGAAAGTGCGAAGCCTTCGAAGGTGACGTGACGCGCGAAGCCTCGATGCAGGCGATGATCGCGCACGCAAAGCAGAAATACGGCCGCATCGATGTTCTTCATTACAACGTCGGCGTCAGCATCGCCGGCGGCGACGCCCCGCCGACCGAGATCACCGAAGACGCATTCGACCGCATCGTCACCATCAACCTGCGCGGCATGGTGATGGCCTGCAAGCACGTGCTGCCGGTGATGCGCGCGCAGAAGTCCGGCGCCATCATCGGCATCTCGTCGGTCGCGGCGTGGGAGAACTATCCGTATGTCACCTACAAGGCGACCAAGGCGGCGATGGTCGCCTACGTGCAGCAGCTCGCGATCCACAATGCCGAGCACGGCATCCGCGCCAACGTCATCCTGCCCGGACTGATGGACACGCCGATGGCGGTCGACACCCGCGCGCGGCACGCCAACAAGAGCCGCGCCGAAGTCGCGGCGATGCGCGACTCGCACGTGCCGCTGCGCAAGAAGATGGGCACCGCCTGGGACGTCGCGAACGCGGCGCTGTTTCTGGCCTCCGACGAGGCCAACTTCATCACCGGCGTGGCGCTGCCGGTCGATGGTGGGGCGCTGGTGAAAATCGGCTGATTAATCGGAGTAGCGGCTAAAACGTTTTCGCCTTTTCCCATAAATTACGGGATTAAGATTTCTGTGAAGCGGCCGGTCACTGACAAATCAAAGATAAACGGCCTTTTTGTCGTGAGCGCGCGTTTCGAGATGCCATCGAACCATCGCGTGAAGTAGCGCATTTTATCCCACGTTGGATCGTTGGCCCCGGGAAGATAGAAGCATCCGGCGTTATACTGCTTAACTGCTGCCCGTTCCGGTAGGAGTGCATGAAATTTTCGGTCATGGCTGAAAATGATCCAGCCTTCGGCTGCAACCTTCGATAACCACACGTCGTGCGGAGTATTTTGCGCAAACCGAAATTTATTCTTTGGATCGTGGTGATATTCGACAGAAAAAGGTGGCCGTGCCGTCCTGATTGCCTCTGGAAAGCGCTTTCCAAAATTACGATCAAAGTAAAACGTTAGTGCAGCACTGACGATCTTTCTCTCCCCGACGCCACACGCTCTTCGAATTTCAGCGCTGCTTTGACCTCCTCAGTTTTAAGGCCAAAGTCTTCAGCAATATCAGTGTTGCTTTCTCCAGCTTCAAACCGCCCGCGAATAACCCAAGTTGGAGTGCCGTGGACCGCCGGTGCGCCGAATGAAACTCGCGGGTCGATGATGATTGGCAATCCTTGACCAGCTACGTGCCAGCGAAGCGCAACATCATCCTCGTATTCAAACTCTCGCAACCTGCCAATTATCGACTCCCACGCGAGTTGGCCGCCCTGGTCTGCCTGAAGTATGGTGCCGTCTTTCACATCGACTTGCTGAGAGTCGAGGTACAGGTGTTTGGCGTTTTCCTTGAATCGATATTGCGCAAATGGATATTCGCTCTTGAGCTCGTTCGCCGCGTATGCGCGAGTTGCGCGAATGTTTTTCATCGGAACGCCTGCCTTCCGGAAAGCGGCGACTACGGCGACTTCGATCAATTGGTAATACGAAAGGGCCGAGCGTGCTTCACGCTGTTTGAGGAGCGCAGCGTCGATCTTGTGCCACTGCACTACAGTTTGCGGAGCAATCTGCGCATATGCTGCCGCTTCCCCGATTTGGTAGGTCGGGAGAGTGAGGCGGCGAAGCCACGGCTTATTCGATCGTTCAGAAACTAGGGTAGTCATTGCTCTGGACTCACTTCTTGAGAGTAGGGCTTTATCGACCGTCTTTGCTACGCCCGGACCGTCAACGCCGGACAACAAAAGCTGATGCGTTTTTCCCTCGCATTTGACTTGACCCGCGGCGGGCACCTGATAAGAACGTAACGGGAACGATATATTGACCCTATTTTTAACGGGGACAAGTGCAGGCGCGGCGTGCAGCAGCCGCGAACCTCGGCGGCAGCCGGGGTAGTTTGGTTCGGAAGCGCAGGGAGAGAGCGATGGCAGGCAGCGTCAACAAAGTGATTTTGATCGGCAATCTCGGCAAGGATCCGGAAATTCGCCGCACCCAGGACGGCCGCCCGATCGCCAATCTCAGCGTCGCGACGTCGGAAAGCTGGCGCGACAAGACGACTGGCGAGCGCAAGGAAAAGACCGAGTGGCACCGCGTCGTCATCTTCAACGAGGGCCTGTGCAAGATCGTCGAGCAATACCTGAAGAAAGGCTCGAAGGTTTACCTGGAAGGTGCTCTGCAAACTCGCAAATGGACGGATAAGGAAGGCCACGACAAATACTCGACCGAAGTCGTGCTGCAGGGTTTCAACTCGCAACTGACTATGCTCGACACCCGCGGTGGCGGCGGCGCATCCGCGGACAGTTCCGACAGCGATTTCGGCTCAAGTGGAACCAGCATGCCGCGCGAACGCAAGCCTGCCATGGCCAGCGCTGGCGGCAAGCGCGACGACATGGACGACGAGATTCCGTTTTAGGCCGCTTCGCCCGTCGCAAGGCTGCGCAGCGTTGGCTGTGCGGCAATATACGTCATGCAGTGGCTGACGTGATCGAAGCCCATGCGGCGGTAGAATTCGCGCGCGCCGTTGTCGGCATTCACAGTGAGTTCGATAAAGGCGGCGTTCTGCACCTGCGCTTCGATGGCGAGTTGGGCCATCAATGCGCGGGCGCAACCGCGGCGCCGGTAGGCTTCATCGACGTAGAGGTCGTGCAGGAAGAAGGCGCTGCCGCCCCAGCCCGGAAAGCCGCGTTTGCTGAAGATTGCCATCCCGGCCGCAACGCCGGCGACCTCGGCGACCAGCGCCTGGAATTTCGGCATCGGGCCGAAGCCGTCGCGGCGCCAGTCGTCCTCGCTGCCAACACCGACGTGCAGGGAATCCTCGGACGCCAGCAGCGCCGCCTTCATGCGCATCAAAGCGGGGATGTCGGCTGGGGTTGCGTGGCGGGCAATCAATGACATCGATCGCTCCGCGTCTCAGGCCTTCAGGTCGACCTTGCCCGACGAGGGCGTCAGCGACGACGACAACGTGGTCGGATCCGACGGCGTTGAAGACGATGCCGACGATGCCTGCGGCGGCGCCCCACCGCCGTGATGGTGGTGATGATGCGATCGGACTTTCTGCTGCAGGGACTCCAGGGGGGACGACGTTTGATTGGTCTGGGCCAGACTATTGGCCGATGAAATCGCCGAGATGGTCATTGCCGACTCCAGCGGGAGACTCGTCCCGCATATAGCGCGCGCCCCGGTAATGTGGTGCCAAAACATGGTTAGCGAAATCTGAACGAGGGCCAGTATTTACGGACAATTTATGGGCTAGCCGTTCAGCGCAGCGCGTACGCCGTCGATGACGTATTGCACGGCGAGCGCCGCCAACACGACGCCGAGCAGGCGCGACAGCACGGCGTTGGCGGCGATGCCCAGGTGCCTGGCGATAACAGCAGCCAGCCGGAACACGACAAAGCAGAGCGCGATCGAGACTGCGATGGCGCTCAGCAGGACCGCGAGCCGGATCGCGTCGCCGCCGGCGCGGCCGGCGAGCAGCACGGTCGCGGTGATAGCGCCCGGTCCGGCCATCAGCGGGATGGCGAGCGGGAAGGCGGCGAGGTTGCGGGCGCGTTCCTCGAGCGCCTCCTCGGCCTGCCGCGACTGGCGCGTGATGCGCACGCCGAAGGCCATTTCCGAGGCAATCGAGAACAGCAGCAGCCCGCCGGCGATGCGGAAGGCCGGCAGCGTGATCGACAGCGTGCGCAGCAGCCAGTCGCCGACGAAGGCGGTGCCAGCCAGGATCGCGACCGCGATGAGGCAGGCGCGCAGCGCGACGTCGCGCCGCGACTGTTCCGGCAGGCCTTCGGTAATGGCGAGGTAGCTCGGCACCAGGCCGAGCGGATCGACCACCACGAGCAGCGTTACCAGCGCGGAGATGAGGAACTCGACCGGCATTGGCTTCGCGTAAGCGCCGCCGCGCGAGCGGTCAAATCGGGCCAAAATCGCAAGCCAAAACGGGGGCGGCAAAGCTTGCGAGGCGCGGCCGCGAAGCCCACATAAGTTATTGAATCACCGAGGCTAAATAGCCGGTATGCGACGCGTTTTCGATTGGCCTCGGGCGGGCGAATCCGCTACACAAAATGTGGTCTGAAAACCCCTAAGGAACGTCACTTTGTCCGATACCGATGCCCCGAAACCGGGGGACGGCAGTCCCTCCGATGTCCGTCCGGTCTCGATCACCGAGGAAATGAAGCGCAGCTATCTCGATTACGCCATGAGCGTGATCGTGTCGCGCGCGCTGCCCGACGTGCGCGACGGCTTGAAGCCGGTGCACCGGCGCATTCTCTATTCGATGCACGAGCAGGGCCATACGCCGGACAAGAAATACGTCAAATCGGCGCGCGTGGTCGGCGACGTGATGGGCAAATATCACCCGCACGGCGACAGCGCGATCTACGACGCGCTGGTGCGCATGGCGCAGGACTTCTCGATGCGCCTGCAACTGATCGACGGGCAGGGCAATTTCGGCTCGGTCGACGGCGATCCGGCGGCGGCGATGCGGTACACCGAGTGCCGTCTGGCAAAGCCCGCGATGGCGCTGCTCGACGACATCGATAAGGACACGGTCGACTTCCAGCCTAACTACGACGGCAATGAAAAAGAACCGGTGGTGCTGCCGGCACGCTTCCCAAATTTGCTCGTCAACGGCGCCGGCGGCATCGCCGTCGGCATGGCGACCAACATCCCGCCGCATAATCTCGGCGAGGTGATCGACGCCTCCATCGCGCTGATCAACGATCCGGCGCTGTCGATCGACGACCTGATCAAGATCGTGCCGGGGCCGGATTTCCCGACCGGCGGCATCATTCTGGGCAAAGCCGGTATCTACAGCGCCTACCAGACAGGCCGCGGGTCGATCGTCATGCGCGGCAAGGTCGGCTTCGAGACCATCCGCAAAGAGCGCGAGGCGATCGTCATCACCGAGATCCCGTATCAGGTGAACAAGGCTTCGATGGTCGAGCGTATCGCCGAGCTGGTGCACGAGAAAAAGATCGACGGCATCGGCGACCTGCGCGACGAAAGCGACCGCGACGGCTATCGCGTCGTCATCGAGCTAAAGCGCGACGCCGAGCGCGACGTCGTGCTCAACCAGCTGTATCGCTTCACGCCGCTGCAGTCCTCGTTCGGCGCCAACATGGTGGCGCTCGACGGCGGCCGGCCGCTGACGATGACGCTGAAGGACATGCTGACGGCGTTCGTCGCGTTCCGCGAAGAGGTGGTGTCCCGTCGCACCAAGCATCTGCTCGGCAAGGCGCGCGACCGCGCCCACGTATTGGTCGGCCTCGCCATCGCCGTCGCCAATATCGACGAGGTGATCAAGCTGATCCGCGCCAGCAAGGACGCCAACGAGGCGCGTGAGGCCTTGATGGGCCGCGACTGGCCGGCGACGACCGCGGCCTCGCTGATCGAGCTGATCGACGACCCGCGCCACAAGGTAACCAAGGACGGCACCGCGCGGCTCTCCGCCGAGCAGGCCAAGGCGATCCTCGATTTGCGCCTGCAACGCCTGACAGCGCTTGGCCGCGACGAGATCAAGGCCGAGCTCGACAAGCTCGCCGCCGAGATCGCCGACTACCTCGACATCCTGCGCTCGCGCGCGCGCATCCAGACCATCATCAAGGACGAGCTCGTCAAGCTGAAGGACGAGTTTGCGACGCCGCGCCGCACCGTGATCGCCGACGAGCAGGGCGAGGTCGCGGACGAGGACCTGATCCAGCGCGAGGAGATGGTCGTGACCGTCTCGCATCTCGGCTACATCAAACGCGTGCCGCTCTCGACCTATCGCGCGCAGAAGCGCGGCGGCAAGGGCCGCGGCGGCATGCAGGTGCGCGAGGAGGATTTCGTCTCGCGGCTGTTCGTCGCCTCGACGCATACGCCGGTGCTGTTCTTCTCGTCGGCCGGCAAGGTCTACAAGGAGAAGGTGTGGCGGCTGCCGCTGGCGGCGCCGCAGGCGCGCGGCAAGGCGCTGATCAACATCCTGCCGCTCGCCGAGAACGAGACCATCACCACCATCATGCCGCTGCCGGAGGACGAGAAGACCTGGGGCCAGCTCGACGTGATGTTTGCCACCATCAGCGGCAATGTCCGGCGCAACAAGCTGTCGGATTTCGAGAAGATCCGGCCGTCCGGCATCATCGCCATGAAGCTCGACGCGGGCGACGCCATCGTCGATGTGCAGATCTGCACCGAGACGGACGACGTGCTGCTCACCGCCGGCGGCGGCCAGTGCATCCGCTTCGCGGTGCCGGAGGTGCGCGTGTTCTCCGGCCGCACCTCGGACGGCGTGCGCGGCATTACGCTCGGCAAGGACGACAGACTGATCTCGATGTCGATCCTGCACCACAGCGCCGCCTCGTCCGAGGAGCGGCTCGCCTACCTCAAGCGCGCGAGCGCGGTGCGCCGCGGCGGCGACGAGGACGTGGTCGAGGCGGAAGAGGATACGGATGACGAGGAGACGACGAGCACCATCGAGCTCGGCGAGAAGCGCTACGTCGAGCTGTCGGCGGCCGAGCAGTTCGTGCTGACGATCTCGGAAAAGGGTTACGGCAAGCGCACCTCGTCCTACGAGTACCGGATCACCGGACGCGGCGGCAAAGGCATCGTCGCGATGTCGGTGCTGGAAGGAAAAAAGGGCGCGAAGAAGATCCGCGAGAAGACCGGCAGACTGGTGGCGTCATTCCCGGTCGAGGAGAGCGACCAGATCATGCTGGTCACCGACGCCGGCAAGCTGATCCGCACGCCGGTCGCCGGCATCCGCATCGCCGGCCGCTCGACGCAAGGCGTGATCGTGCTCAACACCGCGGATGACGAGCGCGTCGTTTCGGTCGAGCGCGTCAGCGAGGAAGAGGGCGAGTAGTCGCTCACTCCGGCTTGAGGTGGAGCGACTCGACGATCGGGCCCCATTTTTTCGTCTCGTTCGCCATATGCGCGGCGAGTTGCTCAGGCGTGCCGCCGCGCGGCTCGGCGCCGAGCTTGGCGAGCGTCGATTTCGTCGTCTCGGCGTTGAGCGCCGCGTTGGCCGCGGCGTTGAGCCTGGCGATGATCGTGGGCGGCGTGCCCTTGGGCGCGAGCAGCGCGGTCCAGGCACCGGCCGTCAAAGTCGGATAGCCGGACTCAGCCATGGTCGGCACGTCGGGCAGTTCGGCGACGCGCTTGCCGCTCGCCACCGCCAGTGCACGCAGCTTGCCGGCGCGGATCAACTGCAACGACGTCGCGACGGGATCGAAGGTCATCTGCACTTCGCCGGCAACGACGCCGGTCAGCGCCGGGCCGCCGCCCTTGTAGGGCACATGCACGATCTGCGTGCCGGTCTCGCGCTTGAACAGCTCGGCGGCGAGATGCGGCAGCGTGCCGGAACCGCCGGTCGAATAATTGAGCTTGCCGGGATTGGCCTTGGCATAGGCGACGAGCTCGGCGACCGACTTGAACGGGAGTTGCGGATTGATCACGAGAAGCTGCGGCGCCTCCGCGAGCAGCGCGATCGGCGCAAAGCTCTTCGCGTCGTAGCCGGCGGTTTTGTAGATCATCGGGCTCATGATCAGCCCGCTCGCCGCCGACACCATCAGCGTATAGCCGTCGGGCGCCGCGTCCGCCGCCATCTTCGAGCCGAGGGTGTTGCCGGCGCCGGGCTTGTTCTCGATAAACACGTTCTGCCCCAGTTGGTCCGGCAGCGCGTTGCCGATCACGCGCGCCATGACGTCGACGGGTCCGCCGGGGGGCGTCGGCACGATGATGCGCACCGGGTGGTCGGGATAAGTCTGGGCAAAAGCGGCAGGCGCGGCAACGAGCAGGCATGCCGCCAGCATGATCCGGCGCATTCAGGTCCTCCCTTGGGATCTTAATCTGGTCCCTGTCCGGGAAGCCTAACGCCCTGGAAGGCGGACGACTACTGCTCGAGGCGATCAGTTGTGACCAAGCGAATATGCGGGTTGCCGACGCGGGTGCCGACGCAATTGCGGTAGGGCCAGGCCCGTTCCATGCAGGTGTTAAGCGCGGCCTCGTCCGCCTTGGCCAGCGGGCCGGCCGAAAGTTCGGCGCCGGGGGCGGTCAGCAAGGTTATGGCCGCGGCGATAATCGCGGCGGCGGCGACGGCGGAGAGTGGCTTGAACATGACGTCCCTGTCTGTTGTGTGGCTAACGTTTGTCGTGGCGCTTGGGGCCGGGGTTCAAAGCCCGGAAAGCCACACAACTTCGTGAGATTTGGTGAGTTCCCGGCCTTGCCGGGCCGAAAAGGGCGGGGTAGACCCCCGTTCATGCCGCGGACCGCTCTCTATGCTGGGTCTTTCGACCCGGTGACCAACGGCCATACCGACGTCGTGCGCCACGCCGCCCGGCTCGCCGACAAATTGGTGCTGGCGATCGGCGTGCATCCGGGCAAGGCCCCCATGTTCTCGCACGAAGAGCGGCTGGCGATGCTGGTCGATACCTGCGGCCCGATCGCGAGCGATGCCAAATGCGAATTCGACTGCATCACCTTTTCCGGCCTCGTGGTGCAGGCGGCGCGCGAATGCGGCGCGACGCTGCTGATCCGCGGCCTGCGCGACGGCACCGACCTCGACTACGAGATGCAGATGGCCGGCATGAACGAGACATTGGCGCCCGACATCCAGACGATCTTCCTGCCAGCCTCGCCAATGGTGCGCCCGATCACCGCCACATTAGTGAGACAGATCGCCGCTATGGGTGGCGACGTTTCAAGCTTCGTGCCGGCGGCGGTGGCCGCTCGGCTGAAGAAAAAATTCGCGAAATAATCCGGAGTGACAATGATCCGCGTTCTTGCCGTCCTGTTCGCGCTCGTCTGTGTGTTCCCGGCCTTGGCGCAAACCGCTCTGCCGCCCGGGCTCGATCCCGAGAACACCATCCTGCTCGATGTGAAATACGGCCGCATCGTCATCAAGTTGCGTAACGATATCGCGCCCAAGCACGCCGAGCGGATCAAGCGCCTGACGCGCGATGGCTTCTACAACAACGTGCCGTTCCACCGCGTCATCGCCAACTTCATGGCGCAGACCGGCGACGGCCAGTTCGGCGACGGCTCCGGCGGCTCGAAATACGGCAACGTGCCGGCGGAATTCTCGCAGGTGCAGTTCAAGCGCGGCATCGTCGGCATGGCGCGCCGCGGCGACAGCGTCGATTCGGCGAATTCGCAGTTCTTCATCATGTACGGCGATGCCGCGAGCCTCAATGGCCAGTACACCGTGGTCGGGCAGGTCGTGTCCGGCATGGAGTTTGTCGACAAGATCCGGAAAGGCCCCGAGGCCGACAACGGCAAGGTGCCGGACCCCGACCGCATCATCCGAATGCAGGTCGCCGCTGACGCGAAATAGCATGCGGCTGATGGCCGCAGCGATTGCAGTTGTGACGCTGCTGGCGGCGGCGCAGGCGCAGGAACCTGCTCCGGCTGGACAGCTCAATACGCTTCGGGACATCAACGCTGCGCTGCGCAAATGCTGGGTTGCGCCGTCCGAGTTCGACAGCAGCGGCAACATGGACATCACGATCATGCTCAGCTTCCGCAGCAACGGCGAGATCTTCGGTGGCCGCATCACGCATACCAGCCGCGAGGTCTCCGACAACGAGCGCGCGCTTTATTATGCCGCGCTCGAGCAGATGATCGCGCGCTGCTCGCACCTCCCGGTTTCGGAAAGCCTCGGCGAAGCGATCGCCGGACGTCCGTTCATGTTCCGCATCATCGATAACCGCAAACAGAAAAGGGCTTGAGTACCATGGCAAAACCGGAAGACACCCTCACGCTGGAAACCACCAAGGGCAAGGTGGTGATCGCCATGCGGCCAGATCTCGCGCCCGGCCACGTCGCCCGCATCAAGGAACTGGTGAAGCAGGGGTTCTACGACGGCATCGTGTTTCATCGCGTCATCGACGGCTTCATGGCGCAGACCGGCTGCCCGCAGGGCACCGGCACTGGCGGTTCCGGCAAGAAGCTCAAGGCGGAATTCAATAGCGAGCCGCATGTGCGCGGCACCGTGTCGATGGCGCGCGCCGCCAATCCGGATTCCGGCGACAGCCAGTTTTTCATCTGTTTCGACGACGCGCGGTTCCTCGACAAACAGTACACGGCCTGGGGCAACGTCATCGAAGGCATGGACAACGTCGACAAGATCAAGCGCGGCGAGCCGGTTTCGAACCCCGACAAGATCATCAAGGCGACGATGGGGGCGTGATTTCCTTCTCCCCGCGTGCGGGGAGAAGGTGGCGAGCGAAGCGAGCCGGATGAGGGGGCCTTCAAGCTCTGCCGGGCATCAAAGAGGGGCGCCCCC
>Ga0265313_10004593_pt1 | contig 10500 bp, 13 predicted proteins | sample 4123metaG_FD_203122 | JGI IMG/M metagenome (GOLD analysis project Ga0265313, IMG submission 203122) | Rhizosphere microbial communities from Carex aquatilis grown in University of Washington, Seatle, WA, United States - 4-1-23 metaG | ecosystem: Host-associated > Plants > Roots > Rhizosphere >...
TCGACCAATTGGGAAAAGGCCAAGGCCATCTCAGCCCTGACATTCCCCTGCCGGCACGCTCGGAAATGGCCTGCTGAGGGCGCGCCCCGCTGAATAGCGTAAGGGGGCGGCGCACACGCACTTTTTCAGTATTTTTGGGACATTTGGCCGTCTCGCGCGTTGTCGGAGCGCATCCGAAGTTCCACGGATTTGCCATTTTGCAGTGCAATATGACATATTGCGCTGCACTGGTTTGTTGAATGCCGCGGTCGGCCGGGGGGACGTGGCGGAATGGAGTGTCATGTTGAAGGCGTTGAAGAAGTACACCGCAATCCCGGCGGTGAGATATTCGATCATCGCGGTCGCAAGTCTGCTCTGGCTGGTCGGCTTTGCCGATCAATTGCCCGATCTGACGCAGACCGCGAAATATGTCGGCATCTCATTGCTGATGGTGACGGTCGCCGCGATCGGCTGAGTGCTGCCGATCCATTGGTCGTTGGTGCATGGAGCGTCTAATCGCGCTCAATGAACATCCACACGCCTCCGCTACGCGACGATTGAACGCGAATGCGTAGCTCGCGCTTGGGATCTCCGAAATCACCGGGCCAGCCAAATTCAAGATCGACCGCGCCTTGTTCCATGGCGCGCGTGACGCGGCCGCGGAAATTATCGCTACCCATGCAGGCTGAAATTTCGAACATGTTGCGGCCGACCGGATTTTCGCCATACCCCGACAGACGCGCCTCGGTTGCGCTGTAGTAGAGAACGGTGCCTTCGCGGTTCAGCAGGATGACGCCGAAGGGGAGCTGGTCGATTTCGTATTGGTTGAGCGTCTCGATACGCGCGCCAAGATTTGGCGCGTTGAAGTCGATGTCGGGCATTCCGTAGTCCGTCCCCCAGTCTGGTCGTCGCGTTTGTTGTTGGCGCCAACGTGAACGGCGGCACGTGAGTCGGCAAGCGCGAAACGCGCAAGCCTGCTTATTGCCTGTTTACTGAATTACTTTGCGTGCAAATGAATCGTCATCACCGGGCATAGCCGTCCGAAGGACGGCGTGCTTTCGCACGCCTATGTCCCGGTGATCTCGCTCAGGGGCGCAGTGCCTCACTAAACGAGATGGCCGGGACAAGCCCGGCCATGACAGTCACCCGATGAGCGACAAACTCAACCTAAGTTGAGTTCCTTGAAGAAGTCATTTCCCTTGTCATCGATAACAATGAAGGCCGGAAAATTTTCGACCTCGATCTTCCAGATCGCTTCCATGCCGAGCTCGGGATATTCGTGCACTTCCACTTTCTTGATGCAGTGCTCGGCGAGATTGGCCGCGCTGCCGCCGATCGACGCCAGATAAAAGCCGCCGTGCTTCTTGCACGCATCGCGCACCTGCGCCGAACGGTTGCCTTTTGCGAGCGAAATCATCGAGCCGCCGGCGGCCTGGAACTGGTCGATGTAACTGTCCATCCGCCCCGCGGTGGTCGGGCCGAACGCGCCCGACGCGTAACCCGCCGGCGTCTTTGCAGGCCCGGCGTAGTAAATCGGATGGTTCTTGAAATAGTCGGGCAGCCCCTTGCCGGCTTCGAGCCGCTCACGCAATTTTGCGTGCGCCAGATCGCGCGCGACAATCATGGTCCCGGTGAGAGACAATCGCGTCTTCACGGGATATTTCGAAAGCTGCGCCAGGATTTCTTTCATCGGCTTGCGCAGGTCGACCTTGACCACTTGTCCGCCGAGTTTTTCCTGGTCGACATCCGGCAGATATTGCGCGGGATGTTGCTCAAGTTCCTCGAGAAACACGCCATCTTTCGTGATCTTGCCAAGTGCCTGCCGGTCGGCGGCGCAGGAAACGCCAAGCCCGATCGGCAATGACGCACCATGCCGCGGCAGGCGGATCACGCGCACGTCGTGGCAGAAATATTTTCCGCCGAACTGCGCGCCGACGCCGGTAGACTGCGTCATCGCCAGTACTTCCTTCTCCATCTCGAGATCGCGGAAGGCGTGGCCGTCTTCGCTGCCCTTGGTCGGCAACTCGTCGAGATATTTCGTCGAGGCGAGCTTCACGGTCTTCATTGTCAGCTCGGCGCTCGTGCCGCCGATGACGATCGCAAGATGATACGGCGGGCAAGCGGCGGTGCCGAGCGTCAGCACTTTCTCTTTCAAGAACGCCAGCATGCGGTCATGCGTCAAAATCGACGGTGTCGCCTGGAACAGGAACGCCTTGTTGGCGGAGCCGCCGCCTTTGGCGATGAACAGCAATTTGTACGCGTCTTCGCCTTCCGAATAGATCTCGACCTGCGCCGGCATGTTCGACTTGGTGTTCTTCTCCTCGAACATGGAAATCGGTGCCAGCTGCGAGTAGCGCAGATTGCGCCGGAGATACGCGTCGCGCGCGCCTTCCGCGAGCGCGGCCTCGTCATCGCCGGCGGTGAAGACCATGCGGCCCTTTTTGCCCATGATGATTGCCGTGCCCGTGTCCTGGCACATCGGCAGCACGCCGCCCGCGGCGATGTTGGCGTTCTTGAGAAAATCGTAGGCAACGAACTTGTCGTTATCGGAAGCTTCCGGATCGTCGAGGATCTTGCGCAGCTGCTTCAGGTGCGCCGGACGCAGCAGGTGATTGATGTCGGTGAACGCGGCCTCGCTGAGCGCGCGCAGCGCCTCGTGGCTGACCACCAGCATGTCCTTGCCCATCACCTTCTCGACCTTGACGCCGCCAATATCGAGCTTGCGATAAGGCGTCTTGTCGGGGCCGAGCGGGAACAGCGGCGTGTGATGGTAGGGCGGGACGGCGGGAGGCGTAACTGGGGCGTTCATGGGCATAGATCTCTGTTCTGCAGAAAAAAAGAACTATCAGAAGTATTCGCAGGGTGCGATAGCCGCCGCCTCGCAATAGCGCGGAGGCTGCTTTTGCGCCATGCTCCCCAAAATGACCGGGAGACCGCCCATGATGCTCAAGGCATTCACCAGTTCCGTCCTGTTTGCGCTGCTCGTCCAGGCCAATCTCGCCCACGCCCAGTACACCGCGAAGGACTGGCCGGAGGGCGCCATGAAGCAGCGCTTCACCGAGACCTGCGGCCTCTGCCACGACATCAACCGCATCCGCGTCGGCTACACGCCGCAAGGCTGGCTCACGGTCGTGCGCATGATGCAGAACTTCGATGCGCCCATCACCGCCGAAGAATGGCCGGCGATGACCGAATACCTCATGAAGAATTTCCCCGAGCGGCAGCGGCCCTCGGCTGTGATCATTGCCGGCCCGGTCAAGGCGCGCATCGACTTGTGGGACGTGCCGACGCAGGGCTCGCGCCCGCATGACCCGCGCGCGGCCAAGGACGGCTCGATCTGGTGGACCGGCCAGCTCGTCAACAAGCTCGGCCGCATCGACCCCAAGACCGGCGCAATCCGCGAGTACACCTTGAAGTCGCCCCACACCGGCCCGCACGGCCTCGCCGAGGATAAGGACGGCAATATCTGGTTCACTGGCAACAATCTCGGGCTGATCGGCAAGCTCGATCCGAAGACCGGCATCACCACCGAATATCCATTGCCCGACAAGGCGGCGAAGGATCCGCATACGATCAACATCGCGCCCGACGGCATCGTGTGGTTCACGGTGCAGGGCGGCAACATGATCGGCAAGCTCGATCCCAAGAGCGGCGACATCAAGCTTGTCACCTCGCCGACCGAGAAGTCGCGGCCTTACGGGTTGATGATCAACTCAAAGGGTGTGCCGTATTTTGTCGAATTCGGCGCGCCGAAGATTGCCGGCATCGATCCGCAAACGATGGCGATCAAGGAATACAAGTTGCCGAATGACGGAGCGCGGCCGCGCCGGCTCGCGTTCTCCGATGACGACACCATCTGGTACACGGATTTCGCTCGCGGCATGTTGGGGCGGCTCGATCTTAAGACCGGCGATGTAAAGGAATGGCAGTCGCCAAGCGGACCGAAGTCGGAGCCTTACGGCATCGTCTTCACCAAGGGCGCGCTCTGGTACAATGAGTCCGGTGCCAGGCCAAATACTATCGTGCGCTTCGATCCTGGATCCGAAAAATTCCAGAGCTGGGCGATCCCCGGTGGTGGCGACATTGTTCGCAACATGGATGTGACGCCGGACGGCAATCCGGTCACCGCCAACAGCCTCGCCAACCAGGTCGGGTTGGTGACTGTGGAGGAAAGCAAGTAGGGCGCGTGAACCTCTATCCGCTCATCCCCGCGCAAGCGGGGATCCACCGGCCTGGCTCTCGAACTGCATGCCCGCTTTCCCGGGCATGAGCGGTGGAGGAAATATCGGCGCCCCACGACGCGCCCGCGCTTCAGGAGGTCCTGGATGCCCGCAATGACGGTTCAACTTCGCAGCATTCCCGATACGCAAGCCGCTATTGGCTGGGCCGAGGGGCACACCATCGTGGTCGATCGCCCGGACGGCAGAGCCGGCGGCATGGGCCTCGGCTTTAACGGCGGACAATTGCTCGGCCTCGCGATCGGCGGATGCTTCTGCAACGACCTGCACTACATTGCGCACGAAATGGGCGTGCGGCTTGCGTCTATCGCGGTGGATGTCACCGTCACCTTCGAGGGAAGTCCCCTCCTCGCAACACAGGCCGAGATGCGGGTTGCCGTGACCGCATCCGACGAAGGTGCCGATGTTGTCGCTGTCGTCGCACGCGCGCGTGACATCTCGGCGGTCAGCAACTCCATCAAGCGCGGGTTTCCGGTGCAAATCGTCAGCGGCACCTAGGGTTATACCGGTCTCACTCTTCCCGGCGCGCCCGGAGTGCATTCGAGCGCCTTGCGGTCCCATTTCGCCAGGTCGGCTGCGACATCGTAGGTGCTTTGCAGGAATTCCATCAGCACCGCATCGGAATCGCGCGCGCTCCGCACCGCATCGTAAGGCAACAGGAATTCACCGAGTTCCTTGCTGAAGAATGCCTGCACCGGTTTTACTCTTGCCGCCGCAAATCCACCCGGCGCGGGATAAGCATAGGAATAGAACGCCGCATAATCGATCGGCCCGCCGCCGCCCGGCCAGAAACCGGCGCTCGAAACCTCATGCGAGTAGGCTTCTTGTGCGACAGAGTTCGGCAGATGCGGTACACCGCCGGGATGACGCGGCGCCGCGCGACCGGAAAAGCGTGTCACCGCGAGATCGAAGCTGCCCCAGAAGAAATGCACTGGGCTGGTCTTGCCCAGAAAGCCGGTGCGAAATCGGGCGAACACATCCTGGGCCGCCAGCAACACGCGCCAGAACCGGTTGGCATATTCGGCGTCATAAGCCGCGTGCCTTGTATCCTGCTCGAATGGAATGCAATCGGCGATTTCGCACGGCATGGTCTTGATGCGGACATCGATGCCCAAGTCGCGCAGCGCGATCATCAGCGCCGCATAGAATTCCGCGACGCTCATCGGCCTAGGATTGGGCTTGAGCATCACCTGGCGAAAATGGCCCTCGGCTGTCCTCACCCAGACGACATGATCGAGGAAGTCGAAATCGATCTGGAAACTGCTGCTGCGCCAGGGAATCGGCGAAGTTGTTAGCCCGCGCACCGTGACATAGAGCGCGACATGCCAGGAATGATTCTGCCACGGCGTCAGCGCGAGCCGGATCTTGCCGACGACCTGTGTCCACAGGTGCAGCGTGTCGCGCGTGTCTTTCCACGCCGCATAGGGCAGTTCAGGCCAGCGCTCGGAGTGCGATGCCATCGTGGCATCATGACCATCCGGCGCGCTGGCCGCAATCATTGCAATGGACCTACATCGCGGTGCATTCCCGCGCGCCCTCGGCCGAGCCGCTCGTCATCTTGATCTTCAGCACGTAGGACTTCTTCGCGGCTTCCCCGGCCGCGTGCGGCCCGAGGATCAACGTCGCCTGCCCTTGCGTCGGGCCCTTCGCAGTCGTGACATAGACATTCACGCGGCACCTGAAACGCTGCTCGCATTTATTCTCCAGCGTGGTGACGAAGGTTGGCGTCTTTCCAGTCATGCGAAAGTCGCTGGTCTCGGTAATGCACGCCTTCGGCGACGTTTCGTCTGCCTTGGCCGGCGGCGTTTGACCGCTATCGTCGGCCACCGACGCGGCGGCACCCAAGGCAGCATACAGAAAGATCGCGAGGCCGAGACCACGGCTGAATTGATCTAGCGTCATGAGGTTGCCCCTATTCATGCGGCAGGACCTTGAAGGGCTGTTGATAGGGCTCGACGCGCAGCGAGGAATTCGCCAGCACGCCGATCTTGGCATGCGGCGCTACCATGCGTTCCCCGTCCTTCTGGGTCACGGCATATTGCCAGAGCGTCAGCGAGCCTTTGGAGGCGATCGCCTTGGCGATACCGCCGGCGTCGCCGCCGAGCTCCTTGAGCTCGGCGTCATTGACGCCGACCACGACGTCATCTTTCACGGTGATGATCTTGAACAGCGTCTCGGCATAAGCCGGCGGCGTAGCCAGCGCAACAAATCCCGCCGCCATCGCGGCGGCAAGGCAGGTCGCAGTCTTCGTCATCTGATGTCCCTCCGAGTGGAATTGCCGGTCTGCATTGGTCGCGCGCGGGCGCCTGAAGGTTCAAAGGCTCCGCTGACCTGACAAAATGATGCGTATTCTCACTGCCCGACGTGAAATCGAAAAACTGTCGCAAGCGTGATCCAGTTGGCGTTTTCGCCGTAGATATTGCGGCCATAAATCAAATCGACGTTGAAATCATCGATCGGCCGCCAGCGCAATCCGACCTGAAAGCGCGGCTCGGTCACGCCAATCGAATCCTGCCGTGCGCCGAGTTGGCCGAACACTTCGGCGGTCAACGTCCAGACATTGTCCGGCGTACGCCAATCCACGCCCGCGCCGTAGGTGAGGTAATGCCGGTCAGCAACGCGATCCCACTCCCATCCCCCATTGAGATTGATGCGCACGACATTCGACAGCCGCAGCGTCGCCGGAATGGTGGCAAAGAGCGCAGTGTTCTGCTGCGTGGAAAAGTCATAAACGGCCGCACCCGAGACTGCGACACCCCAGCTGCCGATCGCGGTCGGCACCAAATTGGTCTTGAATTTCGGGATTGCGCCGCTCGACCATTCACCGTCGGCGCGCGCGCGGGCGAGCTGCGTGCTCAGCTCCACCGGGCGAAACAAATTGACCACACAAGTTGGCGAGGTGGCCGCAAAAAAATCATGGTTGTCCGCGGACGATATCCACGATTCGACCTTGCAGGCGCCGGGCTCACTGACATCGGCTGTGTCGACGGCATAGGCCGCGCCGGCCGCGCGGGCGTGATCCGGACCCATTGCGGCAGCTGTCGCGACGCCCACCAGGATGACGGCTCTCGCCGAACCCGCGCGCAAGGCCCACCCCTCAACACCGGCCGAACCGGCCCGCCTTGTTTCTAGGAGGTTCCCGCGCGCAGCGCTATTGGCCGTCCCCCGGAAAATAAAGAGGCCGCCTACCCCAGGCGGCCTCAAGTTACCCCAGTGACCGATTCGTCGAGTTCGCAGCGCTTATCGTTCAATCCGGTTCGCGCGCGGTAGCCTGTCAGTTTTTTCTGACGGCATGGAGGGTCGCGCTTGCCGGTATCGTCGGTCCATCCCCAAAATTGATGCACGGACGCCAGAGAGCACTGTACGCCGGGAGCGGCTGCGCGAAAATAATCTCAGCGATCCCGGCATACGAATTTCCGCAGGCGTGTTTTCGAAGCCACATGTTTTCCACCCGGCAGGGAACTTCCGCCTGCGAGCGCGGACCCCCCGTTCGCAGACGAGCACCTAATTACCGGAAATTATCCGAGCGATTTCGTTTTGTGTGTCCTCGGCGCTTTTTTTACGCGGCCGTTATTGACGCGATCCGGCGGTTGGCCTCGACAATGCCGACATTGAAATAAAGCATGTTGGTGGAGGAGGCGCTCATGCGCGATTCCATGTTCATGTTAGCCCCGGTGGCGCTCATCATTTATTTTTTGATCTATCCGGACCAATTCAATGCGTTCCTCGCCTGGGCTGGACAGTATCTGCGCTAGACGATCGTGCGGCCGATAGCGGCAACGCTTGGCTGGCGCCAATTTGGGGCAAATGATTGCGGCGCATTAAGTGGCGCCCGGACTTGCTTATAGTCCTATTGCGCGGTCCGCAATCGCGGCTGTCCAACGTTACGTGCGAAAACGACATTGACGCGCGACGTATCATCTGTCATCCGCAACGCATTCCTTCCTCATTGTCAGTTCATCAATGCCCCGAAGATCATTCCGCGTCGGCCGCTCGTTTACCGGCCTCGGTCTATTCGCGATCCGGCTCATCAAGAAGCGCGAGAAAATCGCCGAATACAAAGGCCCCCGTGTTGGCGCCGAGGAAGCCGGGCGCCTTGAACGGCGCGGCAATCGCTACCTTTACGAGATCAATCCCCGCGTCACCATCGACGGCACACCGCGCAGCAATGTCGCGCGCTACGCCAATCACTCCTGTAATCCGAACGCCGAGACCTATACCTATGGTGGGCGTGTGTTCATTCGCGCGATGCGCAACATCAAGCCGGACGAGGAAATCACCTACGATTACGGCAACGACTACCTCAAGTACGTCATCGGACGATCGCGATGCCAATGTAGCCGTTGCCGGCGACGGCGGGCGCGCAAGCAACGGGAAAAACGTGCCCTGATCAAACGCCGGACCGCGCGCCTCGCCCGCGAGCGCCGGACAGCCAGGCGACGGACGAGATAACGCCGGCTCCATACTAGGGCGGGCTCGGCCAAGCAATCCTCCCATCCGATTTTGCCCCTGCCCGCCGCAATTCGCCCGTGCTAGGCAGACGCAGCAATTCGCCGGGGCCCCTCTCCTTGACCTCCGAAAGCCTTGAGCAGCGCGCGAGCGAGCGTGCGGACCGCATCCCGCTCGGCATATTGTTCATGCTGGGCGCAACGATCATGTTTGCGCTCTCCAGCGCGCTGTCGAAATGGCAGGTCGCGAACTATTCCTTTGTAGAGGTGCTGTTCTTCCGTGCCGTCGCCTCGCTGGTCACCTGTGCAGCATTGATCTTGCCGGGCGTCGGCCTCGCAGTGCTGCGAACTCACCGGCTGCGCGACCATTTCGGACGCAGCGCGACTCAGGCCGTTGCGCAGAGCCTGATCATCATTGCATTCGGGCTGATGCCGCTGGCGGGCGCGGTGGCCATCAACTTTTCGTCGCCGCTTTTTGCAACACTGTTTGCCGCGGTGTGGCTCAAGGAAAAAATCGGTGCCGCGCGTGGTTGCGCCCTGGTGGTTGGATTTCTCGGCGTGGTGCTGGTGGCAGCACCAGGCGCCGACAGCTTTCGCACGGGTGCGCTGTTTGCGCTCGCCAACGCGGTGATGTTCGGCAGTGTCACCGCAGCGGTCCGCGGCATGACCACGACGGAGTCCGCTGAAACGCTCACCATGTATCAGATGATCTTCCTCACGCTGTTTTTCGCGCTCGCTCTGCCATTCTTTTTCATTACACCGACGACGACTGACGCGCTGGCCATGATCGGCAACGGAGTCATCAACGGAATTGGCCAATATTGGTGGACGCGCGCCCTGTCGCTAGCGCCGCCGTCGGCGGTCGGTCCGTTCTACTATTTCTCGCTGGTGTGGTCGGCCGCGCTCGGGTTTGTTTTTTGGGGAGACATTCCGACGTTTGCACTGCTGGGCGGCTCCGCCATCGTGGTCGGCTCCGGCCTGTTCCTGCTCTGGCACGAGACTGGCAAAAAGCCCCTTGCCGCCGACTAGGCCGCATCATTCATCACTGTGAATTCCAAGGGAGTGAGATTAATGAGCCTGAATATCCGACGCGTTGTCACCGGCCACGACGATCAGGGTCGCGCCAAAGTGCTGATCGATGAAACCGTGAAGAATGTCGTCTCGCAGCGCCCGGGCGCGCTCTACAGTGTCATCTGGTCGAGCGACGGATTCCCGGTGAACAATGACGGCGACGTTGACCCGTCGGGAAAGAAGATCGGCACCACCATTCCCGGCGGAACGGTGTTCCGCATCGTCAGCTTTGGACCGGGGGTCGCGCCACGCAATCACCGTACCGATTCGATCGACTACGCCGTGGTAATGTCTGGCGAGATCGACATGGACCTCGATGGCACCATCGTCCACCTGCAAGCCGGCGATGTGCTCGTGCAGCGCGGCACCATCCACAATTGGATCAATATGGGCGATGAGCCATGCGTCATCGCCTTCACGCTGGTCTCGGCAAAGCCGGTGACTGCGGGCGGCAAGCCCCTCCCCGCGCAGGGCTAGGAGTCGAGTTCCGGATAGTGCCGGAAGATCCCGGACTCGTTGAACCGGATGCGGCGCGCAGAGCCAAGATATTTTCGGATGCCTGGCCGTTGCGCGACCCGGTCTCGAATATCGACGATACCCGGCACCCGGCGCTCAATGCCTTTGCTCGCGTTCGGAAACGCGTAACGAAGCCCTTCGACGAGCTGAAACATCGACAGGTCGATATAGGTGGCCTTGCGGCCAAGCAGGTAAGGCCCCCCACTCTTCTTCAGGACGGTCTCGAAATAGCCGAGATATTTTGGCGC
>Ga0265313_10004595_pt1 | contig 10494 bp, 8 predicted proteins | sample 4123metaG_FD_203122 | JGI IMG/M metagenome (GOLD analysis project Ga0265313, IMG submission 203122) | Rhizosphere microbial communities from Carex aquatilis grown in University of Washington, Seatle, WA, United States - 4-1-23 metaG | ecosystem: Host-associated > Plants > Roots > Rhizosphere >...
GTTTCAGGTTCACCTGCGCCTTGCACAGCGGGCAGACCAGGATTTCCAGCAACTCTTTACTGATGGCCATAGAAAACGTTAGTGTAACAGGCTCATAGCCCCGATTGCGCATATGATGGGCATGTCAGGGACGCGAGGCCGGCGCCTTCGGTGTGGCCAGGTACCCGACGATCAGATCCTTCCCCACCTGGTTCACCACCAGCTCGTGCGGCTGGCGACTACCCCCCACGTAGAACTGCAATGGCTCGTTCGCGGACCGGTCTTTCTTCTCGATCTTGCGATCGTCCACCTGGAGTTCCAAAGTGTAGCGATTGGCTTTAGGGTCGGTCTTTTTCAGCAGGATCGCGACATCGGCCAGCTTGACCGGCTCCTTGCCCTTGTACAGCGTGAATTCGGTATAGTTCCGGTCGCCCAGCTGCTTGAGCGCATCGATTTCGCGGGAGTTGGTCGCGATCAGACCGCTCAGCACGCCCATGTCGCCGGTGGTGCGCTTCAAGTCCGCGATGGTGCGTTCCAGTTGACCCTGAGTGTTGGCGACTTCGGTTCGCACCTGTTTGACTTCAGTGGACACGTCGATGAGGTTCGACTGGGCCGACGTGGTGGCTTGCTTTAAGCTGGTGATCTCGGTAGAGACCCGCGCTTCCGCTTCCTGGTGCTGCTTGAGCTTGGACTCGCTCACGTTCACGCGGCTGGCGAGATCTTCCACGCTCTTCATGGTTTCTTCTTTGACCTTGCCGGCGACGCCCCGGGCCTGGCGCCGGGCTTTCTCCACCTCGTCACGCACTTCATCGAGTGCCTTATCGCGTTCAGCGTCTGCTGAGGCGGAGGCTTGGTGCAGTTTGGCGACCTCGCCGTCGATCATCTCGCGAACCTTGGATTGATCGGCCTGCACCGCGGCCAGCCTGGATTCAGTGGAACGCAGGCTTCGGATGGTAAAAATCTGTGCGATGAAAAGACCGGCGAAAGCCGCGAACAAGACCACTGTCGCCAGGCTCAACCGGGACTGCGGTTGCTCGTCCATACGTACCATTGTGCACGGAAAGAAGGTGTAGGGCAGGGCCCAAGACCGTGAAAAGGGGACAGGTCACTCTGTCCGGACACTCGCGGGTTTGTAACCCGCGCACGACGCCGATTACAAATCGGCGCTACCAAACTCTGCAGGCCGGCCCCCGAACCATGGGCTGATTCACGCGGCAGGCGAAAGCCTTCTGGAATTCCGGCATGTTCGATACCGTTCCGTTCACCCGGAATTCGCCCGGAGCATGCGGATCGGTCTGCGCCCGCAATCGCGACGTTTCCTCGGTTACGTTGTTGCACCACACTTGGGCCCAGCCGAGAAAAAACCGCTGTTCAGCGGTGAAACCATCGATTTTGGCCGGCTCCTTGCCGCCCAGCGTGTCCATCAGCGCCATGTAGGCCACGCGCAGGCCGCCATTGTCGGCTGTATTCTCACCAAGCGTGAGCTTGCCGTTCAGATTCACGCCCGGCACCGGACTATACCCGCTGTACTGATTCACCACGCAGTCGGCCCGCTGGTCGAAAGCCTTGGCGTCTTCGTCGGTCCACCAGTCGCGCAGGTTGCCTTTGGCGTCGAATTGCCGGCCTTCGTCGTCGAAACCATGCGTCAGTTCATGGCCGATCACCGCGCCGATGGCGCCGTAGTTCACGGCATCGTCCAGTTTGTTGTCGTAGAAGGGCGGCTGCAGAATGCCGGCAGGGAAATTAATGTCGTTGTGCTGCGGATCGTAGTAGGCGTTCACCGTGGGCTGGCTCATGTCCCAGTCCGTCTTGTCCACCGGCTTCCCGATTTTGGCCAGTTGGCGAGCCAGCTCGAACGTGCTGGTGCGGGCGGTATTCGCATACGGGTCATTGCGCACAATTTGAACGCCGGAATAATCCAGCCACTTGCTCTTGTTCCCAATCTTGTTGGTGACGCTGTGCAGCTTGACGATCGCCTGATCCTTGGTCTTGGGCGTCATCCAATCCAGCCCGCGAATGTCTTTCTCCAGCGCTTTCTCGATTTCCGCCACCATCTGCTGAGTCCGCTTCTTGCCCGTATCTCCCAGCGTTTTCTCGACGAACGTTTTGCCCAGCGCGTCCGGCAACTGCTGATCGGTCAAGTCGACGCAGCGCTTCCAGCGCGCGCGCATTTCCTTGGCGCCCTTCAAAGTCTTCTCGTAAAAATCGAAGCTGGCCTGATCGAATGCGGCCGGAAGAAAGATGGAATTGTCGCGTACCAGGTTCCAGGTGAGGTAGGACTTCAGATCCTCCAACCCCTGCTGCTCGACCACGGCGTTCATCGCCTTAGCGAAATCCGGCACGGCCACGTTGAGGCTTGCGATCGCCGGAGCGCCCAGGTTCTGGAAGAACTTCGCCCAGTCGAAAGCCGGGGCCAGCGCCATTAGCTCCGCAACCGTCATCTTGTGATAGACCTTTTCCGGATCGCGCCGCGAAACGCGGTCCAGCGAACCCTTGGCCAGCTCGGTTTCGATCGCCAGCACCGCGGCAGCTTTCTTCTGCGCATCAGCCGCGGGCAAACCGAGGAGTCCGAATACCGTCTGAATGTACGCCAGATACTTGTTTCGCAGGGCTACGGACTTTTCGTCGGTCTTGAGGTAGTAATCGCGATCCGGCAGCCCCAAGCCGGCTTGATCCATTACGGCGATTACGCGCGTCGAGTCTTTCGCGTCCTGCTCGGAGCCAAAACGGAAGAAGGGCCAGGAGCCGATGCGGAACATGTAGACCACCAAGTCCGTGAGTTCCTTCCGGTCCTGGACCACCGCGATCCGGTTCAGATCCCGCTGGATCGCTTCCAGACCCCGCGCATTGATGTTCTTCTCGTCCATGCACGCGGCGTAAAAATCGCCGATTTTCTGGTCCGTGGCGCTGCGGTCGGGACGGTCGACCGCGGCCGCTTCCAGGACGTCTTTGAGCAGCATCCGGTTCCGGTCCTGCAAGACATCGAACCGGCCCCACCGTGATGCATCGCCGGGCAGCGGATTGGCGGTCATCCAGCCGCTGCAGGCGTACTGGTAGAAATTCGCGCACGGGTCCACATTGCGATTCAGCGCCCCTAGGTCGAAGCCCGGGGCCTTCTGGGCATGAACCGCCGCGGCTGCCAAACACAGCGTCAAAAATACGCGCATATATCCATATATTAAGTCATATAACCGCAGTTCAGCCTCCCATGAATCGCTTAGGCGGGCGTAGCGTTGCTACCGAGTCCCGCCTAGCCTTCCACTGCGTTTCCTAAGCGGGCGCGGAAAAATTCGCCAAAAAAATGCCGTGGGCAGGATTGTGGCGCTCCCGGAGGACCGTGATCGCTGAAATCCATCTGCGGGAAAGCGCGCCAGCCTGTCCAATCGCTGTATACAGAGCACTTGCCCCCATTCCCAGCTTCGCTGGAAAGCGGGCGTCGAAGTGCCCTTATGAAGGCTGGAAGTGGTCAAAATGAATGCCGTAGCCGAGACCGTTGACGAAACCAGTCCAGCCCGTCCCATCGAAAATTTTTCCGCCCAAGAGCGCGATGCCCTGATCCTGAAGCATCTGCCTCAGGTGCGCCTGATTGCCCGCAGAATCCATGGCCGCCTGCCCGAAAACGTGAGCTTCGACGATCTGGTTTCCACGGGCACCGTGGGACTCATTTCCGCCATCGACCGTTTCGACCGGTCACGCAAAATTCAGCTGAAAACCTACGCCGAGCACAAGATCAAAGGATCTATTTTGGACAGCCTGCGCCGGCTGGATTGGGCGCCCCGCCAACACCGCAAGCACGCTAAGCAGATCGAAGCCGCAATCGCCCTGGCGGAGCAACGGATGCTACGCGCACCCACGCAAGAAGAGGTAGCCGCGGAACTCAACCTTACAGTCGAGGGCTATCACCAGTGGCAACTCGAGATCAGCGGATTGAACCTCGCAAGGCTGGAGTCGGCGGGACCCGATGATTCGGAGCATCGCGACTTGCTCCGCTTTGTCGCAGGCGATCCAAGCCAGTTGCCGTCCGCCCTGCTCGAACGCAGCGAACTGCAACGTGTATTAGCCATCGCCATCTCCGAAATCCCGCCCATCGAACAAACCGTTTTAAGCCTGTACTACCACGACGAACTGACGCTGCGCGAAATCGCCAAGATCGCAGGCCTGCACGAGTCGCGCATTTCTCAGCTCAAGACTCAAGCCATCCTGCGACTCCGGGTTTGTATGGCCGAACTCTGGCCTGCTGCCGGACACCGCCCGAATCCGCCAAACGAGGCTACTCGATCGCAGGCAGCGTAGGCCACGAGAACGCGGGCCACCAGACCGCGCCAATGCTGCGTTCAGGCCTGCTGATGACGGACAGCATGACGTTGATTTCCTTGCGGTCGCGCACCACCACGACGGACACCGGACGGCCGCGCAGAGCTCGCAGGTGAGCGGAAATGTCCGCGGGCGTCGCCACTTTGGCGTCGTCCACCCGCACGATCACATCGCCGGCTTTGATACCGGCTTTGTCCGCGGCGGAACCTGTCGTCACCGTGCGGACGAGAACGCCTTCCTTCACGCCGAAGAACTCGGCCAGTTGGCCATCCAGCGCTTCCGCCTCAATGCCGAGTATCGTGCTGCGCCAGGTCATGCGGCTTTGTGGCATATCCGGGAAACGCAATTCGAACGGATTTTGAACCGGGGCCGGAATCAGCTGGCCGCTGATCGCAGGACGGGCGGCGATCTTGGCCGTGATGGTCTGCGGCGCGCCGTTCCGGATGATCCCGATCTTCACTTCACGCCCAACCGGCGTCTCGCCCACCATGCGGGAGAATTCGTCCATCCCTTCCACGCGCTGGCCGTTATATTGCGTTACCACGTCGCCGGCCTTGATACCAGCTTTTTCCGCGGGACTTTCGGGGGCGATACGGGTGACTTCCAATCCTGCCGCAGTCTCCTGAATGCCCACGCCCAGAAAACTGCCGAGTCCTTGGCTCATCGCCAGGCTCGCCGTCATGCATACGGCCAAAACAACTTTATTCCACATATTTCCGTTACAGATCATTTGCGGCGAAGGTAGATCACGCCGCTTGATACATTCAGATTCAACACCGGCCCGCCGCCGTTCAGCGAGCCCTGGCCGACCATAGGCGCCTGGAAGAATTTAGACGGCGTAACCCGGATCTCCGGAAAATCGGACACGATGCGCGGCGTTCCGCCCGTGCTGTTTCTTGCTATCACCGATACCGCCAGATTGGACGGAATCAGAACCGTAATGTCACCCGTGCCCGCCACCAGCGAGGAATCCTGCATGCGAGCCCCGTTCAGCAGCTCGGCCAGAATGTTGCCCGCCATGGCGGCCAGGTTCATGGGACCCTCGTCATTCTTGACTCGCACCGTACCGGCCATCGATTCCGCCTGAACGCCGCGAGCCGAACCCACCTGGATGAACCCGCCTTGCGTATCCGCGAACACCGCGCCGCCCGCTTGCCCGACTTCGATCATGCCTTGCGCCGAATGCGCCCGAACCTCGCCCGCGGCCTTGTCGACGCGGATATTGCCGCCCATTTGATTGGAGAGCGCGACCGAGCTCCCGGCATCGCGGACCGCCATGTTCCCGCCCGCGGTGGTGCAATTAATCGCGCCGCCCGCCCGTTCGATGATCACCTCGCCGGCGCCCGAAAAACACTGCACCGTTCCGCCGATCTTGCCCAGCTGGATATCGCCGCCTCCGGTTCGTAGCTGTACTGCGCCATCGAACTCCGCCACATCGATTCCGCCCAGGTCGGTTTGAATGATGACCGTGGATACTTGCGTCGGCACGCCGATCTCGATATCGGTCTTGACGATCCCGGCCGAAATCGGCTGCAGCTCGAGCACCACGCGCCCTCGTACCGAGCTCACTTGCCTCACCCCGCCGCCCAACAACGTGCGCGCCTGATCCTCGTTCGCGGCCCTCACCCGCTGCCGGACGCGATAGGTGACCTGATCGCCAGCTTCCCTCCGCACCGTCACATTGCCGCGTGTATTCACCTGCAGGCGCGCTTGTGGCGCAATCCCGAAGGAATCGCCGATGCTCCCCACCCAGTACGCGCCTTCGCGTACCACGGGCGCTTCCTGCGCGGAGGCTTTTTGCACGACAACGACCACGGCAGTCGCCATCAACAAATTGGCGATTCGTAACTTCATCTAGTATGTTTCCCCTCAGTACGTATCACGTGACGCGTTGACAAGCTGTAGCACACGTTCGCCGCGTTGCCGCACGTAGGCGTTGTTTTCGTGATTCATCAGCTCTTGCAGGGTCCCGATCATATCCCGGTCCAGAGCGTTACCTGTCGTGTTACCGGTGCCTTCGCCCACGCCCTGCGTTAGCAGATCGATCGCCTGGGTGCGCATTCCAGGATTGCCGTCCGAGAGCAGCACTCCGGAGAGCGCCTTGCGAACCTCGGGCTGCCGCACGAAGGGTTTCAACCCGTCCATGGCTTTGAGACGAACACCGGCATTCTCATCGTGCTCCAGCGCGTAGATCAGGGTGTCCCGTACCTCAGCCGCCTGGGCCCGATCGTTCAGGATCCCCACCGTTTCATACCGCAAGCCCGGATCGGACGGATCCTTCGCAGCCGAGAGCAACAACACGCGGATGTTCTGGTCATCTAAACCACCCGATACAGTACGCTGGCGGGTTTCATCCAGGACAATCTGAACGCCGCCGTTGGGTCCCGGCTCCACCGATCGCACACGTTGCGCGCCCGGATCCATCAGGGACATTCCCGTAACTCCCAACCCCAAACCCGGAACCAAACTCGGGGCTAGCCGCGCAGCCATGAAACCGATCGTCAGCAGGGCCAGCCCTCCCACCGGCTTCAGCCATGCCGTGTCCAAGAACCGATCCCACCAGCTCACACGATGTATCGGAGTGTGTTCCGCCGCGATTTGCCGCTGAAGATTCTGCCGGGATTCCCAGAGCACGGACGCCGGCGCCTCGATCTCTGCCTGATCGAACGCCGCGTGCAACACGCGCTCCCGTTCGAGTGCGGTGCGGCACTCCGCACAGCCCTCCAGGTGCGCGTCGACGGTCTCTTCTTCGTCGAACGACAACTCTCCATAGAGCAACATACTTAGCTGCTTCCGTACTTTTTCACACGTGTTCATACGAAATCTCCGAGGGCGACACGCATCTTCTGCGTCGCCCGAAACAAACAATTCTTGGCGGCCTCTTCGCTGGTCCCGAGGATCTCGCCGATATTCCGCAGTTTCAGCCCTTGATAATGCCGCAGCTCAAACACCATCCGCTCCCGGGCGCTCAGTTCACTCAGTGCCTTGTCAATCCGCACCCGCAGTTCGCCGGCAAACATACTCCGCTGCGGATCGCTTTCCGCCCGCGATTCGTGCACCGTATCCATCCGGTCCACCGGCCCGTCCGGCCCTTCGACCAGCGACGACTCTTCCTTGCGCACCTTGCGCTTCCGCATGTGGTCCAGGCACAAATTCGTCACGATCCGATACAGCCAGGTGTGAAAACTGCAATCGAACCGGAAATTGTTCAGGTTGCGATAGACCCGCAGGAACGCTTCCTGATAGACATCCTGCGCGTCCTCAGGCGACCGCAGCAGGTTCATCGCAAGCCGGAGCACACTTTGGTCGTAAGCGCGTACGAGTTGCCCAAAGGCGTCCTGATCGCCTTTTTGAGCAGCCAGTATGAGCGCCTTCTCGTCTGTCTGAAAGCCCGCTTTATGGGCCAAAGAGGCGGCTCCGTGAGTCACGTCAGCACTACACAGTATATTGGACGGCGGCCCGTCCGAAAGGTACCGATTCGACGGCCAAGTCTATAAAGAAAAAGGGGACAGGCCCGCCTGTCCAGACGCTGGCTAGTTATGCAAAAGCAGGACCTGTCCCCTTTTTCTGTAAGCGGCTTAAGCCTGCATTTCCAAATCGATGCGCTTCTTCTCCGCGTCGATCTGGACAATCTTGAAGCTGCGGATCTGGCCGGCGCGAAGGGCCTCGCTGGATTCCGCTGAACCGCCCCCGGATTTCCATTTCTGGGCCAGCATGCTAGTCAGCGACGAGAGATCTGCTCTCTGCGCGCCGGCAGAGGCTTCCTGGCGCTTCTCCGGTACGGGTGCGAACGCCGTGACGCCCTCGCCCAGTTCCACTTTGATGCGATCGCCGGAAACATTCACCACGCGCCCGCTAACCACCTCGCCGGTCTTGTGCTCGGCGAGGTACTCGTCAATGCTGGTCGGCTCCAGCTGCTTCATCCCCAGGCGGAAGCGGCGGCGTTCCTTATCGGCCTCCAGAACCACGGCCTTCACCGTCTGCCCCTGCTTCAGGACTTCGTTGGGATGGTTCAAGCGCTTCTCGCCGGTAATGTCGGCGATGTGGATCATGCCTTCGATGCCTTCGCCTAGCTCGACGAACGCTCCGAACTTGGCCAGGCTGGTTACGGGGGCTTCCACAGCCGTCCCCACCGGATACTTCTTCAAGGCTTCTTCCCAAGGGTCGCCCAGCGCCTGCTTCAATCCCAGCGCAATCCGCTTCTCCGCTGGGCTAACGTTCAACACCACCACGTCGACCACTTCCCCCGGCTTGAGAATGTCCACAGCCCGGACATTCTTCTTGCTCCACGACATCTCGGAAACGTGGATCAGCCCCTCGACTCCCGGCTCCAGCTCGACGAACGCACCGAAATCCAGCACCCGGGAAACTTTTCCATGGATGCGCTCGCCCTGCGTGTATTTCGATACCGCCAGCGTCCACGGATCGGGCGATAGCTGCTTGAGCCCCAGCGAGATCTTCTTGGTCTCTTTGGTGATTTTGAGGATCTTGACGTCAAGCTCTTCGCCAACCTTGACGACTTCTCCGGGCTTCACGTTGCGCGAGTAGCTCATGTCGGAGACGTGCAGCAGGCCGTCCACGCCGCCCAGATCGACGAACGCGCCGAAATCGGTAAGCGAGCGCACGGTGCCGCGGACGATCGCGCCTTCTTCCAACTTCCCGAAGGCCTCTTCTTTCGCCTGGCGCTCCAGTTCTTCCAGAATCACGCGCCGGTCCACCACCACGTCTTCTTCAGCCGCGTTGATCTTGGTGATGCGGCACTCGATCTGCTGGCCCACCAGCTTCTCCAGATCCGCTTGCTCGCGTGCGCCGCTGCGGGATGCCGGCATGAACGCGCGCACACCCACGTCCACCCGCAAGCCGCCCTTTACCAACTCGAGCACGGTGCCGCCGATAGTGCGCTTTTCCGCGAACGCTGCTTCGAGGCCGGTCCAATCTTTGGGCGTCTCCACCTTAATTGTGGAGAGAAGATAGGTGCCCGATTCGTCGCGTCCGCGGATGGAGACGATGACCTTGGTTCCGGGCTTCAACTCCGGCGCAGGCGGCAGCATGCCATCCATCTTGCGGCCGATGTCGACGAAGACGCCGTCGGGCGTCACCGACACCACCGTGCCTTCCACGCGCTCACCACCGGCATGGTGGGTTTGTTCGAATTGAGTCAGGATATCGCCGAAGGAGGTGTCGGCCCCCGTGGAGAGGGAAGACGCCTCGGGCGAATCAGGTACGTTGGGTTGGGGCATGCGAGAAAAACCGGAGTCCTTGCTATTGTGTCACAGACTCGGGGTGTGGGGCAGGTTTCCAACCTGCTCGCCGATTTGCAATCGGCGTCGGAGGCGGGTTACAAACCCGCCGCGGGATACAATCCCGCCCCACAGGGAACTTTACCCCTGGGGAAGCATTTTGGCGATGTCGTTATACAGTACAAACACCACCACCATCATCAGAAACACGAATCCTACCCGCACGATGGCTTCTTTGATCCGCAGGCTCAGGTCGCGCCGCAGCAGCATCTCCACCAGCAGCATGAGCATCGCGCCGCCGTCCAGGATTGGAATCGGCAGGAGGTTGAAAATCGCCAGGTTTAAGCTAACCGCGGCCATTAGCCCGATGTAAACTGCCGGGCCTTCGCGAGCAGCTTCCCCGGATAGTTGCGCAATCCCAAGCGGGCCCGAGAGTCCTTTCGCCGACATGCGCCGTTCGGCTATGCCCTCAAGGAACTGGTAGATCATCTTGGTGCTCTGCACGTTCTGATGCCAGGATTCGGCCAGGGCTTCGCGGAAAGGCAGCTTGACGATCTCCACGGGCGATTCCAGGCCGGCCCCGATGCGCCACGCTTTGCTTCCCTGGACGTCGCTCCAAACCGGAGTAACGCTAGTGGGATATTCCTTCCCGTCGCGCGAATACACCAGATCCGCGGGCGACCCTTTCGTCTGCGCGATCAAATCCAGGAGCCGCGTCGAAGTACGGACTGGCTTGCCGTTGATGCTAACGAACGTATCGCCTTTCTTCAGGCCCGCCTGCTTGGCGACCTCGATATTGCAGCAGTAACCGCTCACCTGAACCGGGCTTGCTTGCATCCAACCCGCGATACCGACGTGCTGCTTATCGTCATACACGGGCGTCACCCTGAAATTAAGCCTCTGGCCGTCCCGCACCACCCACACATCCATGGGCCGCTTGGCGCTGGCGATCTCTTGCATC
>Ga0265313_10004598_pt1 | contig 10485 bp, 10 predicted proteins | sample 4123metaG_FD_203122 | JGI IMG/M metagenome (GOLD analysis project Ga0265313, IMG submission 203122) | Rhizosphere microbial communities from Carex aquatilis grown in University of Washington, Seatle, WA, United States - 4-1-23 metaG | ecosystem: Host-associated > Plants > Roots > Rhizosphere >...
GGACCAGGGCGGTGCCGATTTTCGCGCCAGACTCGATGCCGCGCGGCCTGGCGTGATTCTGGAAGGCGAAATGGTCCTGCCGCCGGCAGCTCTGGCAGATTACCTTGCTTCGTGGGCACAATGGTTCGACGACAGTTCCGTGCCGGGGGTGTTGCGGAACAAATGGATCGAGCGCCGTCACATACAACATCAAATCCGGCGCTGGGATCGCGATCATACGGGCGAACTTCACTCAGCCTGGATGAATGGGAGCGGCATGTTGGTCTGGGAAAATGTGTTTGGATCCCTGGTGCCGTGGAACCGACGTAATCGCTCAATTCTCCGTGCCATGCTGCCGATCCAACGCCGGTTCACCACCTTGTTCAGTGGTGAATGCTGGACACCCTTGGTGCCCGTTCAGCCAAGCGGGGTTTTCGCTTCTCTTTGGGAGGACCAGAACCTGCGGCTTTGGACTCTGGTCAATCGGACCGGAAAAACCATCGAAGGAACCCTGCTCCAAGTGCCAACAGAGCCAGAACACCGTTACTTCGATCTGGTGGCCGGCAAGGAAATCCAACCGAAGAACACGGGTGATAACGTCTTGCTGTCCGGCTTGATTCCAGCCCGCGGCGTCGGCTGCTTTCTGTCCGGCCCGCCTCGGAAGCTGGGGACTGGTTTCGAACGATTTCTGAAACAGCAGGCGCGTTTGGACGCCAGGAAAAATGTCGGTACCGCGACACCCAGAGTGTCCACAGAACTCATTCCGGTCAAACCAAGCCGGGCTCATTTGCGTCCGCCGGCCGGCACGTTGGAGATTGCCGGCGCTACCGTGGAATTGAACATCGAAATGCGCGTGCGGGAATGTGGCTTCTACGATTCCACGCCACCGGGCGGAGACGTTTATAACTTTCAAACGCGGCGATTTTCCCAGAAAGTTTCCTTGCCGCGATTTGCAATGGATGAGACTCCGGTGACCAACGCGCAGTTTGCCGGGTTCCTGGCTGCCAGCCGGTACCGGCCGAAGCATCCGGAGAATTTCCTGAAGCATTGGCCCGACGGCCGGCTGCCATCAGACAAGGAAGATCATCCTGTAGTTTACGTGGATCTCGAAGACGCACGGGCTTACGCGAATTGGGCCGGTAAACGGCTCCCGACCGAGGACGAATGGCAATACGCGACACAGGGTCTGGACGGCCGCAAATATCCTTGGGGCGAACATTGGGAGACTGGACGATGCAATGACGGAACCATGGGCTCAACGACGCCGGTGAAAGCCTTCCCATCTGGACGATCGCCTTTCGGCTGTTATGATATGTGCGGCAATGTCTGGCAGTGGACGGAAAGCGAACGCACCGATGGCCGGACCCGGTTCTGCCTCATCCGGGGAGGTGCCTTTTTTGATGCCAAAGGGTCGAATTGGTATGTGGATGGTGGCCCGCGTCCGGCTGACTTCGCCACGAAATTCATCTTGATGTGGCCGGGGTTGGATCGGTGCAGCACGATCGGATTCCGTTGCGCGGCTGACCTGGTCGCACCGGCTCGCTCGTAACCGCGGAACAACTCGGTGGTCGCAGGGGGTTACCGATTTTAACTGTATCGCAAAATCTCAACAGAAAAACGCGATTCCTCAATGACAACTGCCTTCTTTTCGGCAGAAAATGACGGTAATGTCGCTGCCATAAGTATCTATGAAATTGTCACTACACTTGCTGTTGGTTTCTTTTTTTTTGATGACAACCGTATCGGTGATCCGCGCAGCGGACCCTCCGGATTCATCGGCTGGCTTGCTGGCGAACCTTTGTCGCACTTCAAAAGCCCTGTCCCGTTCCATCAGTCCGGAAAATTTCACAGGCGAAAAGGGCAACGGCGGAATGGCCACCCAAGGCACTGGACAACAGGCAGCCAGAGAGTTGGGCCAAGGCTGGAAAATCTCGCCGTCAGTGGTAATCAAGGCCGGAACGACTTTCACGCTCGCTAACATCCAGGGGCCGGGTTGCATCAATCACATTTGGATGACTCCGACGGGTAACTGGCGCCACTCCATTCTCCGCTTCTACTGGGATGGCGAAACGAACGCGTCGGTCAAGTCTCCGGTGGGCGACTTCTTCGCCTGCGGTTGGGGAAAATACTGTCAGATCAGCTCGCTGGCAGTTTGCGTGAATCCCGGGAGCGCGTTCAACTGTTACTGGCCCATGCCGTTTCGCCGGCAGGCGCGAATCACGATGGAAAACACCGGTGACCAGGACATGCTGCTTTATTACCAGATAGACTACACGCTGGCGAAAGTACCCAATGACGCCGGTTACTTTCACGCGCAGTTTCGCTCGGAAACTCCGCTTCAGACCGAAGGCCTCTATACCATCCTCGACGGCGTCCAGGGTGAAGGACAATACGTGGGCACTTATCTGGCAGTCAAAGTGCACAGCCCGGGCTGGTGGGGTGAAGGCGAGATCAAGTTTTACCTCGATGGCGACACGACGTTTCCAACCATTTGTGGCACCGGCACGGAAGATTATTTTTGCGGTTCCTACGATTTTGAGAATCAAGAGACCCACAAATATGTGCCCTTTTCCACGCCCTACACGGGCCTGGCCCAGGTGATTCCGCCGGACAAAATTTACCAGCCCGACCAGTGCTTCGGGCTTTACCGCTGGCACATCACCGACCCGATCCGCTTTCAGAAAAACCTCAAGGTAACGATTCAGGCGCTGGGTTGGAAATCAGGAGTGGGTTATGAGCGTTTGGATCCTGACATCGCATCGGTGGCGTATTGGTATCAAAATTGAGAACCGGTTATTTGAATAAATCTTTGCGGGCCGAGGCCGTTCAAGCATCAGACTAAAATTCCACTCCGGAGGCCAAATGAAATCACCGCCAACCCTAAAACCCAGGCAGACTTACCTCGTAGCCAACGGGGATTTGCGTCTCTCAGCCAACCAGCAATGCTGGCCTGAACAGGTGAAAATGGAAGCGGCGCTCTCACGCGCTTTGAAGGCTGAAGGCTGGACCGTCGTTCGTGCCCACCCCTATGACAAAGAGAAACAGCACGGATTTATTGATTCCCAGAAGATGGGGATTGAGGTCTTTCGCCGTATGGACCCCAATGCCCCCGTGATCGTGGCGGAATCGGTATGGCAATACAGCCACCATGTCCTGGCGGGGCTTTGGACCCATCGCGGCCCGGTGCTGACGGTGGCCAACTGGAGCGGCATCTGGCCCGGCCTGGTCGGCATGCTCAATCTGAACGGGTCGCTCACCAAGGCCGGCATCCGCTACAGCACTCTCTGGAGCGAGAACTTTACCGATTCGTTCTTCCAAAACGGTCTCCGGCAATGGCTCGCCGAAGGGGTCGTCACGCACGACCAGAGTCACGTCCACGATTTGCGCCTGCTCAAACTGCCGATGGAGGACGAGCGCCTTGGCAAGCGCGTCGCCCGCCAATTCCTCCAGCACAAATGGATCCTGGGCGCTTTCGACGAAGGCTGCATGGGAATGTTCAACGCCATCGTCCCGGACGATTTGCTCTCCTCGACGGGTGTGTTCAAAGAGCGACTTAGTCAATCCACCCTCTACGCCGCCATGCGGCAGGTGAGCGACGAAGAGGCCGTGAAGATTCTCGATTGGTTGCTTAAGCGAGGCATGAAGTTTCAATGGGGTACCTGCGAGGAGACGGAGTTAACGCAGGCCCAGACCCTCCAGCAATGTAAAATGTACATCGCGGCGGTTCGCATCGCGGCGGAATTTGGTTGTGCCGCCATTGGTATCCAGTACCAACAGGGGCTCAAAGACCTTGCGCCCGCCAGCGATCTTGCCGAAGGATTGCTTAACAATACGGATCGCCCACCGGTGAGATGCCCCAACTCCGGGCGCGTTTTGTTCTCTGGCGAAGCGGTGCCACACTTTAACGAAGTGGATGAATGCGCCGGACTCGATGGTCTGGTGACCTACCGGCTTTGGCGTGAACTGGGATTTGCTCCTGAGAACACGTTGCATGACCTGCGCTGGGGTCAGCCCTACAAAAACAACGGCATTGATGCCTATGTCTGGGTCCTGCTTATTTCGGGTGCGGTTCCCCCCGCGCACTTGATCGGCGGATTCAGAGGCGCCACCAGCCAGCGCCAGCCACCAATGTACTTCCGCCTCGGAGGCGGCACCATCAAGGGTGTTTCAAAGCCGGGCCACGGCGTTTGGAGTCGCATCTTCATCATGGACGGCAAACTCCATTGCGATCTTGGCGTGTTGGAAGTGGTCAAGCTCCCCGATAAGGAAACCCAGCGTCGCTGGCGTGAAACCACGCCACAGTGGCCAATCATGCACGCAGTCTTCGAAGGGATCAACCGCGACCAGATGATGGCCCGCCATAAGGCGAATCACATACAAGTGGTTTACGCTCCAAACGAAAAACAGGCCCACCGAGGCTGCCGGATCAAAGCTTCCATGTTGGCTGCGCTCGGCGTCGAAGTCCACCTTTGCGGCAATGTGGAACTAACCTGACGTACTGACAATTTCCAACGTATCATACGGCTACCAGTGGAAAGACCGCAAGCTTGTCATCAAACCCGAAGAAGCCGCCATCCGTAAAAAGGCGTATGAATTGTTTTTGCAGCACCGGCGCAAAGGCAAGGTTGCCAAATTGGTGAACGCCGCCGGATACCGAACCCGTGGCGGCGTCATCTGGCACGACAGCCAAGTTTATCGCCTCCTCACCGATCCGAGCGCCAAGGGCATTTATTATTTCAATCGTATGCGCCAGTTGGAAAAATCATGGCAGACCGTTCCCAAACCTGAAAACGAATGGGGCAAGGTTGAGTGCCAACCCATCATTTCCGAAGTCATGTGGAATCAGGTGAACCAAATCATTGAAGACCACACCAAAAGCTGGAAGCGTCCTGGGCGGTCGCCTGTCCATTTGTTCGGCAGCCTGGCACATTGCGCGTGCGGCGAGAAAATGTATGTGCGCGCTGGCAGCCCGAAATATGTCTGCCGCAAATGTTGCAACAAGATTCCCATTGTGGACTTGGAAGCAATCTTCCATCAGGAAATGAAGAGTTTTTTTGCCCAGCCCAAAAGGATTGCCAAGCACTTGCAGGAAGCCAGCCGCAACTTGGTCAAAAAATCCGCGGTGCTGGACACCCATAAACGGGAGATTCAGAAGGTGCGGGAGGAAATGCACCAGACGCACCAATTGTATTTGCAAAAGCAGATTTCCGGCGACGGCTTCCATGAATTGTATGCACCCGCCGAGGAACGGTTGAATCAATTGCAGACCGAACTGCCCAAGCTGGAGGCCGAGGTGGACTTCATGCGGGTCAACAAGCTGTCCGCCGATGACATTCTCCATGAAGCCAATTCGCTGTATGACAAGTGGCCGGAAATGCCCTTGGAAACCAAGCGTAAGATCGCCGAAAGCCTCGTGGAAAAGATTGTCATTGGTGATGGCGAAATCGACATAAACTTCTCAAGCATCCCTTCTTCTGGAGAACTGTGCAAAAACCAACAAGGGTTAATAGCCCTGTTGGCTTTTACACAACGACAAATTCATGCGTCCCGCGCCCATATTCCGCTGAATCGTAACCGCCGAAAGAGCATTCCGACTGTCATAAAAACGCTGGGTGATTACATTCAGGCCAAGCGTTATGAAAATGGGCTCCACCCCTATCAGGTAGCGGGTAAAATGGGGATTGAGACGGCACTGATTTTGGCCTGGGAAAGTGGCACTCGCACACCCGATGAGAAACAATGGCAGATGTTGAGCGACCTGTTATCGTTTGATTCGGGAGTGGATTTCCCAAAACCTCACAGGGGTCGTTTGTTGGGTTTAATACAGTCAAAACGGTAAAGAAAGTGCGGGTGATGAGACGAGGGTTCGATTCCCTTCACCCGCTCCAATTACAAAATGCCGATGGCTCACAGCCAGGGTTTCAACCGTTCGCGCAGAACCTGCCGCGCGCGATAGAGTCGTGATTCCACCGCCTTCGGGGTGGCCTCCAGAATTGACGCCGCTTCCGCCACGCTGCGTTCCTCCCATTCACACAGCACAATCGCCGCGCGCAAATCTTCGGGCAGTTTGCCAACGGCCATGCGCACGACCGCAGCGCGTTCGGCAGCCAACGCCTGTTCGTTGGGCGCCGGGCCGCTTGCCGGCAAAGTGCCGCCGAGGGTTTGTTCGGATTCTCCGGTTTCGGCTTCCAGCGAAACATTCGGATGCCGTGCACGCCAGCGGAAATGGTTCCGCGCCAGGTTCGCGGCGATGGTGTAAAGCCAGGTGGAAAATTTTTCGTTCGTCCGAAAACTGGCGCGGGCGCGAAAAACCCGGACAAAAGTCTCCTGCGCCAGATCATTGGCGTCGTCCTCGTTGCCCAGCATCCGGCAGAGAAAATGAAACAGCGGCGTCGCGTGCCGTTCCATCAAATCATTCAGCGCCGCATCATGGCCGGCGATCAGGCGCTCCATGTCAGCCCGGTCACGGGCGCTGGCCTCAATGGTGTCCATGCAGGTCGCCTGCGGATATGGACATGGATTGCTCGCTTGGTTCGTGCAGACCGAGGGTGATGCGCTGCATTTCAGCGAGATAGCGACGGCCCGGCTCCGGCGGCATGGCCTGGCTGACTTCGGTGAAATGCCGGAGCATTTGTGCCTGGCATTGGGCGCGGAGCGCGGCAAGTTCGGCCAGTTTTTGTCTGGCAGCCGGAGTGACGTTGATCGTGCCATTCAAGGCCGCTTCCACTTCCATCTTCTTGGCGGCGATTTTTTGGCACATGGCGGCGCATTGCGGCAGATAATCGCTGTGAAGTTTTTGAATACGCGCCATCTCGGCGTCGTTGAGGTGAAATTCCTGCCGCAGCCAGGCAAGATCATTTCCGGGTTGCATCAGGCAGCTCTCACCCACATGCCGGCTCACGGCATACGAGCTGCCGAACACGACCATGGCCAAGGCGAGCGTACCCAGCAAAATGACCAGGGACCGGTTCATGACCTTAGCGCAGTGAGTCAGGAGCGACGACCGCGACGTAGCGCGCCTGGGCGTCCCGCCGCGCGATTTGGCTGCCGTCACGCAGGCCGAGCAGCGCACCCGCAACGATCAACATGGTGACCGCCGCCAGCGCAAATCGCGGACGCAACACCAGCGCGGCCAGCGCATCCAGCCAGAACAACCGGGACGTGGACGGAACCGGCGCCTCGGCGTCCTCGATGCGGCGCCACACATTGTCCTGGAAACGCGGCGGCAGGGCCGGAGAGACACGTGACGCGCGCAACAATGCGCCAAGTTTTTCATCGGCGGGATTCATATTTTCTTCGTTCATTGGTTGAAGGGCGGCGGTGTTTATCCGCCGCCCGTGGTTTACTACTTTGGTTGTATCGGTACAAGCCGACAGACGGGGAATGATTACTTCAGCGGCGCGACCGTCACGGTATTGCAGCCGGGCATGGTCGTTTGTGTAACACACGCTTGAATCATCTTCGGGGTGCCGTTCATGGTCTTGGCGCAGGCCAGGGCGGGATTCACGTCAGTATTTATGCCGGCTGTTGTGGCTATCTGGTTGCCCGACGTGCGAGGAGAAAGGGCAACGCCTTGGTCCACCGCCGCGAGGTTCGCGTCATTCGCATTGCTCGCAACGTATTTGACCTGGTTACCCGCGGCCCGCGGTGAGAGCAATCCGGCATTGACATTGAAGGTTATCGCGGTCAGGGCAGCCACGCCAAGAGTGGTGAGGAGGATTCGTGTTTTCATTTTTCTTTCTTTTTTTGGCGATGCTTAATGCATCGTCGAATGGTTATGCGGGTATTACCCCGGCGCGCCGAAAATCCCTCAAAAATCAACAAGTCCCAGCCGGGCAGGTAGATCGGCCGGCCGGGGCTGGGCGAAATGAAGCCGTGTGCAGGTTGATGGGGGGACTAAATTGAACTCAGGACGAGGCGTGCTGATTTTGTGTCAATCGTCACGGTTTTGAACCGGCTGAGCAAATCGTTGCCCAGTAAGCCAGCTTCGCCGTCGAAAAGGGCATTGCGATGAATGCCGGTTGGCACTTGATCAAACCGCTTCCCGCCGAGGAAAACGCTTGTTTCAGTTTGCGGTATGTCAAGTTTGGCGAGGCCAACGGCAGGTTTGCCTGATTGACGGGACGTTTTAATGTCCGAAGTCACCCATTGCAATGCCGTGGCACAACCGGTGTCCACTCTCACCCATTGATCCTTCACAGCATTGACGCCGATGGAAACGCAAAGGCTGTTCCGGCGCAGTTCCAATGGAACCACCGTATCCGATACTGCCGGAGAAACCTCGTCCGGAAACCTGATTTGATGTGAAGCGAAATCAATCTGCACCACGCGGCCACGAATGAAGTCGGCCCCCGGCAATCCGTCGAGCGGACGCCCGCAAGAACGCGCCAGCCTGCTCAAGTCCAGCGCCAGGTACCTGGAGGGGAGAACCGAATCCCCCGCCCTCGCCATCAACCGGGTGGGCCAATGGCCAGTCATGGTCGCATGGACACCCTGGACCCTGATCCAGTTGCCGGTCTTGAGCCGCAGCGCCTTCGCGGTGCCGGCGTTGATGACGCTGACGTCCGCACCGGTGTCGAAAATGAAATTCAACGGCCGGGTGGATTGAGGAACCTGGACTTGCACCCACAACAAACCTTCGCAGTATTCAAAAGGGACGGCGGGTGTCGGAGACGGCAACGCCGCCTGCACTCCGCCGAATACCACAAAGCAAAACCAAAGTACGCTGCGAGAAAGCCGCATAAATGTGGCAAACGCAACGAACATGCCAAACCGGTTTATCCGCCTGCTTTCAACGGATTTGAGTCATTTTTCGATCCGCGCCCTCGTTTTTTGGTGATGTCATTTGCGCGATCCGGTCAAAACCATTCATTCAGAATTTCGACAGAGACTTTGCGTGATTTTTCCTGTAACGGTGTAGAACATGCAAAGCGCCCCGTTGGGTGCTCAACTTGAATTGAGATATAGATAAAAGCAGTTAAAGAAGAAAAACACTTATGAAAATGATGAAAACCATTTTGTTTGCCGCTGCGGTTGGACTTTTGGCCGGCGTCGGCGTGCGTGCGTCGGATAATCCCGCTTTGACGGCGCCGGTGAAATCCGTCTATGGCCATTACCTTAAAATTCAGGCCGATCTGGCGAACGACTCGCTGACCGGCGTGGCCGAAAATGCCAACGCCATTACGAAGGCCGTTCAAGGTGACGCGAAAATACTGCCGGTAGAGGTCGGCACAAAGGCGGAAGCTTTGGCCAAAGCCAAAGACCTGAGTGCGGCGCGGGATGCATTCAAGCCGCTCAGCGACGCACTCATCAAATATCTGGCCGATAACAAGGCCAAAGGCGCCTATGTCGAGGTTTATTGCCCGATGGCGCGCGCGAGCTGGCTGCAGGCGGACAAGAACGTGAACAATCCTTACTTTGGCACCGCCATGTCGGGATGTGGAGTGATCAAGGAATAGAGCGCAACGGCGGACCGCAGGTGTTCAGCCGGACGTGAACTGACAGCGGCCGGAACCCTGAAAAATGGTGAAGAAAATTGCGTGGATTTTCAATAACTGGGGTACAATAAGCGTCGTTATACTCGACATCGATTGATTCATTATGAAGAAATTGAAAACGCTTACCGCGATTGCGCTAGCCATACCCTTCCTGCTTTCGCCGATCGCCGGCTTGCCGGAAGACACCAATTCGGTTGCTCCCATCAATCCCAAACCCGATTTTCTGGCGACCTGCCCGGTTTCCGGTGACAACCTCGGGGAGATGGGCAAATCTGTGGTCTTCGTTTGTCAAGGTCAGGCGGTCAAGCTTTGCTGCCCCGATTGCAAGAAGGACTTTGACAAGGACCCGGCCAAGTACCTTTCAAAAATCCGGTCAGCCGACGAGAAAGCCAAAAATTGACAATAAGAAGCCAAAAGCGGTTGAGTCCGTTTCGGTCCGTTGGATGATATTCAAAACATGAGAACGACGCTGGCCATTGTTTGCAGCCTGTTGCTGGCTTGGACGCCCATCCTCCGGGCCCAGGCCCCGGCGGCCCGCGTCGGGAGCGTCGCACATACTTCCTGTCATTGCGGCAGGGCGTGCTGCGTCGCACCCTCCTCCCCGGAGTCGCAGCCTGTCCCTGCGGCTCCGGTTTCCACTTCGTCTCAAAATCAGCTTTTGACCCTCACGCCCGCCGCCCTGACCTGGATTTTGCCGGTAATACCAGCATCGGAGTTTTCCATCTCCCTTGCTTCACTTTTGACGGCGAGTCGCACTCCGCTCTACGCGCGGAATTGCACCTTCCTGATCTGACTTCTTTTTTCCACGCCCGTATTGTGTCCTGAGCCGGACACGGGCATGTGTCTTCTGGCTCCACGGATTTTTGTGCCCGTGTGTCTCAACCCCATGTCGCCAACGACGCACAAACCGTGGTGACCGGAAATTGAAACCAACGATAATTTATGAAAATGAAAACCATATTGATGATCGCCCTGGCCGCAACCTTGGGCGGCGGCGCCGTGTGGATTG
>Ga0265313_10004599_pt1 | contig 10483 bp, 11 predicted proteins | sample 4123metaG_FD_203122 | JGI IMG/M metagenome (GOLD analysis project Ga0265313, IMG submission 203122) | Rhizosphere microbial communities from Carex aquatilis grown in University of Washington, Seatle, WA, United States - 4-1-23 metaG | ecosystem: Host-associated > Plants > Roots > Rhizosphere >...
GACCCCCGGCATTGGCAACGAGGAACAGGCCGCGATCTGGACGCTGGTCAGGTTCCTTACCACCAGCCAGAAGGCGGGAGACTAGGGCTTCAAGAAAAACGGCGACCGATGTTGACGGTCGCCGCGACTGCCTTCGCGTAATCGCCCGAGAACGCACGCGCGAGGGTCCTGCCCGACCCCTTCCAGAAGGGTACGGATCGAAGGGGGCGCGCTGTCATCTGCCAAGGTGGGCGCGCCTCCGACGAGCAGCTTCTATAGTACCACAGTCGTTAACGTCCAGAGTGCTGAACATGGCCAAAATCCACCAGTCCCGTAAGAAGTCCCGCCGGCGCCAGCGCCGCTGGCAACCGGCGCTCTAAGCAGCCCTCGCTCTTCGGCTTCTACCGGATCGACCTCCCCGACAAGGACAAGCAGGAACCAGCCAGGGGTTACCCCCTCGCCGGCCCTATCCGTTGGACTTGAGTCTGCTGGCCAGCTTCGCCAATGCCGCCGAGCGGCTTTCAGCCACCTTGGCCACCGCCTTCTCCCATCCGTCCGGTGGATTGCGGTGGGCCTTTGTGCCTTCTGCCAAGCGGGCCTGGCGGAGGGTCGCAACGGAGCAACCCAATGCCTTGGCCAACTCGTCATGGGAAATGTTGGCCAGCAATTCATTCGTGGCCTTCCGAAAATCTTTCGACATTTGTATGCACTCCGCTTGACAGACGGCTAAGTCGTCTTATATACTGCATACAACATAAACGAGGAGACCGGAAGATGCTGAGGAGAAGAGTTTAGGCCCAAGCCGCGTCAGCCGGACGACTTGGGCATTACCTCAAAACCGGCTGATTTCGACCAGAAAGCCACCGGCTCGCAAGGGTCGGTGGCTTTTTCAATGAGAATGTGCCGTGAGCCAGTTGTCAGGAGACCAGCAGTCAGCCGTGATCGCCGCCCTATGTGAGGGCGTGAGCATCCGCGCGACTGAGCGGCTCACCGGCATACACCGTGACACGATCATGCGCCTGGGTGTCAAAGTCGGGCAGGGGTGCAATGCCCTTCATGGGCGCCTGATGGTCAATTTGAATGTCGGTCGCGTAGAGCTTGATGAGGTGTGGAGTTTCGTCAAAAAGAAACGTCGCAACATACTGGCCGACGATCCCGACACCATCGGAGATCAGTTCATTTATCTGGCAATGGATTCCACCGGGAAGGCGATTTTGTCCTGGCTGGTGGGGAAGCGGAGCACTCGGAACACAATCCGCTTCGTTGAAGACGTGCGTCATCGTGTCAGCGGCAATCCGGAAATCTCCACCGATGGATATGCACCCTACATCCGGGCGGTCGACGAGGCCTTCGACGGCACCGCCAGCCACGGCATCGTGGACAAGAAGGAAGTGGTAATCGCCAAAGGGCCAGACGCCGACCGCTACTACGCCAAGCAGGTGTTGGTGAAGGTGGAGCGGACGGCCATCAGCGGGACGCCGGAAACGATCAGCACCAGTTTCATCGAGCGTCAGAACCTCACCTTGCGAATGTCACAGCGTCGGCTGACACGACTGTCGAACGGGTTCTCCAAGAAATTCGAGAACCATTGCGCAGCCGTGGCGCTAACCGAAAATCTAGAGCAATCGCGATTGCAGGCCTTAACCGGCCTGTCGACAGGCCCCTATTCGAAAGGGGTTATGACGATGCGGATCACCATCAAGGTCGATCTCATCTTCTGGATCACGGCCATCTGGCTATTGACCCATTGACGGGAGCGGGGTGGCGCAAGCCATCCCGCTTCTGCCGCCAGTGTCTTAATTCGATCTGGGTGGCTCAATTTGGGGTCAATTTAGGCCAGCACCGCGCCGGCCCAGCTCCGCCGACTGGTTGTAGCGGCGCAGCCAGAGCCGCCAGGGATGCAGCGGCACCGGCACGATCAGGTCGCAGTCTTCCAGCAGCGGCCGTCCCACCCGGCTCAAGGCACGGGCAAAGCCCGGCACCAGTTCCAGCCGGTCGGCATGTTTCAGGGCCAGGATCGCGCCCCGACTGGCCTCGTCATAGGCCAGGATGGCGCGCGCCCGGCTGAAGGCGGGCGGCTTCGCCAGGCAGGCGGCGCAAAGGCTGCCCGGCCCCGGATCGGCCGGAAAGGCCGTGCCGCAGCAGGCGCAGGCCGGGCCGTCGAGAAAGGTGAGCTGCCCCCAGCACTCGGCGCAGAAGCCGGCTTCGCTGCCGACCGGGGCGCGGCAGGCCAGGCAGAGGGGCGGAAAGAGCAGGTCCAGCGCCGCCCCGCCAAGGCTTTTCCAGGCTGCGATCATGTGCGCTAGTTTACGCCAATGACGCCGCTTTTCGATTTCGCCGCCGCCGCCCGTGCACAGGAACGTGCCCGCCGCCTGGCGGGTGACACCTTCCTTTTCGCCGCCGCCGCCGAGGGCCTGGCCGACCGGCTGTCGGCGGTGACGCGGCGCTTCGAGAGCGGATTGTGGATTGGAGCCCCCGCGAGCGATAGCGAGCAAACAAACCCACTTGTGCCGGAAGTGCTGCGGCCCTTCGCGGCGCGCTGGAGCCTTGGCCAGCTTGACGCGATGGAACGGCTGACGGCGGAGCCCGGCGCCCATGATCTGGCAGTCAGCCTCTATTCCCTGCAGGCGGTGAACGACCTGCCCGGGGCGCTGGCGCAGATACGGCTGGCGCTGAAACCGGACGGATTGTTCCTCGGCGTGCTGCTGGGCGGCGGCACGCTGAAGGAATTGCGCGAGGCGCTGGCCCAGGGCGAAAGCCTGACGCGGGGCGGCATCAGCCCGCGGGTCTCGCCCTTCGCCGATGTCCGTGAGCTGGGATCGCTGCTGTCGCGGGCCGGCTTCGCCCTGCCCGTCGCCGATGTCGAACGGCTGACCGCCCGTTATGGCGATGTCTTCGCCCTGGTCCGCGACCTGCGCGCCCATGGCTTCAGCAATGTGCTGGCGCAGCGCGCGCGCAAGCCGCTGCGGCGCGACGCCCTGGCGGCTGCCGTGGCGCATTATGCCGATGCCCATGGGATAAGCGGGCGGCTGGCCGCCACATTCGAGACGATCTATCTGACCGGCTGGGCCCCGCATCAAAGCCAGCAGCAGCCCTTGAAGCCGGGCAGCGCCAAAGCGCGGCTGGCGGATGCCCTGGGAACGGCGGAACAGTCGGCGGGCGAAAAGCCCTAGCGCAGGCTTGTGGCGACGGAAGTGAAAAAGCCCTTCAGCGTCACGCCCATCGACGTCACCGCGCCGACAATGACGATGGAGACGATGCCCGCGATCAGCGCATATTCGATGGCGGTGGCGCCGGCGGTGTCGTTCACAAAAGATCGCGCAGCATGGGCAAGAGCGGAATGTCGGCGGCGGGCATGGGAAATTCGCGCCGCATGGCGATGAGTTCGCGGGGCGTGAGCCATTTCAGCGCGCTGTGAAACAGCGGCGCCGGGGTTCCGTCCCACCGGCGGCAGACAAAGAGCGGCATCAACAGGCGAAAGTTTTCGTATGTATGCGAGGCAAAGGTGAACGGCGCGAGACAGGGCGGCTTCACCGCAATGCCCAGTTCCTCCCGGAGCTCGCGCACCAGGGCGTCTTCCGGCGATTCTCCCGCCTCGATCTTGCCGCCCGGAAATTCCCATAACCCCGCCATGGCTTTCCCCGGCGGCCTCTGGGCGATCAGCACCCGGCCGTCGGAATCCAGCAACGCCGCCGCCGCCACAAGGACAAGAGGTTGCGTCTGGGTCATCATGGCCTTTGCAGGGTTGGCTTGGGGTTAAGGGGCAGGGTTAACAGGTGCTTGCCAGATAGCGGATTTGAGGCGAGCCTGTCACCAGGACAGGATACCGTCGCAGCGGGCTTTCACCAGGGAGATTTGAGCATGAGCACCTACGCCACCGCACAATGGAAAGGCGGCCTCAAGGACGGCAAGGGCACGCTTTCGACCAAGAGCGGCGTGCTGAAAGCCACGCCCTATGACTTCAAGATGCGTTTCGAGGACGCTTCGGGGACCAATCCGGAGGAACTGATCGGCGCCGCCCATGCCGGCTGCTTCACCATGGCGCTGTCGGCGGTGCTGGGCGAAGCCGGGCTGACCGCCGAGCAGATGGAGACCAGGGCCGAGCTGGCGCTGGAAAAGGACGGCGACGGCTTCGCCATCAAGAAAATCCACCTGACGCTGAAGGCGAAGATTCCCGGCGCCAGCGACGCGGTGTTCCAGGATTGCGCCGCCAAGGCCAAGGCGGGCTGCCCCATCTCCAAGCTGTTCAAGGCCGAGATCACGCTGGACGCTTCACTGGTCTGACAACAAGAATAACAGGGAGAAAATGATGCGGGCGACCTCAATCCTTGCCTTGGCCGCGATTGCGGCAGCGCTTTCGGCAACCGCCGCCGAGGCCAAGCTGGAGCGCTTTTATGTCGGCACCTTCACCGCGCCGGCGGGCGGACGCGGCGCCCAGCCCGGCAACCGGGCCGCCGGCATCTATGTCGCCGAGCTCGACACCGTCACCGGCAAGCTGACCACGCCGCGGCTGGTGGCGAAAGGCGCCTCGCCCAGCTGGCTGGTCTATGACAAGGGGCGCGGCATGCTCTATGCCACCAATGAGTATAACGGCTTTCCCGATCCCAGGACCGGAAGCAATGGCGGCAGCATCAGCGTCTATCATGCCGACAAGGCGACAGGCGATCTCGCGCCTCTGCCGCCGGTGGCGATCGCCAATTCCACCAACATCAAGATCGATCCCAGCGGCAAGTGGCTGATCGGCGCCAGCTACAATGACGGCGTCGCCAGCCTGATGCCGGTGGGCGCGGACGGCGCGGTGGGCGCGGTGGTGGACGTCTTCAAGGCCGCCGGCCCGCGCAATCCCGACCAGGCCGCCGACCAGCCGCCGGGCAACCAGTACACCAGCCCGCACAACCAGGCGCGCATCCACAATGTCGCCTTCCATCCCGGCGGCAAGTATGTGGCGCTGGACGATGCCGGCCTGGATATCATCAGCATCTTCACCTATGCCGACGGCAAGCTGACCAGGGTCAATTCCTATCCGCAGCTGCCGGGCTCGACGCCGCGCCATTCGGTGTGGGACGCCGCCGGCCGCAACCTCTACACCGTCTTCGAGCAGGACATGATGGTGTCGGTGAACGCTTTCGATCCCGCCACCGGGACGCTGACCCAGAAGCAGCGCCTCTCCGCTTTGCCGCCGGGCTTCGGCGGCTCGGCCACGGCGTCGGAGATATTGCTCTCCAGGGACGGCAAGCATCTCTACACCGCCAACCGCTTCCATGATTCCATCGCCCATTTCCGGGTGAAGCCGGACGGTACACTCACCTATGTCAGCGACACGCCCACCGGCACCGAGGTGCCGCGCGGGCTGGTACTGGACCCCAGCGGCCAGTTCCTGCTGGCGGGCGGGCAGAACAATGACAGCATCGCGGTGTTCCGCCTCGATCCCAAGACGGGCGAACCGAAAGCCACCGGCAATTACGCGCCGGTGCTGAGCCCGGCGCATTTCGCATTTGTGGATTAGGCGAAGGCCGCGCTGACCGTGCGGCCGATTTCGGCCAGCGTCTTGTCCGCCGCGCCGGTTGTGTAAGCACAGACCAGGAGCGGCGCCCGGCCGGGCGGGCGGACAATGGCAAGATCGTTGATCTCGCCGCCCTGCCCGCGTCCGGTCTTGTCGCCGATGCGCCAGCCCCCCGGAAAGCCTGCGCGCAGCAAGGTACTTCCGGTGGTGACTTCCTCCATCCAGCGGATCAGCCGTTCGCGCGATGCAGGCTGCAGCGCATTGCCGAGCAGCAATGCACGCATCGTCGCCAACATGGCGCGTGGCGTCGTCGTATCCTTTTCGCCATTCCGCACATTGAGGTCAGGCTCCCTGCGATCCATATGCGTGGTGGCGTCACCGGTTTCGCGCAGGAAAGCCGTCAGCGCTGCCGGACCTCCCATGCTCCTCAGCAACAGGTTGGCGGCGGTATTGTCGCTGACATGGATGATCGCGGCGCAGAGCGCTTCAACACTCAGGCCCGTCGCCACATTGGGCGTGGTGACAAAAGAAACCGGCAGTAGGTCGGCTTTGGTGTAATGCACCAGTCGGTCCAATCGCTCTTCCTTTCGCTCGATACGGCGCAGGATGGCCGCCGCCAGAACCAGCTTGAACGTGCTGCACATCAGGAAACGTTCATCGGGCCGGTAAAACAGCGTATGTCCGTTGCCGGTGTCCAGAGCGGCAACGCCGATACGGATGCCCCTGCCTTCCCAAGCCGCAAAGCGCGGTTGCGCCATAGCCGCAGATGGCAACAACAGGGTTGCGCCAGCCAGAAGTGTGCGGCGGTCGATTCCGGGCATCATTCTCCCACATCGTCCAGGAACAGCGGACAAGGCAGCGGCCCAACGGGCTCCAGCCTGTCAGGCGCGAGTGGGCGCAGCAGAAGACCCTGCTGCGCATCCACGACCAGGTCGCGCGGAAACACCGGCGCGCGCGGTTCCACTTTCAGGCGCGTCAGATCGAAGCGATTGTCTATGTCCGTGAAATGATCGCCGGTGCCGGTGGCGAAACCGGGATGGTCGATCACCGGCTTCACATAAGGCCAGCAGGCCAGGCGCAGATGATCGGAAGGCAGCCAGACGGCGCGAAGGCCCGCGGCCCGCGCACTGCCCCGGTTGAAGGCCAGGTCCAGCGCATGATCGTCGGGGGCGCGGGCAAAACGGGTGAGCGCAGCCTCCCAGTCACGCAGCAGGATATGCGCGGCCGGCGTGGCGCGCCAGAACTGCACCCCGCCGCTGGTCACCAGCTGGTCGAGACTCCATTCCCCGATGCTGAAGGCAAAGCCCCAGTAACGCGGCGGCGTGGCCTGCGGCAGGTTCTGCACCGGCATCCAGGCATCGTTGATCCGCGCCGCCAGCCAGTTGAAGGCGACGAAATCGGCGCCGTCCTGCGCGGCCTGGATCATCGCCGCCGGCCGATCCCGGAAAATGAGATCGCAATCGGCATACAGGACCGGCCGCTCCGACCGGGCGAGGCAGAAGGCGATGAACCGTGGCTTGCTGAAGCGCAGGTCCGCGCCGCCATGCCGGCTGATGGAACGATGAACGGCGGGGGCTTCAAAGATCGCATAAGGCAGGCTCAACCTGTCCAGCGACGCGGCCAGCCTTTGCGCCTTGGCGCGATAATCCGGCGTGAAGAAAGCGCATATCGTGAAGGGCGCCTCGCCGCCGCTTTCGCGCCAGACGGCGAAATCCGGCCCGCCGACGGTCACGAACGATAGCTGCCGTTGATGTCGATGTAGCCGTGGGTGAGATCGCAGGTCCACACCCGGGCCACGCCCTTGCCAAGGCCCAGATCGACGGCGATCTCGACTTCGCGGCCGGATACCGCCCTTGTCGCCGCCGCTTCATTGTATTTTGCCGCGCGCGCGCCCTTCTCGGCCAGGACCTGGCCGCCGATGCTGATCTTCAGCCGGTCGCGGTCGGCCTTCTCGCCCGCCTTGCCCACCGCCATCACGATGCGGCCCCAGTTGGCGTCATTGCCGGCCATGGCGGTCTTGACCAGCGGCGAATTGGCGATGGAAAGGGCGATGCGCTTCGCCGCCGCGTCATTCTCCGCGCCCACCACGTCGATGCGGATCTGCTTCTGCGCCCCTTCGCCGTCCCGGACCACCTGCAGCGCCAGGTCGAGCAGCAGGGCATCGAGCTTGCGGCGGAAATCGGTCAGCTTCCGGTCGGAGGCCTTGGCGATGGGCGCGTGTTTCGCCCCCTTGCCGGTGGCGAACAGCATCAGCGTGTCGCTGGTCGAGGTGTCGGAATCCACCGTGATGGCGTTGAAGCTGGGACCGACCCCGGCGCTGAGGCATTCCTGCAGCACGCCGGCGGGCAGGCTGGCGTCGGTGAAGACGAAACTCAGCATGGTCGCCATGTCGGGCGCGATCATGCCCGAGCCCTTGGCGATGCCGTTGATGGTGACTTTGACCCCGTCAATCGCCGCGGTGGCGGTGGCGGCCTTGGGATAGGTGTCGGTGGTCATGATGGCGTCGGCGGCGGCGCGCCAGTTGCCCGCCGCTCCCTGCTCCACCAGACCCTGCAGCACGGCGGTGATCTTGGCGGTGGGCAGCGGCTCGCCGATCACGCCGGTCGAGGCCATGAAGATTTCGGCCGGCCGGCAGCCGACGATGGCGGCGGCGCTGTTCGCAATCTCGCTGACGCCGTCGAAGCCGGCCTTGCCGGTGAAGGCGTTGGCGTTGCCGCTGTTGACCACCAGGCAGCGGGCGGCGCCCTGCTTGAGATTGTTCTGGCACCACAGCACCGGCGCGCTTGCGGTCTTGGATCTGGTGAAGACGCCCGCCACCTGGGTGCCCGGCGCCAGCAGCGCCAGCATCACGTCGGTGCGCTGCTGGTAGCGCACGCCGGCGGCCACGGTGGCCAGCCGCACCCCCGCCAGGGGCGGCAGCTTGGGGTGGCTTTTGGGCGCAAGCGGCGAGACCGCCGCCTTGGCAGCGGCTGGTTTGGCGGTCTTTTTCCTGCTGGCCATGAAAATCCCCGATTTGGCCGGGGATAATGTTAAAAACCGCCGGTTTGACAAGAGAGTAGCGCGTTCTTATCTCTCCGGCGCGGCTGCCGACCGATTTGGCGTCCCCAACGGTATCTGGCGCCATCTCCGGCCCCCTACAGGCCTGTAATTCTTGAGGATTTCATGCTGGGTCTCAGCACGTTCGCCAAAGGCATTTTCGGCTCCGCCAATGAGCGCAAGCTAAAGCCCTTTGGGGCGACGGTGGCCAAGATCAACGCCCTGGAGCCGCGCTTCCAGGCCCTCTCGGACGAGGAATTGCGCGGCCAGACCGCCCTTTTCAAGGATCGCCTGAGCAAGGGCGAAGACCTGGACGACCTGCTGCCGGAAGCCTTTGCGGTGGTGCGCGAGGCGGCCAAGCGCACCCTGGGCCAGCGCCATTTCGACGTCCAGCTGGTCGGCGGCATGGTGCTGCATGGCGGCAACATCGCCGAGATGAAGACCGGCGAAGGCAAGACCCTGGTCGCCACCCTGCCGGTCTATCTCAACGCCCTGGCGGGCCTGGGCGTGCATGTGGTGACGGTCAACGACTATCTCGCCAAACGCGACAGCGAATGGATGGGCCAGGTCTACCGCTTCCTGGGCATGAGCGTGGGCTGCATCGTCCATGGCCTCACCGACGAGGAGCGGCGCGACGCCTATGCCGCCGACATCACCTACGGCACCAACAACGAATACGGCTTCGACTATCTGCGCGACAACATGAAGTACACGCTGGACACCATGGTCCAGCGCGGCCACGCCTTCGCCATTGTCGACGAGGTCGACTCCATCCTGATCGACGAGGCGCGTACGCCGCTGATCATCTCCGGTCCCACCGAGGACCAGACCGAGATGTACCGCGCGGTCAACACCCTCATCGGCGGCCTGATTGCCCCGCACAAGGTGAAGACCGGCAAAAAGGTCAAGAACGACAAGGGCGAACTGGTGGATGAAGTCATCCAGGACAAGGGTGATTACGAGATCGACGAAAAGCAGCGCCAGGTGACGCTGACCGAGACCGGCAACGAGCATATGGCGCAGCTGCTCAGGTCCGCCGGGCTTTTGCCGCAGGGCGACCTCTACGACATCGAGAACATCAACGCCCTGCACCATGTCAACCAGGCGCTGAAGGCCCATCATCTGTTCCAGAAGGACAAAGACTATATCGTCAAGGGCGACCAGGTGGTGATCATTGACGAGTTCACCGGCCGCATGATGGAAGGCCGCCGCTATTCCGAAGGGCTGCACCAGGCGCTGGAAGCCAAGGAAGCGGTCCAGGTCCAGCCGGAGAACGTCACCCTCGCCTCCATCACCTTCCAGAATTATTTCCGCCTCTATGAGAAGCTGGCGGGCATGACCGGCACGGCCCTGACCGAGGCCGCCGAGTTCATGGACATCTACAAGCTCGACGTGCTCGACATCCCCACCAACATGGCGGTGGCGCGCAAGGACGCCGATGACGAGGTCTACCGCACCGAGGACGAGAAGCACCGCGCCATCATCGCCCAGATCGCCCATTGCCACCGCCGCGGCCAGCCGGTGCTGGTCGGCACCGCCTCGATCGACAAATCCGAGATCATCGACGCCAAGCTCAACGACAAGGTCTATATCCAGGGCACCGGCAAGGAGCTGATCGCCCGCGCCGATGCGATCGAGAAGGACGGCAAGGCCGGCGCCGAACTCGCCGCCCAGGCCAGGCGCGACCGCGAGCTGGGCGAGTATCTGCTGGAGCTGGCCAAGAAGCCGGTGCCGATCGCGCACACCGTGCTCAACGCCCGCTATCATGAGCAGGAGGCCTTCATCGTCTCCCAGGCCGGCGTGCCGGGCGCCGTCACCATCGCCACCAACATGGCCGGCCGCGGCACCGACATCCAGCTGGGCGGCAATGTCGAGATGCGCATCCGCCAGGAACTGGAGGACGTGGTCGAGGAAGCCGAGCGGGCGCGCCGCATCGCCGCGCTACGGGCCGAGGTGGCCGAGAAC
>Ga0265313_10004601_pt1 | contig 10476 bp, 10 predicted proteins | sample 4123metaG_FD_203122 | JGI IMG/M metagenome (GOLD analysis project Ga0265313, IMG submission 203122) | Rhizosphere microbial communities from Carex aquatilis grown in University of Washington, Seatle, WA, United States - 4-1-23 metaG | ecosystem: Host-associated > Plants > Roots > Rhizosphere >...
CTGCATGCTGCGGAGCGAACGCACCTCCGAGCAGTTCGCGGTGTTGTACTGCGACCTCGACGGATTCAAGTTGGTGAACGACGTGTTCGGGCACGAAGCCGGCGACGCGGTGCTCGCCGAGGTCGCGACCCGCCTGAAGGATCTCCTGCGTCCCTACGACACCGTCGCGCGTTTCGGCGGCGACGAGTTCGTGATCCTCCTCGAGAACATCCAACAGATCGATGACGCGTTGGCGATCGCGAATCGCATCGTCGTGGCCGTCTCGCAGACGATCATCTTGCGCGACGCGGAGGCGACGATCGGCATCAGCATCGGCGTCGCGGTCTCGGCGCAGGGTGAGTCGATGCCCGAGGCGCTGTTGGCCCGCGCCGACGCCGCGATGTACGAGGCGAAGCACGCGGGCAAGGGCCGCGTCGAGTTGTTCGGCGAGGATCTCGATCTGCGGCTCACCGACCGCCGCGAGCTCGGCAACGACCTGAGATTCGCGCTCGAGCGGGGCGAGCTCGAGCTCTGGTATCGCCCGGTTGCGTCGCTCGACACCGGCTCCATCGTGAGTCTCGAGGGCAGTGTTCGTTGGAACCACCCGACCCGTGGGCTCCTCCAACCCGACGCGTTCGTGCCGATCGCGTACGCCACGGGCATGATCGAGCTGATCGACGAGTGGGTCCTCACGACCGCGGCGACCGACATGAGCTCGTGGCGCCGTGATCACCCCGATCTCGTCGCGTGGATCACCGTGTCGGCGCGGTTGCTCATGCGGGATCGGGGAGCGTCGCGGATCCTTGCGATCCTCGCCGCCGCGGGCGCCGATGCCCGCAGCGTCGGCATCGAGGTGAACGAGGAATCGGTCGTGAACGACTTCGCCGACACGGTCGCCGCGCTCCGTGAGCTCCACGAGGGTCATGTGTGTGTCGCACTCGACAACTTCTCCGGCCAGCTCACCGTGCCTCAGTTGCACGGCCTCCGGCCCGACACCGTGAAGCTCGATCGGAGCTTCCTCACCCAGCTCGGTTCCGACTTCGAGTCGGCGAAGGCGATCCGCAGCATCACCGGCATGATCCGCCCGCTCGGCGTGAGCGTCGTCGCGAAGGGCGTGAACAGTCGCGAGCAGCTCGCGGCAGTGATCTCGCTCAACTGCGATGCGGCGCAAGGCACGATCACCGGCAACCCGGCGCGGGCCCGCGACCTCGAGTTCGAGGAGTGCGTGTTCGCGCCCGGCAACCCGGCCGATCAAGACGCCTTCGCGACGCGCCGATAGTCGAGCGGTCCGAGGGAGGCAGCTGTGCACCGGTCACCTGAAGCCGTGCTCACCGTCGTCGGTGCGCTCGGAACCGTGTTCGCAATCATGACGTCGTTGCTCGTGCGCCGCCAGGAGCGGCGCGGCGACGCGGGCGTCGAGCGCGTGCAGTCCGCGAAGGAGCCGAAGGTTCGCGTTGTGAAGGAGCCGAAGGTCCGTGCGCCGAAGGCGCCGCGTGCAGTGGTGCGCTCGGAGTCAGAGCCGGAGCCGCTCGAGGAGCCGGCCAACGTGTTGTCCGAGCCCGACCCGCGGCACCCGTCGCTGGTGCTCAACCTCGACGCGTTCACCGAGTTTCGCGCGCGCTGAACGCGCGGCTCAGACCGGCGTCGTCGCCGACATCAGCTCGGCGACGAGGTGGTGCTGACCCTGCAGACGATCCTGTTCGAACTGCAAGTACTCGACCCGGGCCTGCACCTTGCGCAGGTCTTCCTTCACCTGTTCCAACCACGCACGCACCTGGTCGAGTGGCAGGCCGGCGCCCCCGGCGTCGGCAACCGGAAGCGTCGTGCCGCGCAACTTCGCCGGCGCGGGGCTCACCGTCGCTGCGACGACCTCGATCACGGGAGCCGCCGCCTCGACCGGCGCCGGCCTTGCGGGGGTCGCCGGGGACGGCGACGGTTCGGGGTCGGCCAGGTTGGTGGCGCGGGCATCGTGGACGCGCTGCACCTCGGCTTCGAGCGCGGCGATGATCTCGCGCTCGGAGCGTTTGCGCGGCTCGGCGAACTCGGCTGCGATCAGCTCGACGTCGATCGGCTCCCGCCGCACCCGACCTCGTCGCGGCCGCATCCGGGCGAATCCGACGGCCGCCGCGCTCACCGCGCTGCCCTCCACCACCACGCTCATGGGGTCCACAGATTCCCGATCGGCCGGTCGTGAATCTGTCTTAGGTCATCCACCCAACCGGCCGAATAGGTCGATGTGCCTATTCAGGGGCACCGGCGCGCGGCCGTACTCATCTTTGAACGTGCGCAGAGGCCGCGCGTAAGCGGGCCGGGGCGCGATTCGCCTCGGATGAGAAAGGACGATTCGAGTGCTCAAGCAGCTTCGGTCCGACGAGGACCACCAGAACGTGATCGAGCAGGGTTTCACCCTGGTCGAACTGCTGATCGTGATCGTGATCCTGGGCATCCTCGCCGGGATCGTCGTGTTTGCGGTCGGCAACCTGACCAGCAACGCCACCGCGAATTCCTGCGCGACCGAGAAGGCGACGATCAGCACCGCGGAAGAGGCGTACAAGGCCCAGACCGGCGCCTACCCGACGGCGATGACCGACCTCACCGCCGGAACCGGTGCCGTGCAGGCGCTGTTGAAGACGGTGCCGACCGGCTACGGCCTCGGCGCCGGCGGCATCCCCACCAAGATCGTCGGCAACCCCAACGGTTGCACCTGATCCCAGCGGTGAGCGCATAGCGATTGTGCGTGGGGGTGGGTCGGCCTGAGGGCCGGCCCACCGCTCGCGTTGTTGCAAGTGTCCCGATCCGGAGGAGTGGCCGTGAGTCTTGGTGGAGTGACCATTGAGCCAATCGAGCGGTTTCTGGCCACGTTGTGGGAGGTGGGCGGCAGCGACCTCCTGCTGACGCCGTTCAGCCCGCCGCTGATGCGGGTCGACGGGCAGCTGATCCCGATTCCCGGCGAGCCCGAGCTCGATCAGGACCACGTGGAGCACCTGATCCTGGGTGTGTTGACCGACGACCTCAAGACCGAGCTTCGCCGCGACCGTGAGGTCGACTTCTCGTTCACGTACAACAAGGTCGCACGGTTCCGTGCCAATGCGTTCTTCCAGATGGGCGCGCTCGCGCTTTCACTGCGCATGATCCCGCTGAAGCTCCCGACGTTCGAGGAGCTCGGGCTGCCGCCCGCGGTGGAGTACTTCGCGAACCTCCCGCAGGGGCTCGTGCTCGTGACCGGGCCGACAGGCTCCGGTAAGTCGACGTCGCTCGCGGCGATCATCGACTACATCAACATGAACCGGCACTGCCACATCATCACGATCGAAGACCCGGTCGAGTACGTGCACATGCACAAGAGCTCGGCGGTCAGTCAACGTGAGGTCGGCAACGACACGCACTCCTTCGCCCGAGCGTTGCGCTCCGCGCTCCGTGAAGACCCCGACGTGATCCTCGTGGGTGAGATGCGAGATCCCGAGACCGTGCAGTTCGCGCTCTCGATCGCCGAAACCGGCCACCTGGTGTTCGCCACCCTCCACACCAACGACGCCCCGCAGTCGCTCGACCGTATCTCCGACATGTTCCCGGCGGAGCGGCAGAACACGATTCGGGTGCAACTCGCCGCGTGTCTCGAGGGCGTGATCTCGCAACGACTCATCCCGCGCATCGGCGGCGGCATGGTCGCAGCGTTCGAGCTGCTGATCGCGAACAACGCGGTGCGGGCACTCGTGCGCGAGGGAAAGACCCATCAGATCCGTAACGTGCTCTCGGCCGGTCGCGCCGAGGGCATGTGCACGCTCGAGACCTGGCTCAACCACCTGGTCGCCAACGGAGTGATCAGCTACGAGGACGCGCTGTCTCGCTCCTCGCACCCCAAGGAGATCAAGCCCCCCGCCGGGGTCACGCCCAACTCCTTGGCCATGGCTGCGACCTGACCGAGGTGGCGTTCGTGGCCGGCAAGAGGTCTTCGGGTTGGTGGCGAGCTCGTAGCTGCGACGAGCGCGGCTCGACGCTCGTCGAGCTGCTCGTCGCGAGCGCGATCATGGGCACGGCCGTGGTGGCGATTCTCGTCGGGTCGAGCGCGACGTTCACCAGCTCGGGCGCGAACCGGCAGTCGACCACCTCCGGCATTGTTGCCCGCGACTACGCCGAAGCCCTCGACCTGGCCGTCGCGCAGGGCGCGTGGTGCTCCACGTCGTACACCGTGTCGTATACGCCGCCCACCGGCTACACGCCCACCGCGACGTTCGGGGCGTGCCCGGCAACGGGCCCGCAATACCAGACGGTGACGATCACGGTCACCCAGCCCAACGGCTCCTCCGAGGTCTTCAAGACCGTGGTGCGACAGCCATGACCGGCGCCGTCTCGGTGCGCAGGCGCTCACCTGGGCGCGGCGAGCAGGGCTCGGCACTCGTGCTCGCGCTGCTGTTCCTCACAGTGTGCGGCGTGACGATCGGCGCGCTCCTCACCTTTGCGAACGCGAGCTCCAACGAGACGACGGCGCTCCGGTTGACGCGCGGTTCCGACTTCGACGCTCAGGCCGCGATCCAGGTCGCGATCGCAACCGTTCGCACGGGATCGAGCTGCACCACCAGCGTGTACACGCCCTCGGCGGCCTCACTCAACAACACGACGGCGCCGGTGCGCGTGGATTGCTACCAGCTGTCGAGCAGCACGGGTTCGTCCGCCAAGCGCAACGACGTGTTTCTCGTGTGCCCCACATCGGTGAATCCGCCGTGTGACACGAACCCTTCGGTGCCGCTCCTGCAGGCCAACCTGATCTTCTACGACACGCCGATCGTCGGCTCCAGCATCGGTATACAGACTTGGAGCAGTCGATGAGCGGCCGGCGGATCGATCGCGGCGACGGTGGCTTCACGCTCGTCGAGCTGCTCGTGGCCGTGATGATCGAAGGACTCATCGTGGGTGCGCTCGCGATGGCATTCATCGGGATCCTGCGGAGCGGCACGCAGGTCAACCAGAGCCTCTCGCGCTCGAGCGACGCCCGGATCGCGGCCGCGTACATCGTCAACGACGCGAGCAACTCGAGCGGCCCTGAAGTCTCGCTGACCGACACGACCTCGTGCGCCGACGCGTCTCCGCCGGTTGCCGGGACGCAGAACGCGGTCGTGCGCTTCGACTCGACGATCACGAGCTCCAGCGGCGCGACCAAGCCCGACATCGTCATCTACTACCTCGTCGGAACGTCGCTGGTGCGACGCGAGTGCCAGAACGGCGCGCTGGTGAGCGACAACGCCGTGGCTGCGAACGTTGCCAGTGTCAATGTGGCTTGTTCGCCGACTGCGAATTGCAGTGGCACGCCTACGTCGATCACGGTGGCGATCACCGAGACGGCGACGACGAGTGGGCCGCCGTACGTCTACAGCCTCACCGGCACGTTCCAGAAGACGATCGGCGCCGGCGCACCCGGCCCGCCGTCGTCGGTGATCCTGCTCGGCGGCGGCACGTGCGGCGCGACCACGGGAATCAACCTCTCGGGTTCCGGGAAGATGCGGGTGTACGGCGACGCGTATCTCAACACCAAGGACAACGGCACGTCGTGCGGCGCGATCACGCTTTCGGGCGCGCCGACGTACCAGGCCGGCGGCACGTACATCCTCAACGGCGGCACCTGTCAGGCGCCCACCTACCTGCTTCCCGCGTGCCCGACCGTCACCAACTACGCCACCGCGCATCCCGACCCGTACGCCACGGTCACCGCTCCGTCGACGAGCGGCCGGCCGAGCCAGAACGCCGCCACGACCTGCCAGTCGCCGGGATCCACGGCTCAGCCGGGCGTGTACTCCGGCATCTTGTCGGTCGGGAGCTCGAACACCTGTCAGCTCGCGAGCGGCGTGTACATCTTCCAGAACGGGCTCTCGGTTTCCGGCGCCGCGTCGCTCACGAGCGCGTCGGGGGGAGTGCTGATCTACATCACCGGCGGTTCGCTGTCGGTCGCCGGTTCGGGCGTGGTCAACCTCTCGCCGATGACCACCGGCCAGTGGGCGGGCTTGCTCATCTGGCAGGACAAGCTCGACACCAGCACGATCTCCTACTCGGGTGCGGGGATCCTTTCGCTGAACGGCGCGCTGTACGCGCCGACCGCCGAGATCAATGTCGCGGGGAGCGCGGCGAACCCGATGGTGACCGCGCTGGTCGTGAAAGCGATCGTGATCTCCGGTGCGAGTGTGATCAACGTCGGAACGCCATCGTCGCCGGGATTGTCAATCGATGCGCCGGCGGTCACGTCGTGGCCGGTCAATACCCCGTTCTCCTCGACGATCACCGGATCCGGCGGTGACGGGAACTTCATCTGGTCGGCGTCGAACCTGCCCAGTCCGCTGACGATCGATCCCGATACCGGGACCATCAGTGGGACTCCGAGCGCCACGGGCGCGAAGTCGGTCACGATCACGCTGAACGACGCGCTCGGCGACGACCCGGCGACAACCACCTACACCTTGACGATCAACGCGCTGCCCACCGTCACATCGGCGACCCCACTGGGCCAAGGTGCGACGAATGCAAACGTCGTGATCACCGGCACCGGTTTCGTCAACGGCGCCGCGCTGGATTCGTCGTTCTCGGGTACCGGGATCACGGTGAACTCCACCACGTACAACAGCTCGACCTCCGTGACGGCGAACGTCACGATCGCCGCGGGAGCCGCGACCGGAGCTCGAAATGTCACTGTCACCAACGGCGATACAGGAGTAAGTACCGGTATCGGCAAGTTCATCGTGGACGCGAGTCCGACCGTCACGTCGGTCAACCCGGCCGTGCGTGGTCAGGGCTCGACCCAGACCGTCACGATCACAGGCACCGGCTTCGTCAGCGGTGCGGCGTTGACGTCCTCGTTCGGCAGCGGAATCACGGTGAACTCGACCTCGTACACCAACGGAACCACGCTGAGTGCGAACATCTCGATCGCCGCGGGCGCAGCGACCGGCGCGCACGACGTGACCGTTACGAACGGCGACTCGGGTGTCGGTACCGGTACCGGCAAGTTCACAGTGAACGCGGCGCCCGCGATCACGACGTCGTCACCTCTGCTGAGCGGCGAGAAGTCGGTCTCGCAGAGCTGGACCCTCGCCGCATCCGGCGGCACGACGCCCTACATCTGGACGCTCAGCAGCGGTTCGCTGCCTGCAGGTCTGTCGCTGTCGAGCGCCGGCGTGATCTCCGGCACTCCGACCGGCTCCGGCTCGTCGAGCTTCGGCGTGACGGTCACGGACGCGCTGGGCGGGACCACCTCGGCGAATTTGGCGCTGACGATCAACCCGCAACCGACGATCACGAACGTCCAGTTCTTGAACAAGACGGCGGGCGGAACCGGAACCGCGGGCAAGATCGAGCAAGGCGACCAGATCGTGGTGACCTTCTCCGCCCAGATGAACGCCAACACCATTTGCTCGAGTTGGGCCGACGGCACCGCCGACCGCACACTCAGCTCGAACAACAACCTCGTGACACTCACGAACGGATCGGGCTCGAGCACCGACACGATGTCGGTGACGACGACGGCCTGCACGTTCCACTTCGGGACGATCAGTCTCGGATCGAACGCCTACGTCGCCACCAACAACGCGACGTTCGGCACGTCGGCGGGGAACACCACGTTTGCCTGGAGCGCGTCGACGAACAAGCTCACCATCACGCTCGGGCAGCAGGGCGGCACGGGCACGACGGCCACGGTCACGACGAGCACGCCCACGTTCACGCTCTCGAACTCCGTCACTGATCCGGCGGGAGCGCCGGTTTCCAACCTGACGCCCGCGTTCCCGGCGGCCGGCAAGCAGTTCTGACGGCGAGCTCCGCGTTCTCGATGGTCACGAGTCGGCCGGGGTGACCGTGACCTAAGCTCGGCGCCGAGCTGTTATGGCCGAGTTGATCTACTCCGCGCTCACCTCACTCGACGGCTACGTGGCCGATCGCGACGGCAACATCGAATGGGCCGCGCCCGACGAAGAGGTGCACGCCTTCGTCAACGACCTCGAGCGGTCGGCCGGCACCTATCTCTACGGCCGGCGCATGTACGAGACGATGGCCGTGTGGGAGACGCTCGACGTGACCGACGAGCCGGCCGTCGTGCGCGACTTCGCCGCGATCTGGCGGACGGCCGACAAGGTCGTCTACTCCACCACGCTCGACGCCGTGTCGACCCCCCGGACGCGGATCGAGCGGTCGTTCGACCCGGAGGCGATCCGGAGACTGAAAGCGTCGGCTGTGACCGACGTCAGCATCGGCGGTCCGACCATTGCCGCGGAGGCGTTCGCGGCGGGGCTCGTCGACGAGTGCCACCTGTTCGTCACGCCGGTCGTGGTGGGCGGCGGCACGCGGTCACTCCCGGCGGACGCCCACTTCGAGCTCGAGCTCCTCGACGAGCGGCGCTTCGCCGGCGGCGTGGTCCACCTCCACTACCGCGTCAAGGGGTGACGCGAGAACGCGCTCAGTGTTGCGTGGTGACCGAGATCGTCGGGTCGACCTCGTGCGGCACGAACGCCGTCGCGACAGCGGTCTCCTGGGTGATGTAGCCCGCGGCCACCATCTCCTTGAGCGACATCTCCATCGTCTTGTGGCCCGAGCTCAGCCCCATCTGCATCGCGTTGCGGAGCTGGTTGGTCTTGCCCTCGCGCACGAGATTGCGAACCGGCGACGTCGCGATCAACACCTCGTAGACCGCCATGAGGCCGCCACCGATGCGGGGTACGAGCCGCTGCGCGATGACCGCGGCGAGCGTGTTCGCGAGCTGCAGTCGGACCTGACCCTGCCGGTCGGCGGTGAACACGTCGACGATGCGGTCGAGGGCCTGCGGCGCGTCGTTGGTGTGCAGCGACGACAGCACGAGGTGCCCGGTCTCGGCGAGGGTGAGGGTGATCGAGATGCTCTCCGGGTCTCGCATCTCACCCACGAGCACGACATCGGGGTCTTCGCGGAGCGCGGCGCGCAGCGCCCGCTCGAACGACTCCGCGTCGATGCCGACCTCGCGCTGGTGCACGAGCGCTTCCCGGTTGAGGTGCAAGTACTCGATCGGGTCTTCGATCGTGAGGATGTGGCACGGCCGGACCGCGTTGATCGCGTCGATCAAGGTGGCCATGGTTGTGGACTTTCCGGAACCGGTCGGACCGGTGAACAGGATCAGGCCCCGTTGGAGATTGATCAGCTCGCGCACGGAGTAGGGGAGGCCGATGTCGTCGAAGTCGGGGATGTCGCGCTGGATGAGGCGGAGCGCGATCGCCGGCTGGCTCCGCTCGAAGAACGCGTTGCCTCGAAACCGGAACTTTCCCCAGGAAAACGCGAAGTCGAGGTCGCGGTTCTTCCACAAGTCCTCGATCTGGTCCTCGCTGAGGAGGCCGGTGAGGAACTCGGCCATGGTCTGGTTGTCGACCACGGGAAGGCCCGGGGCGGGCCGGATCGACCCGTCGAGCCGCACCAGCGGGGGCGAGCCGATCGACAGCGCCAGGTCGGTGCCGGTCACGTCGACGACGGCTTGGAGGGCGTCCGCGAGGGATGCGTGTATGTCCACGAATGTGGATCGTAACCGGTCGAAATCTGGGGGTTGTGCCCCGCAGCGCCTCAGGTCGGGGCCCGTCCGTTCCGATGGAAGCACATGCACGCGCTCGGAGCCGCACGCCGGTCCGCGGGCCTGCTCGTCGCCGCGAGTGTCGTCTCGGTCGACCAGGTCACCAAGACGATCGCCGCGCACGGCGCGTCGGGAATGGTGCTGCCCGCGCGAAATCCGTCGTACGCCCTGGGCATCATCGGAGGACCGGCACCGGTGTTGATCATCGGTTCACTGGTCGTGCTGTGCGCGTTCCTCGTGATGGTCGACGGGTTGGCATCCCGCTTCGAGATCCCCGCGCTCTTCCCGGCGATGGTTGCCGGCGGCATGATCGGCAACATGCTCGACCGCGTTCGCTTCGGTGCCGCGCGTGACTTTCTCGTCACGCCGTGGGCCATCGTGAACCTCGCCGACTTCGCGGTCGCGATCGGGATCCTCGGCGTCGCGTTCACGCTTGCGTCGCGTGTGCCGAGACTGCGGGTGGAGCTGCGCTCCTCCGGACGCGCCGGCTGATCAGAACTGCTTGGCGTTCGCCAGCTGGAACGGGATGTTGCTCAGCCCCGCGCCCGCGGAGTCGGTGACCGAGTTGTCGGCGTTGTAGGTCGGCTGGCTCGTGTTGACGTTCCCCGGGTTCCCGCCGGTCCTCGTACCGAGTGTGATCACGAGCGTGTGCGTGCTCGCCGTCCACGTGATCGTCGACTTGGTCGAGGTCGTGCCGTTGCCCTTGAAGGTAGACGTGCCGTTCGCGTAGTTCTTCGAGCCGAGGTCGATCGATCCGAACTGGAAGCCGCCCGCGCACGAGCCGCTTGTTGCCGCGATCGAGTCGTTGTTGAAGAAGTTGCCGTCGGTGAGCGTGACCGTGACGTCGTTGGCCGCCGTGAGCGACTGGTCGTTGGTGTCGCCGGTCGTCCATGCCGAGCAGAAGCTGCTGACCTTCATCTGTGCCGAGT
>Ga0265313_10004602_pt1 | contig 10474 bp, 6 predicted proteins | sample 4123metaG_FD_203122 | JGI IMG/M metagenome (GOLD analysis project Ga0265313, IMG submission 203122) | Rhizosphere microbial communities from Carex aquatilis grown in University of Washington, Seatle, WA, United States - 4-1-23 metaG | ecosystem: Host-associated > Plants > Roots > Rhizosphere >...
GGACGCCTCAGACAAGTAGAGAGTGACGATGTCGAGGCGTTTAAAGAATTTGAAACCGCGCTCAAACTGGCCAAGGACAACAGAGCATCATCTGTTATCGTCGCGCAGTGCCAGGCTCAAGTCGCTGACGCTCTGGTCAGGCAAGGTGATTATGCACGCGTAAAAGAACTTGTCGATGAAGCGACACTGGTTTTGGGTGAGAGCTCTCAGCTTCACTACTTGATGGGCATGAAACTGCTCAATGACAAACAGTACGTGCTTGCGATCAACGATTTGCAGCAAGGCTTTATTCAAGATCAACGCAATACCCAATTTATAGAACCGCTTGCCGCAGCATATCTGGGCAGTCGGTTGCCGACTCTGATTCCGCAGGCTTATAAGCTGATGGAGAGAGCGGTACAGACATTCCCCACACAACAAGGACTCTTGCTTTATGCAAGGGCGGCAATTGAACTGAACAGAATCGACCAGGCCAAGGATTTGATCGAGCAGGCCGCCAAGATGGGCGGTGAAGATGCGCAAGTTAACTATCTGCGCTACTTTGTCGCCAGAGCTCAGAAAAATGAGGCACAGGCGCAAGCATTTAAAGCTAAGGCTTTATCTTTGGATCCGAAAATTGAAACGAATGTGCCTGTTGTTGCTCCCGAACATATCCAGAAATATCTTGAAGATGAAGACCGCCGGTCGCGCGCACCTAAGGCTCCCAGCGCTCCGGCCACTAAAGCACCGGCTGCCGCTGCCCCGGCAGCGGGAACCAGCGCGGCACCCGCAACAACAAAACCCGCGGACGCAACAAGTTCGGCTCCTGCACCATCTACGAAAGCGGCAACGCCTGCCAGCTCTCAACCGGTTGCAAATCCAGCTAAGCCGGCCGCCAATCCGTAGGAAAGCGCTTATATAAAGGCGCTATGGTCCTGCCTGAAAGTTAAGTGTAATTTCGCCGAGGGCTTTTTCGTCACACAAGGAATCACGACCGTGTACTTCCGCCGGCGGAGAAGTCGCTTCGACAGCTGTGAACTCTTCCAATATCTCGTAGTGATGGCTGGAATTAGAGGGCACTATCCATGAATTGCCGGGCTCTAGAATTACAACTTGTCCTTCACAGTGCAGCTTCGCTTTTCCACTCAAAACGTAGCCTACCGTTTCGTACTCTCTCTTTGTTTCAGTGGCACCGTCGCCGTTTGTCGGTGGTTCTTTTTCCCAAAGACGCATAGAAATATGTTTACCGCAGGCCAGATATTTTTGTCCCAATTCTCCCTTTGGAGAAGTTGTTGAATCAATCTTTGTGATTGTCGTATCGCTCATTGATCGAACCCCTGTGGCGAGCCAAGTCGGAATATTGTGGAAAATTCAATGTTGTTTTGACCAAGTTGCTGCGCAAAAGTTCCCGCCCACCAGCAGACTGTCACTTCATTACTAAATGACCGCAGAGGTCGAGGAGCTACCCTGACCTCTGTGGTCTAGTCGTCCGGTTAGGTTCACGGACTATCTTTTATTGCTTTTAAGCCGCTTTTATTTTTGCGCGTTCATCTCTATTTCCGAGCTTGCGCTCCAAAAGTTTGATGATTTCAGTAGCCAGCGACAATACCATGGCCGATGCCACCGCTAATGCTATCTTCCGGATGATCATTTGCATGCCCTGCTCTCCGTAGGTGTTTAATGAGACAACAGCTGGAAGTTATAAGTTCCCACTCGCTGACGTAATTCTTTATTAAGCCGACCTTTGCCTGGACTTTGTTTTTGTGCGTGATTTGGTGGTTTTCTTCGGGGCGGAATTTGTTCTCTTTTTAGGCAATCGGCCTATACCTGACGTTTTCTGCACTTTTGCGGCGGATTTTGCGGCAACTTTGCTACTTGCCGTTGCCTTTTTGCCGCCTTTTAGTGGAACGATGTTTTCTTCTTTCTTTGCAGCAGAGCGTTTATCAACGGACTTGACACTGCTGACGCTTTTCTTGAGCGCTTCCAACAGGTCGACGACTTCTCCCTGTGCGGCTCGGCTTCGCTGCTGTCTGACAGGATGTCCAACCAGTTTTGCATCAATTAATTCCATAAGGGCAGCGCGATATCGATCTTCGTATTTGCCTGGCTCGAAATCTTCTTCCATCAAGGCAATCAGATTGACCGCCATGTCTAATTCTTGCTTAGTGACTTGGTGCTCAATGAATTTCTCTGCCGGATCGATGCGCAGTTCATCTGGATACAAAAGCGTTGAAAGCACCAGGTGCGAACCAACAGGTCGCAGCGCGCATAAGCGCTCCTTGGTGCGCAAAGTAATGCTGGCGATTGCCAACATGCCCTTGTCCACGAGGGATTGAATGAAGAGATTGAAGGGGCGCTGTCCGGTTTTTTCCGGCTCGAGATAATAATGCTTCTCAAAATAGATCGGATCGATTTCCTCAATCGAGCAGAACGCGGAAACGTCTATTGTGTCCTTGCTGGCAATGGGAAGCTTTTTCAGGTCTTCATCTTGCACTGATACATATTCGCCTTTGGTGTATTCGAAACCTTTCTCGACCTCTTCCCACGGCACTTCGCGGTCGCAGGTCGGACACCAGCGAACCTCTTTAATGCGAGTCTTGCACACGCTGTGCAATTGGTGGAATGAAACATTGCGGTTCTCGGTTGCCGCAAACAGCTTGATTGGGATGCTTACCATCCCGAAACCTATGACTCCGCTCCACATTGCTCGTGGCATCGCTTTCTCTCCAGAAGGCTGGTCGTATCTTTTTTTGGGACGGAAGGCGGCTTCAGGAGTTCCATTCTTGATTTTGCCTGGCGAAAGTCTAATGGAACTAGTTGGCCCACATGTCGTCTCACCGGCAGCTAACTGGCTGGCCAATAGCGAATTCCAGACTGAAGGCAAGCAAAGATGTTAAAGAAACCGAATAAGCCGCGCAGGACTGGAAAGAAGGCGTCAGCGCCAAATGCTGTTGAGGGGGCCGGAGGTAAGCGGATGGTTCGCAAACGCCCGCTGGAACCGATTGCCCCAATGCTGGCTAAGATGGCGGAAGAACCGTTTTCAAAGGAGGGCTGGGTCTTCGAGCCGAAATTTGACGGTATTCGAGCGATAGCTTACATTGCCGGCGGCGCAGTCAAAATTCTCTCACGTCGTGGACTCGATCTTACTAATAGATATCCGGAGCTGGTTGAGTCGCTGGCGCAGTGCAAAAAGGATCTCATACTGGATGGCGAAATTGTCGCCTTCGACGAAAAGGGACGCGCGTCATTTCAACTTTTGCAGCGGGCTTCCGGGCTGAGAGGCAGTGGGAAAATTGAAAAAGCGAAAAAGGACACTCCGATTCGATTTTATGTGTTCGACATTCTTGCCGTTGCCGGAAAGAAAGTAATGGAAAAACCTTTCACCGAAAGGAAAGCGCTGCTCAAAAAAGAGCTTTATGAAACCACCAATGTAAGGCGCGTAGACGATCTTGGTGCAGACGGTAATCGCGCATTTCTGGCCTGCCTGGAAAACGGTCTGGAAGGTGTTATTGCCAAAAAGCAAGACAGCCCGTATCTGGAAGGCGCGCGTTCGTCATCGTGGCTAAAACTAAAGGCAACGCGCACATCTGAATTTCTCGTCTGTGGTTACACAGAAGGCAGAGGCTCGCGCTCAGATTCTTTTGGAGCGTTGATTCTCGGTGTCAATAACGACAACAGTCAAATCGTCTATGCCGGCTCTGTCGGCACTGGTTTCAATGAAATGACGCGGCAAAAACTCTTCGCATTGATGCAACCATTGAAGACATCTAAATGCCCGTTTGCTGTGCGCCCGATCGCAAAAGCAATTTCCGCCTGGCTCAAACCGGAGATGGTGGTTGAAATCAAGTATGCCGAATGGACGATGGATAACAGGTTGCGCATGCCGGTATTTCTGCAGGTACGCACGGACAAGAAAGCCAGTGAAGTGCGCCCGGATGTTGTCGTGCCAATTTCGGATGTATCATCAGTTAAGCAGCCCGGCACAACCTCATCGACGGCAGAAGTGGTCCCAATCAATCGGAAAAAAACTCAAGCAGCAGAAAAGAAAGCGAGCGACATGCGTGCTTGCCTGCTTGAGCAATTGGAAGATGGTGAGGATGAGTTGGAATTGGAAATAGAGGGCAGTTCCATCAAACTCACCAGTCTTGATAAAGTGCTATACCCGGGCAAGCGCGGCCGTGTAAAACCTGTAACCAAGCGTGATTACATCAGTTATTTGATTCAATCCTCTGAACCGATGCTGCGCCATATGCATGGCAGACCGATCACCTTGATTCGTTATCCTGAGGGCGTCAGCGGCAAGAAGTTTTTCCAAAAACATTGGAAGCAAGGTCTACCGGAATTCGTCGAAACCATAGAATACTTTTCTGAAGATGCCGATATGGATGAGCAGTATCTTCTCTGCAATAACCTGGCCACACTGATCTGGTGCGGGCAGGTTGCAGCACTGGAACTTCACTCAGTGCATGGAAGGATCGATACGGAGCCGGATGGCGCCAAGCTGTCCAAGAAGTTGACCGGGTCTGTCCACAATATCGAAAGCTCGATTTTGAATTACCCTGATTTTATGGTGCTGGACCTGGATCCATACCTATACAGTGGTAAGGAATCCGCCAATGCCGAACCTGAATTACACAAGAAAGGTTTTGCAAAAACCCGAGAAATTGCCATTCTGCTGAAGGAAATGCTGGACAATCTGGGATTGAATTCATTTCTCAAAACCTCAGGTAAAACCGGATTGCATATCTATATACCAGTGATTCGAAACGTCGATAATGACGCCATTCGCCAGCTTGCCGGCACGGTCGCCTCTCATGTGGCGAAATTGCGGCCTGATGATGTGACAATTGATTGGGCTGTGAAGAAACGAACCGGGAAAGTGTTTTTTGATTTCAATATGAACGCACGGCACAAAACACTGGCAGCACCATATTCAGTGCGGGCGACGAACATGGCCAATGTGTCTATTCCAATTGCCTGGGACGAACTTGAGGATATTTATCCTGCCGACTTCAATATTGCAAACGTGCCGGAGCGTCTTTTGAAGGTCGGCGACCTGTGGGCAGACATTCTCAATGAAAAGACCGATCTGCACAAAGTTTTATTGAAGTAGGCTTCCGCATCCAAGCAGATCGCCATATAGGAGGATGACCGAATCATCACTTGGGCTGATACGCAGGCGCAGGCAAGGCGTTAGTGTGGAAGGGAGGGTTTTGCATTGATAGCAGTTTCCGAGGATAGTCCCGGTTATCTGCCTGCCACCAAAGTTCTCGATAGCACAGTTTTAAATGCATTCTCGTATGAGTCGGCCATCTTTTCTTTGCTGAAGAGCCTGGCGACGCGGTCGCGGCATGTTTGCGCGGTGATCTTTTCGATTTCGGAGAAACGGTTTACGAGTTCGTCGACTGTTTCACCTACTACGCCCGTTTCGCCATCGGAAATGACTTCTGGTGCGGCGCCGCGGCGGAATGCCATGACCGGAGTTCCGCATGCCAACGATTCTGAAAAGACCAATCCGAACGGTTCATCAAAGTTGATCGGGCACAAAGTGGCAATTGATGATTTGTAGAGGGCGTTTTTCTTTTCGGTAGAAACTTCACCGACGAATTCGATTTGCGGTTCTTTCAACATCGGTTTAATGAATTCATTGAAATATGGTTCATCGTTCTTGTCGACCTTGCCGGCAAGAATGAGCGGTATGCCCAGTCTGCGCGCGATCTCGATGGCTTCTTTGGTTCCTTTGTCCGCGCAAAGCCGGCCCAGGAAAAGAAGATGTTTGCGCTCTATAGAATCGTCCGGTATGAAATCATCTAAATTGATGCCATTGTATACGGTGGCAATGTAATTCAGTTTGTCCGGATAGTTGAGCCGTTTGTAGGCATCACTTATCGAGATGAAAGGCATTTTTCCGTATGCGAAGTAAATGTCCTTGCAGTAATCATAGAGCGGGTTGTGGTTGGTCGTCACAACCGGGCACCGGAAGTGGCTGAGTGCCGGCAATGCGGCGTATCCCATGTGATTGTGGATGATATCGAATTCGCCCTGCATCTGCTCAAGTTTGATCAATGCCTTGATGTTGTATGCGTGCCAGCGAGTCGGTGCAATAGATGATGCGCGCAAACCTTCCGGTGCACATTCAATCAAGCGACCGCTTGTTTCGGAGTCGCCGCTGGCGAAAAGTGTTACAGAGTTTCCGCGTTTCAAAAGCTCTTCGGTGAGCAGATTTACTACCAGCTCCGAGCCGCCATATCCTTTCGGTGGCACGCTTTCAGCAAGGGGAGCTAATTGTGCAATACGCATGATCTAAAAACACCTCAATTCTCTACGATTACTTTCAGGTCACCATTCTTTCTCAAAATCTGGCAGCTCGTATGACCGTTGACTGCATTAAAGGCAATATCCAATTCGGCCTGACCAATTCTCAGATTGTGGAAAGTAACTCTTTCAAGCCATTCAGGCAAGCACGGCTCCTCGATGCGAAGAATTTTTCTGTGCGCATCGGGCTGGAAGTTGACGCAGGCACTCAGCATCTGGAAGATGCTTCCGGCTGCCCAGGCCTGCGGTGAGCAGGATACTGGATAGTCAATCGGGCTGCCCCAATTTGTCCTCTCGAATCCGCACACCAATTCCGGCAAGCGGAAATCCTTTTGGTGCTGGGCAACCGCTGCCATTGCACTGAGAAGATAGTGGGCGTCGCGGATGCGTCCAATTTTGCGAAATCCTTCCAGAATGATGGCGTTGTCGTGCGGCCAGACTGATCCGTTGTGATAACTCATGGGATTGTAATAAGCGGCCTGCTTGGAAAGGGTTCTCAAACCCCATCCGGAATCCATATCAGGTGCCAGCAGCCTGTCTGCCACTCGCTGAGCCATTTCGCCGTCCAGAATTCCTGCCCAAATGCAGTGCCCTGCGTTTGAGCTGAATACTTTTACTTGCCTGCCTTCGCCATCCAGCGCCAGGGCTGGAAATTCTTCCTCCGGCATCCAGAAATCTTTTTTGAAATTGCGTTTTAATTTTGCTGATTGAGCATGAAGTCTTTCCGACAACTCTATCTTTTTCAATTGACTGGCAACTTCGGCAATCGCTATGCGCGCAGCGTAAAGATATCCTTGTACTTCGCATAGAGATATAGGAGGTTTTGCCAATTCTCCATTTGCATGGGCGATGGAATTGCCGGAGTCCTTCCAGCCCTGGTTTTCTAAACCTTCCGTGCTTTCGCGAATGTATGTTAAATAGCCGGTTTTCTCGCTGGCGCGGTCCAGCCAGCTAAGGGCAAGTTCCAATTTCGGCCAGATTGCGGCGGCGAATTTCAAATCGCCAGTCCATCTGAGATATCTGCCCACGAGCATGCACCAGAGTGCGGTGGCATCTACGGAGCCGTAATAAGGCGTGTGGGGAATGGAGCCCAACCTTGCCATTTCGCCCAGTCTCAATTCGTGCATGATTTTTCCCGGGAATTCAGCCCGGAATTCATCCACTTTGGTGCCTTGATATTGACCCAAAAGTTCGATGCATTCGCGCGAAAGGTCTGGTCTGTATGGCAACAACTGCCAGCCGGTGATGGCACTGTCTCTGCCGAAGGGCGCTGAATACCAGGGTATGCCGGCGGCAATGCCAACGCCTTTCGGCGTAGGTTGTCGCAAAATGTAGAGATCTCGCAATCCTCTTTCAATGGCGAAATTGACGATTTCGTCTTCAGTCATAATTTGGGCGCCGTTTGATCTCCACAATGCAAAACGTTTGTCAGCATCATCGAGCAAAGTGGCGAAATCAATTTCAGGACGCCCGCGAAATGGCAGATCGCCATCGATGCGGGTGTAAATGAAGATTTGCAGATACCACGGCGTGCGTGGTGGCAATGTCAGTTTGTAGCGAGCTTCGCCATCTACGATGCTGTCCGGCTTGGGTCCGCGAAATTCGATCATGGTTTCGAGCAGATGATTGTCGAGACCTTTATAAGCAAGAAAGAGGATTTTTCCTTGCTTGTCTACTCTGGGCAGCATGCGCTTGCCGCGCTCATTTCTATTGACTCCGCGGACTTCAAACATATCGGCAAAATCAGATTGATACTTCATGCAAAGCTCGATGGTGATTTCGCCTGCACTGTAGTTTTCTACGACAATGCGTTCCGATACCAGATCGGACAAAACAATCTGGCGTTGAAGCATCAGATTTTGTTGAGACAAACTGCCGGTCTGCGGATTTGTATAAAGGAAACTTCCTGCGTATCCGCGCTTCACATCAGCCGAGAGAAGCGACAGCTCCTGGCCTTCGACCGTGAAATTCCACTCGCTCAGGTAGCGGGTGTCGTAGTTGTAGTAGCCGAAGCCCAGCGTATTGCAGGCCGGAACCAGGGCTTCCTGGTCGAGAATCATGAAGTGACTGCCGTGCTTCAAAATGAGCCGCGGATGGGCGGCATCAGTGAGTACGAACGGCATCCCCTGACAAAGCGGGCGCGAGTCAACGACGTACTCGTCTTCCTTGTCAAAGATGATTGGTTCGGTCTTCATTTTGTCCACTACAGACTTTTACCCAGGGTCAGACAGGCCGGGGCGCCAATTGTTCCTGGAATTGCCGGCTGAAATCGCAAAACCCAGCCAGGTACGGCTTATACGAGCCGGGGCTGTAAACATTTTTTAGACATTTAATGAAAATTGGCGCTTGACATCATTTTAAAGGAGAGATGCATGGCGTCGCCCCTTCGCCGCCAAATTAGGCTTTCACTACTGGCAAAAGGTCTTCGGCGTTGTTTGTCGGCTTTTGGCAGGCAAAGTTTTTGCAGATGTAGGCGGTGGGTTTGCCGGAAATGAGCGCTCGGTTCTCCAGGAGCCGGTATGAATTGGTTGGTTTTGCAACCACCACCAACTGGTTGGGTCGATAGCCATTGTGGGCGCAGAAGACCATCTCTTTTACGTCGTTGCCGGCGTCGTGGCAGACAATCGCTATTTCCTGGTCGGGATGGATAAACAAATCGGCGGCGCAAAGCAGGTTGCCGAACTGGTCAGGTAATTTGCGGAAAAATGGAGCGTACAGCAAAAGTAATTCCTGGGCGCGCACTATATAAGGATCGTGTCCGGAAATGCGAGCAAGGCGAATCAGATTCATCGTCGCTACGGAGGTGCCGGACGGAACTGCAGCATCGAAGTGGCTGCGCGGGCGAGTGACCAGTTGTTCGTGGTCGTCGCTTGTGTAATAGAGACCGCCTTCCTCAGCGTCGTTAAACCTTTCCAGCATGACATTGTTGAGTTTGCGCGCGTTCCAAAGCCAGCGTTCGTCCGGGTCTGCCGATGCCAGGTCGAGCAAGGCTTGAACGAAAAAGGAATAGTCTTCCAGGTAACCGTTCAGCTTGGCTTTGCCTTTGCCGTAGGTTCTGAGCAAACGGCCGTCTTTGACCAGTTTGTTCAGGATGAAGTTTGCGCAAGTCTTGGCTGTTTCCAAATAATTCTCTTTGCCTGTTGCCACATAACCGGCGACATAAGCGGAAATCATCAGACTGTTCCAACTGGTCAAAACCTTTTCGTCGCGGCCCGGTCTGATTCTCTTTTCGCGGTAAGCCAAAAGTTTGTAATTGAGCGGACGCAGGCGGTCTAAGAAGACTTCCATGCTCATTCCGTGGTCGCAGGCAATTTCTTCCGGCGTCTTTGCGAAATGCAGCGCGCTGGTTCCGTGTTCGAAATTTCCTGTTTGCGTAACACCATAAACTTCACAAAGCCATTCACCATCTGCGGTGCCAAGCGCTTCTTTGATTTGCATGGGCGTGAATACGTAATACTTCCCTTCCTCACCTTCGCTGTCTGCGTCAAGGCTTGAATAGAAAGCTCCTTCATCGGTCTTCAGCTCTCGATCTACGAAGCTGAGTATGCCCTCGGCGATGTCCAGCCAATAGCGCCGTCCGAGCAATCGATAGCCATCGACATAGGTCTGGCACATCAGTGCATTGTCGTACAGCATCTTTTCAAAATGGGGAATCAGCCATTGGCGATCGACCGAATAGCGAGCAAAGCCGCCGCCAATTTGATCGTATATGCCGCCCATTGCCATTCGGTCAAGAGTAATCGTAACCAGCTCTTTGTGCGCTTCCTTAACGCTGGGCGATTTGTCGACCAGGTGGTCGATGCAACGCAATGACAAATTGATATTGAACGTGTGCGGGAATTTTGGAGCGTTGCCAAATCCGCCGAAGCGATGATCGAAAACGTCAAGCAAACGATCGGCGGCATCGAGAAGATAGTCTTTCCTGATTGCGTCCGCAGGCGCCAATTTACCTTCGCTGCGGGCATTCAGGCTGTCCAGCATCTTCAAATGCTCGGTGACGCTGCCTGAGCTTTCTTCCACTTCGGCACGGCGTTCTCTCCATGCTTCCGAAAGCGCCTGGAGCAATTGTGTGAAAGCCGGCATTCCATGACGCGGTTCTTTGGGGAAATAAGTGCCACCGAAAAACGGCTTCAAATCAGGTGTGAGGAAAACAGTCATCGGCCAACCGCCGTGACCGGTC
>Ga0265313_10004605_pt1 | contig 10468 bp, 7 predicted proteins | sample 4123metaG_FD_203122 | JGI IMG/M metagenome (GOLD analysis project Ga0265313, IMG submission 203122) | Rhizosphere microbial communities from Carex aquatilis grown in University of Washington, Seatle, WA, United States - 4-1-23 metaG | ecosystem: Host-associated > Plants > Roots > Rhizosphere >...
CCACGCGAACGCCCCCTTGTGCCTCAGGTTGAAGAAGTGCCGGATCAGGACCCCCGCCGCGCCGACCAGGGCCAGGATCGCCCACGCCTGGGGATGGCCGTAGGTCGCGGCGTAGTGGTTGCTGATCATGATGAACACGACCGGCAGCGTGAAATAGTTGTTGTGCACGCTGCGCTGCTTGGCCCTCGCGCCGTCCGCCGCGTCGGGCGCCAGGCCCGCCTTCATCGCGGCCACCATCCGCTTCTGGCCCGGGATGATGACGAAGAAGACGTTCGCCGCCATGATGGTGCCGATGGAGGCGCCCACGTGGAGGTAGGCCGCCCGGCCCCCGAGCGTCCGCGACAGCTCCCAGGCAAGCAGCGTCAGGAGCCCGAACACGACCGCGCCGAGGACCCCGCCGCGCCGTCCGAGCGGCGAGCGGCACAGGAGGTCGTACGCGAACCACGAGAACACCATGCTCGCGGCCCCGACCCCCACGGCCTGCGCCGAGGTGAGCGCCGCCACCGACGGGTCGACCATCATCGCCTGGGCGCGCAGCCAGTACACGATCACCAGGAGCGCCGTGCCCGAAAGCCACGTCGTGTAGGCCTCCCACTTGAACCAGTGCAGGCGCTGCGGCAGCCAGGCCGGCGCCACCGCGTACTTCTGGGGGTTGTAGAAGCCGCCCCCGTGGACGGCCCAGAGCTCGCCGGAGACGCCCTTCCTCGCCGCGTCGGAGCCGGGCTCCGGCGGCTCCAGGCTGGCGTCGAGCCAGATGAAGTAGAACGAGGAGCCGACCCACGCGATGCCGGCGACGACATGGAGCCAGCGCAGCAGCATGCCGAGGATCTCGATCAGGTGCGCTTCCATCACTTCGGCGCCCCTAGGTCGCGGTTTCCGTGTACCGCGCCTCGCGGATCACCGTGATCTTGATCGTGCTCGGATACTGCAGCTCGCCCTCGATCCTGCGCCGCAGCTCCTTGGCGATGTCGCGGGCCCGGTCGTCCGTGACCTCCTGGGGCGAGACGACCACCCGGATCTCCCTGCCCGCCTGGATGGCAAACGCCTGCTGGACGCCCTCGATCGACATCGCGAGGTCCTCCAGGCGCTTGAGGCGCTGGATGTAGCTTTCCATGGTCTCGGCGCGCGCGCCGGGCCGCGTCGCCGAAATCGTGTCGGCAAGGATCACGAGCCCCGCGTAGATCGTCTCGGGCTTGACCTCCTCGTGGTGCGCCGCGACCGCGTTGACGACGATCGGCGTCTCGCCGTAACGCTTGATGAAGTCGGCGCCGATGCCGGCGTGGCTTCCCTCCATCTCGCCCGAGACCGCCTTGCCGATGTCGTGGAGGAGGCCGGCGCGCTTGGCCAGGTTGGGGTCGAGCCCGACCTCGCTCGCGATCAGCGACGCCAGGAACGCCGTCTCGACCGAGTGGTCGAGCACGTTCTGGTTGTAGGAGAACCGGTACTTGAGCTTCCCGAGCAGCTTGATGATCTCCGGATGGAGGCCGTTGATGTTGAGCTTGGTGACGGCGTCCTCGCCGGACTGCGTCGTCGAAAGGTCGATCTCGTCCTTGGCCCGCTTCACATACTCCTCGATGCTGGCCGGGTGGATGCGCCCGTCCTTGACCAGGGCCTCGAGCGCGTTGCGCGCGATCTCGCGGCGCACGGGGTCGAAGGACGACAGGAGGACCAGCTGGGGCGACTCGTCGATCAGGAGCGTGACGCCGGTCGCCGCCTCGAAGGACTTGATGTTGCGGCCCTCCCGGCCGATGAGCCTTCCCTTCATGTCCTCGCTCGGCAGGTGGACGAGCGACGCCGTCAGGTCGGTGTTGGGCTTGCTCGCCAGGCGCTGCATCGAGGCGATCAGGATGCGCCGCGACTGCGTCTGCAGCTCCTGGTCCGACTTCTCGAGGATGTCGCGGCGCAAGGCGCGCAGCTCGTCCTGGCACTCGAGGAGCACCTCCTCGCGCAGCTGCTTGCGGACCTCCTCGCCGTCGAGCTGCGACACGCCCTCGAGCCTCTTGCGCACGTTCTTGGAGAGGTCGCGGATCGCGTCGCGCGCCTGCCGGATGGCGCCGCTCTCGCGGTTGAGCCGCTCCTGGCGCTGCTCCAGCTGGAAGTCGAGGAGCGCAAGCGACTCCTCGTGGGCGCGGATCTCCCGCAGCCTGACGTCCGACTCGATCTCGCGCCGGTCGAACTCGCGGTTGAGCTCGGAGCGCTTCTCCTGGATCTCCGACTCCGCCTTCTGCCGGAGCTCCTCGGCCGCCACGGCCGCCTCGCGGCGCGCCACCTCGATCAGCTCCGCGGCCTGCTCGTGGGCCGCCCGCCGGGAGTACCGGGTCACGAGCCAGACCACGATGAAGCCCACGAGCCCCCCGAAGAAGAGGGAAACCGGGAACGCCGCGTCAGTCAGTCCGCCAGGCAGAGTGGGTGCTATTTCGGCTACGGTTGCTAAGGCCAAGTATAGGGTTGGGTTAACATAGGGGGCGGCGTGCGGACCTCAAGTCTCTTTACCCGCCGTGGCGGTCCCGTTGACGCTCCGCGGCTTAGGCGAGCGGAGCGCACCCCCGGGCCTCCCCAAAGGGACGCTCGGCTATCGCCCGCCGGCCCCGACCGCTCGCGCCTCGATGGCCGGCTGAAACGCCGGAAGCGCCGCGTTCAGGACCGACTGGACGCGCGCCAGCGCCGCGTCCGCCCCGTCCGCCGCGCCGGTCATGGCGAGCACGTAGGCCCAGCGGTCGGCCCTTCCGCGCGCGACCCGGTTCCAGGCGTCATAGACGACCCGCTCGCCCTGGGTCGGCACGACCCGCTCGCCCCCGACGAACCAATAGGCCACGATTTCGGGAACGGGGGCTGTCCGGGTCGCCCCGGCCGCCTGCTGGTGCACGCGAAGCACGGTGGCCTCAAAGCCGGCGCCGGGACGGCCGGGGTAGTCGAAGCGGTGGCGCTCCGAGCCGTCGATCGTCCAGCCCTGGCCGACGAGGCATAGCTCGGGCCTGTGGATGGAGGTCCTGTCCCGCCCGCTCAGGACGACGGACAGCAGCACCTGCTGGCGCGCGCCCTCCTGGCTCGAGTACAGCTTGCGCGAGTACCCCGTGTCGGGGGGGAGGATGGCCCGCTCGACCGCGGTGGGATAGATGCGGCTTCCCATCCACCCGGAGTCGAGGAAGGTCGGCAGCTCGACGGGGTTCGCGCCGTCCGCCGCGAGGAGCACGCCCGCCCTCGCGTCCGCCGGGCGCGCCGCGCGGTGCCCGAGGTACGCCGCCTCGCCGAGCGCGAGCAGGACGACGGCGACGGCAAGGGCCGGCGCCACCGAAACCGCGGGCGCGGCCGCCGGGGCGCCGGCGCCCGGCGGATCGTCGCGCGCCGCCCACGACGGCCGGGCGCGTGAGAGCGCCTCGGCGATCCCGAGGACGCCCCCGAGGACGATCACGAAGACGCCGAAGCCCATGACGTCGTGCACGCGGTCACCGAGGTGCTGGCCGCCCCATTGGGCGGCGACGATGACCGCCATGACCCGCGCGACGTTGCCGAGGAACACCAAGGGAAGGCTCAAAAGGAGCATCGCCGCGCGCAGCCAGGCGCTCCTGAACCACAGGTAGCCGACGACGAGGGACAGGGCCGCGAGGGCCACGAGCGAGCGGATGCCCGAGCAGGCGGCGGCGACGTCATACTGGTAGCTGCCGTCCGCAGACAGGAGCTGCGTGCCGCTGCGCACGACGCCCATGCCGAGGAGGTGCGCCGCCCCGGCGCAGGTCCGCACCACGCCCAGCCTCAGCCAGAAGCCCAGGGTGTCGAGGGCGTCGACCGGGATCGCGAAGGCCATGAAGGCCAGCGGGAACGCGGCCGCCGCGCCCCAGCGTTTCCCGCCGCCGAGCGCGAGCACCCCCCAGGCGTAGAGCAGCAGGGCGAGGATGGAGACCCGCGGCTGCTGGGCCACGTAGCCGACCGCGTGGAGGAGCAGGCCGCCGATGAGGGCGGGCGCGGCCCACCCGGCCCCGGACCGGTCGGCGCGTGCGGCCCCGCGCGCGTTCCGCCACAGCAGGTAGGCGCTCAGCGCGAGCACGAGCCAGGCGTGCTCGTTCTCGGACTGCGGGTTCACCCACTGGAACCCCCACCAGTAGAAGAGCGAGCGGGTCGCCACGTAGCCGCGCGTCGCGTTGCCGAGGAACTGGAAAAGGAGGGCGCCCGCGCCCGCGCAGAGCGCGGCGCAGACGAGCGGGGTCCTGTCGCGCGGGACGCTCATGGCGCGCCGAGGCCGAGCCGGTCCAGGATCGCGCCCATCCTCTCGCGGGCGAGCCGCTCAAAGCTGAACTGCAGGGAGCGCTCGGCCCCGGCCGCGCCGAGGCGGGCCCTGAGGGCCTCGTCGGCGCAGACCCTCTCCATTGCCGCCGTCGCGGCCCGCGTGTCGGCGAAGTCGACGAACAGGGCGCACTCCCCGGCGACCTCCCGAAGCACCTCCAGGTCCTGGACCACGCACGGGCAGCCGCATGCCATGGATTCGAGCACGCTGCGCCCAAAGGTCTCGTGCGCGGTCGAAAGGATGTGGGCGAGCGCCCCCCGGTATAGGGACGGGAGCTCCTCGTCCTCGACCCACCCGAGGAAGTAGACGCTCCCGCGTATCCCGAGGCGCTCCGCCTCGGCCTGCGCGCGGGCGCGGCACCCGTGCCAGTCGCCCCCGACCACGACCAGCGGGAACTCCGAGCGCCGCGCCGGGGCCAGGCCGGCGTACGCCGCCAGGGCAAGCTCGACACGCTTGTACGGGTAGAGGTTCGAGGCCCAGAGGAAATAGCGGCCCGCAACCGCGGACGCCCCGCGCGGCCCTTCGGGCCGGAACAGGTCGTGCCTCAGCCCCTCGGGGCTCACGATGACCGGGGCCGCTCCGGGGCCGAGCGCCGCCTTCGCCCACGAGGAGTTGGTGATGACCAGGGCCGCCCGGGAGAGCCCGCGGGCGACCGCCCAGTTCCGATAGAGCGAGCGGACCGTACCGACCGTGCCGCGGTCGCCGGCCGCGAAGACCTGCATGATGACGGGAAGCCCCGCGGTGAGGACCGGGCAGAATCCGACGGTCACGAGCGCCGCTGCGCCCCGGCGCCGCGCCGCGGCCGCGACGCCGAGGTGGTCCGCCAGGAGGCGCGCGGCGGGCCGCTCGTTCGACGGGAAGGCCCGGCAGACCTCCACGCCGGGATCGCCGCCCTCCCAGGCATCCCCGGGCCCGCAGAACACGAGCCACGACACGTCCGGGTGCAGGCGCCGCGCATGCGCCACGAACTCGCGGAACAGCGTGCTCAGCCCCGTGCGCCGGCGGGGGTTTTCGCACAGAGTCGAGAGAGCGAGCGTTGCGCGCATGGGCGCCATTCCAGACGCTCCGCGGCTTTCGCCAAGCGAAATTCCCAGTCCGGCGCGTCCTCCGGGCCGCGGTAGGGCCCCCTTGACGGGGCCTTTTCGGGTCGCGTTGGCGCCGACCGGACCCAAACATCCGGCAGTCCCCGCACCCGAGAACCCCCGCGGCCCGGGACGCAGGGCAGGTCCGTGCTCAAGAAAAAGCTACAACACCTCCTGCGACGCCTCGGCGCGTACGACCGCCTGAGGGAATCGTTCGCGTATGACTGCTACCGCCGCCTGAGGCACGGCCGCCCCCTGCGCTGGCGTCACGACGAGCTCCTCTTCTACCGGACGCTGCTTGCCGGGGCACCCGAGGGCCTGCTCGTCTTTGACGTGGGCGCGCACCGCGGCCAGAGGTCCGAGGTCTTCCTCAGGCTCGGGGCGAGGGTCGTCGCCGTCGAGCCCGACGCGCTGAATCAAAGGCACCTTGAGCGGAGGTTTTCGCTCGGAGGGCCGCACGCGAGGCCGGTCACCGTCGTGGGCAAGGCGGCCAGCGACACGGACGCCGGCGCGGTCCTGCGGATACACGCGCCCGGCTCGGGCCTCAATTCGCTGAGCGAGAAATGGGTCCGCATGCTGGCGGGCGACGAGAGGCGGTTCGGCAGCACGGTTGCGTTTCCCGAAGGCATGCGGGTCGAGACGACGACGCTCGAGTCGCTCATGGACGCGTTCGGCGCCCCCTATTACGTCAAGATCGACGTCGAGGGGCACGAGCCGAGCGTCTTGCGCGGATTGAAGCGACCCGTCCCGTTTCTCTCCTTCGAGGTGAATCTGCCCGAGTTCCTGCCCGAGGGCACCGCGTGCGTCGAGGAACTCGGGCGCCTGGGCGACGCCGGGCGCTTCAACTGGGCCCGCGACCCCCTCCAGCGCCTTGCCCTGAGCGAATGGCTCGATGCGCCGGAATTTGCCCGCGCCCTGCGGGAATGCGGCGAGCCGTCGGTCGAGGTTTTCTGGAAGAGCGGGCAGGACGCGGTGGCGGACCGATGACGGCCCGCCCGATTCGAAGGATTGTCACCCGCCCGCGCCGCCCTCACCGTGGTCCGGCGTGTCCGTTCTGTCCCCACCCTCCGCAAGCCGCCGTGAGCGGGCGATCCGGCTCACCATCGCCGCGTCGGTCGGCTCCAAGGCGTTCTCCGTCGCCTGCACGTTCGTGCAGGTGCCGCTGGCCTTCCACTACCTCGGGGCCGAGGCGTACGGGTTCTGGGTCACGCTCTTCAGCATCGTGCTCGTCCTCAATTTCGTGGACTTCGGCCTCGGCGTCGGGATGCAGCACGCGATGGCGCGCGCGTACGGAAGCGACGACGCCGAGTCCATGAGGCGCACGTTCTGGACCGGGGCCGCCGCGCTCGGGGTCCTCGGCCTTGCGGTGCTGGCCGCGGGCCTTGCGGCCGCGTTCCTCGCGCCCTGGGCCGACATCCTGCACCTGCGCGACCCCGACCTCAGGGCGAAGACCTCGATGGCCCTGTCGATCACCGTGGTGTCGTTCGTGGTCGGCCTTCCGTTCAACGCGGTCGCCCGCCTGGCGGCCGCGGTTCAGCGCGGCTGGATCCACGCCGGCTGGATTGCCGCGGGAAGCGCACTGTCGCTCGTGTGCGTCGCGATCGCCGCGCTCGGCCGCTGGGGATTCCTCTGGTTCCTGGCCGCCAGCCTCCTGGTCCCGTCGCTCCAGGGCCTCGGGCTCCTGATCCACCTGTTCAGGGCCCTGGACTGGACGCTGAAGCCGACGCCGCCGGCCCCAGCCGCGGAGGTGCGCCACATGCTGCGCTCGAGCCTCTACTTCGCCTTCCCCCAGCTCGGGCTCGCCCTGGTCCAGTCCGCCCCCGCGTTGGCGATATCGGTGGCGTCGGGCGCCTCCGGAGTCGCCGGATACACCCTCTTGATCCGCATGTTCAGCCCGTTTCAGCAGGGCCAGGCCATCCTGCTCAACCCGGTCTGGCCCGCGTACACCGAGGCCCATTCCCGATCGGATCACGCCTGGATCGCGCGAACGTTCACGCGCACGATCGCGGCCTTTGGCGCCCTTGCCGTCGGCATCCTCATCGTCGCGTGGCAGTCGCACCTGCTGCTCACCCTTTGGATAGGCCGGAGCGCGGTCTTTGTCGGACCGGCGCTCACGGCGCTCATCACGCTCTGGTGCCTGCTCCAGATGGCCGCGCAGCCCTTCATCTTCCTGATGATGGGGATCGGGCGGCTCCACGAGCTCGCCTGGGTGGCGACACCCGGCCTGCTGCTCTCCGCCGTCGCCCTGTTCTGGGGCGCGCGCACGGGGACCGTGGACGGGGTCTTTGAGGCCGGGTGCGCGGCCATGGCCGCCTCGCTTCTTCCCCCGCTCGTCTGGGGCGCGGCCCGGGCGATGCGCCAGAGCCGGACCGGCGGGGGCCCCGCGTGAACGTCGTCGTCTTCAAGTTCAACCACCTGGGCGACAATGTCGTCTTTGTCCCGGCGCTCCAGGCCCTGCGCCGGCAGTGCCCCGACTGGAGGATCACACTGCTGACGACGCCGAAGGTCGCCGAGCTCTACGGGGGCCCCCTTGGGCCGCAGGAGGTCCTCGTCTGGCCCAAGCGCCGGTTCGACCGGTCGCCCCGCCGGCCGTGGGAGCTCGCCTGGTGGGCCTGGGCCATACGCCGGCGGCGCCCCGACGCCTGCCTCGTCTCCTTCGACCAGGGCTACGCCGCGCATGCCGTCGCGCGCTTGAGCGGCGCGAGGGTGCGGATTGGAGGGGAGCCGGCCCGCCTCGCCCGCGCCCTGACCCAGGGGATCCCGATGCCGGAGGACCAGCGGCCCGTGACATGGAACTGGCGGATGGCCCGGGCCCTGGCGCGCGGCTTCGGGCGGGACCAGGGCTGGCCCGACCTGCCGCCGCCCCCCGACCTCCGGCACCTGCTCGCCTCGGGCGCCCGGCATCCGGGCGCCCGCAGGCGCGTCGTCGTCCACGCGGGGGCGAACCGCAGCCTGAACCAGTGGCCGGCCGAGCAGTTCTCCGCGGTCGCGCGCGCCCTCGCGCGGGACTTTGAGGTGGTCTGGATCGCGCACGACGGGACGACCGGCCAGGCTCCGCCGGGGACGGTGGGCGCCCCCGTGGCGAGCCTCGGCGAGCTTGCGCAGTGGGCCGCTAGCGCGGATCTCTTCCTCGGGAACAACTCCGGCCCCATGCACCTCGCGAACGCCCTTGGAGCCCCGGGCGTGGCGGTCACGGGCCCCTCGGCGCCCGGATGGGACCCCTTCTGGGGCCGCGAGCGCTGGACCGTCCTTCGGCACCCGAATCTTCGCTGCGCGCCCTGCGAGGTCGTGAACCGGGAGCTCCACGGGTGCGCCAACACCGCGGATCCCATGGCCTGCCTGAGGTACTGGACGGCCGACAGGGTTGAGGCCGCCTGCCGCTCCAGGCTGGCCGAGCCCGGAGGCCCCGCGCGGTGAGCCCCCGCCTGCGGCTCGCCCTCTTCGCGACGCTCGGTGTCGTGCTCGCGCTCATGATCGGCGTCGACCTGGCGAACGAGAGCTACGGACTCGCGACCCTCGTGGCCCTCGCCTGCGCGTGGCTCGTCGCAACCCGCGTCGGCTGCGCCTTTCCCGACGCCTGGATCCTGGCCGCCGTCCTGCTGGGGTATGTCGTGGGCAACCGGGGGTTCGCGCAGCTGCAGCCCTCGAAGCAGATCCCGCTGCTGCCCGCGGAAGGTGCGCTCCTTGTCCTGGTGCCGGCGCTCGTCGCGCGCATGGCCCTGAAGCGGGTCGCCGCCGTCAGGAAGGACGCCCTCAATTACGCCATTCTCGCCTGGATGCTGGTCGGCACCCTCCGTCTGCCGCAGGACATGAGCCGGTTCGGGGTCACGGCCCTCCGGGACTACGCGACCATCTACTACGCGGCCTTCTTCTTCATCGCCCAGGCTTTCGGCGGGCACGCGAGCTCCGAGAAGCTGCTGCGGCGCACGCTGACGGTCGCCTTCCTCGGCCTCCTTCCGGTCGTCGTCAGCATCCAGGCATCCCCGGATTTCCTCATCGACAACCTCACCTGGCAGGGCATCCCGATCATCTACCACAAGAGCGACCTGATCGCCACGTCACTGGCCGCCGGGTTCTTCTGGCTCTGGACCCGGATGGCGGGCGGGGCGAGGCGCTTCTGGTTCGTCGCGGCCTCGGCGAGCCTGCTCCTGATCGGCCTGATGGCCTCCCCCCGCGCGGGGATGTTTGGGGTGTTCGTGGTGACCGCGCTTTGGCTCGCCACCGGCCGCTGGAGGATCGCCGCGGCCGAGCTGGGCGTCGTCGCGGCAGCCTCGGTAGTGTCGGTCGCGGCCCTGGCCTTCCTCGGGAGGGACCTCACGACGTCGGCGCCCTACTCCATGTACGAGCACGCCGTCTCGATCTTCGACCCCGCGGGGTCGGGGACGTACATCAACGGCGAGAGCGGCGACCCCGGGGCGAACAACCGCTTCCGGATGATCTGGTGGCGCGACGTCATCGAGGATACCCTGAGCACGAATCCGGTGCTCGGGACGGGCTTCGGGAGCGACCTGTCGACCCGGTTCCTCGCCGACTACGACCTGCTCACGGACGAGACCTTCGCCGCCCGCAGCCCCCACAGCATGATCGTCACCATGTTCGGGCGGCTGGGACTGGTCGGGCTTCTGGCCTGGGTGGCGATTTCGGCGGCTTTGGCACGGATGGTCTGGCGGCTCTTCAAGAGCGGCGATCCGGACGGCCTCGGCCTGGCCAGCGTCGTGTGCGTGATCTGGCTGAGCGCGTGCGTCGGCGTCGTGCTCGAGTCGCCGATGGGGGCGGTCGTCTTCTGGACGACAGCCGGCCTCGCGAACGCGCGCGCCCTGGGCCTCGGGCCCCGCCAGCCCCCCCCGCGCGCCTCGGCCGACGAAAGCCCGGTTGCAATGTCGGCCCCGTTGCTTCCTCATTCGAGCCCACGGTGAATCTGCGCCTGCCCGTCGACTCCTTCAGCGTCTTCAAGACGACCACCCGCGAGAGGTGGGATCCATGGACGCCGATCGCCATGGCGGGCCTCGGGGCGTTCGGGATCGCCTTCATCTACTCGGCCCAGCTGCCCGTGCAGGGCCGCGGCTGGATGGTGCAGCTGCTCTGGCTCCTCATCGGGGCGGGA
>Ga0265313_10004609_pt1 | contig 10463 bp, 13 predicted proteins | sample 4123metaG_FD_203122 | JGI IMG/M metagenome (GOLD analysis project Ga0265313, IMG submission 203122) | Rhizosphere microbial communities from Carex aquatilis grown in University of Washington, Seatle, WA, United States - 4-1-23 metaG | ecosystem: Host-associated > Plants > Roots > Rhizosphere >...
TTGCTCTTCCCTTACGTCAGCGACATCCTCAGCAGCACGCAATTCCAGGCGGTTGAAGCGGTGGTCAGCGCCACCGTCGGCTTTGGTCTCTCTGCCATCATCGGCTAGCCGATCAGCGGCCTTGGCCTGACGTCGTCGCCGGCGGCGTCGGTTGCACGCCGCTTTGCGAGGTGACTGACGAATTGCCGTGGTCGATTTTGCCGCCTGCCAGACGCTGCCCGGCAATGCCATAGAGCACAGCGGCGATCACGAAGATGGCGATGATGCCCATCGCCGTCAGTTGCGCCAGACCGACCCGCGAATTCAGCGGCTCCAGATTTGTCAGGTGGTGCTTGCCCTGATCGGACGTCATCGCAACCTCATCAGACCTCGAGCCCCGGCGCCGGATTGTGCCGGGGTTTAGTCTTCACGACGTTAGCGATTGATGTTGGGAGCCGCCGGCTGCGGCGTCTGCGTCGGGCCGCCCATGCCGGTGGTGCTTGGCGCCGGACCGCGCGGCATTGTCGAGGCCGCAGGTGGTGTCGACGCAGCCGGGCTGTTGCTTGCGGTGTTGTCGGTCACATTCTTGCCGCCGGCGATGAGGAAGAACGCAATCAACGCAATGACCGCGATGCCGGCAACCCAGCCCCACATGCCGCCGACGCCGTCGTCGCGGCGGCCGACCGGATCACTCAATTGCGAATTGCTGTACCGCTGATCGGTAAAACGCGGATCTGACATTGTCGTCCTCCATCGTTGCGGACGCGCGCCTTCGCGTCGCTTGCACGGAGAACCAATGTGACGCGACCCGGTTCCGGATCGCGCCTCGAATTGATGCAGTGCGGCGGGAACTTTGAAGAAAATTTGCCGACAATACGGTAGAAGGATGCGCGGGTTTCCTGTCGAACCGAATCACGCATGAAAAGAATGCAACTGAGCCATGCGGCCATCGCCGCGGCGCCAATGCTGTTTGTGCTGCTGTGGAGCACCGGCTTCGTCGGCGCCAAGTTCGGCTTGCCGTATATCGAGCCGCTGACCTTCCTCGGCGTGCGCATGATCTTCGTCGTGCTGATCCTCGGTGGGATTGCGCTGAGCGTCGGCGCGCGCTGGCCGCGCGGCGCCGACATCGGCCACAGCATGGCGGCGGGGGCGATGGTGCACGGCGTCTATCTCGGTGGCGTGTTCGTCGCCATCAGCCAGGGCGTGCCGGCCGGAGTTTCTGCGTTGATCCCGGGTCTGCAGCCGATCCTGACCTCGACGCTGGCCAACCGCTTCATGGGCGAGACTGTAACGCGCCGGCAATGGCTCGGCCTCGCGCTCGGCCTCATCGGCGTCGCGCTCGTATTGCACGACCGCGGCGTCACCGGCTCGGGAAGCTGGATCGGTTGGGCGGCGAGCCTCCTGTCGCTCGTCGGCATCACGCTCGGCACGTTATACCAGAAGCGCCACTGCGGCGCGATCGACTGGCGCACCGGCAACTTCGTGCAGTATCTCACCGCCTGCGTGCTGTTCTGGCTCGGCGCCTTCGCCTTCGAGACGCGCGACATTCGCTGGACCGGAGAGCTCGTCTTCGCGCTTGCCTGGCTGGTGCTGGTGATGTCGCTTGGCGCCGTCGGGCTGATGTACTGGCTGATCCGCCGTTCCGCCGCGACCGGCTTTGCCAGCCTGTTCTATCTGGTGCCGGCGGTGACCGCGCTGCTGGCCTACGCGCTGTTCGGCGAGAAGCTCGATACGGTGTCGATCGCTGGCATGGCGCTGTGTGCGGCCGGCGTGGTGATGGTCAACCGCGGCGCGATTGTGCGGCCGGCGGCTGGAAACGTCGCAGCATCGGTTGCGGCGGAGCCTTGAGCCTCGTGCACTTTACCTTAATTCAGTCGGAATATTGAGGTGCCTGGGTTGTTATGCGAGCGATTGCACGGGCGATAACCGGAGGCTGCGATGTCTTGGCACATTCCCGATTTGGGCACGATGGTCTCCTGGATTTTCCACGTCCCCGACACCTATGAGATGTTGTGGTGGCTGATGATCTGCATCTGCTGGTTCGGCGTCGTCAACGAGTTCCGGCTGAAGAAGCTGCAGAAGCAGCTCGACGCGATGCAGGAAAAACAGCAGCCGCCGAGCGAGCGCTGATTATTTCTTTTCTTGCCTATCGAGCACCATCTGCGTCTGCGTAACGATTGCGCAGAGACGACCGTCGTTGCGTGTGATGCGCGTCTGCCAGACCATCGTCGTGCGCCCGCGATGCAGCGGGATCGCCTCGGCGCGCGCGACGTCGCCGATCGGTATCGCCGCGAAGAAATTGGTCTTGCTTTCAATGGTGGCCGTGAACTGGCTGGGTTCCAGATTGGCAGTGGTGGCGGTGCCGGCCGCGTTGTCGGCGAGCGTCATGAAGACGCCGCCGTGCATGACGCCGTGACGGTTGTTGAACTCCTCCCGCACCGGCAGTTCGGCAACCACCCGGTCGCGCGAGAGGAACGTGATCTTAATGCCGAGAAACTGAGCGAAGACAGGCTGTGTGCGGGCGGCGTCGTTGACGGTTGCGTCGCTCATGTCGGGGTTGGCTCCGGTCGGTGCGATGTCGCCGCCCTTGTCGCATACTTTTCCGCGCGGCAGAATGGTTCGGGGTAGGGGTCGGCGAGGCCGATCCATGTTCAGTCTGAAGACCCACGCGATCATCACCGGCTGCCTGTTTGCGGCGATCGTCGTGCTGGCGATGCTCGGCAACGTGCTGCACGACGGCGGCTACCTGCCCGATTCCTCGGGCGTCCAGATCGCCGCGCGCATCCTCTTCTTCGGCCTGCTTCTGGCGTTCGGATTTTCCTGCATCCCGCTGATGGTCAAGCTGGTGCTGGCCGGGCAGGTCGGCATCGGCAATGGCGACGTGGCCTTGGTGCGGGTCGCCGTCGCGCATCAGACGCGGATCATCGTTGCGCTCTGGATTCTGATCGGGCTCGGGCTGCTGATCGCGATCCCGGCCGCGATTAAGGACGACTTCTTCAACTGAGCGATGCGGCGGCAAAACAAGAAGGGCGCCTCTCGGGCGCCCTTCCGCCTCGCATCGCGCGAAGTTGTCAGTCGCGCGGCTGCGGCACGATGCGGAGGTACGGCTTCGGCGCCTTGAAGCCCTGCGGATAGATCTTCTTGGCTTCGTCGTCGGTCACCGAGCCGGCGATGATAACGTCCTCGCCCTGCTTCCAGTTCGCCGGCGTTGCCACGCGATGCTTCGCCGTCATCTGCAGCGAGTCGATGACGCGCAGCACTTCATCGAAGTTGCGGCCGGTGGTCATCGGATAGACCAGGACCAGTTTGATCTTCTTGTCCGGGCCGACGATGAACACGTTGCGCACGGTTTGATTGTCGGCGGGCGTACGCCCTTCCGAGGAGCCTGAGGTCGAGGCCGGCAGCATGCCGTAGGCCTTGGAAATCTTGAGATCGGTGTCGCCGATCATGGGATAGTTCGGCGCGAAGCCGACGACTTCTTCGATGTCGGCCGCCCACTTCTGATGGTTGGTGACCGGATCGACGGACAGCCCGATGATCTTGACGTTGCGCTTGTCGAATTCCGGTTTGAGGCGCGCCATTGTGCCGAGCTCGGTCGTGCAGACCGGCGTGAAATCCTTCGGATGGGAAAACAGGACGCCCCAGGAATTGCCCAGCCATTCGTGAAAGCGGATTTTTCCTTCGGTGGTTTCCGCTTCGAAATCGGGTGCGGTGTCGCCAATGGCCAATGTCATGACAGCCTCCAAATGCAAAGAGCAGTTGTTCGGCGCCTATATAGGCTTATCGGCCCGCGCAGGAATAGAGCCGGCGCGAAAGAGGATCAAGTCACTACGCAGATAGGGAGCAGGAGACAAAGTATTCTCTCATGTGCGGCGCGGCGAAGAATAATTCCGCTCACTGTGGCGCGGGCCGGTAGCCGTCGGTCAGCGTGTTCAGGAAGACGACGATGTCGTCGATCTCGGCCGACGACAGCGCCGGCTTATCGCCCGGCTTCCCGCCAAAGGGTGGCTCCGTGTTGATGTTGTTCCGATATTTCTCCGGCAGGTCGTCGAATTTCGCCACTTTGCCGTCGGCGCCGCGCGGATACCACTTCTCCGGCGCGGTATCGCGCTCGACATAGAATTCGACCGCCTTGCGCAGATCGTGCTCGGCGCCGTTGTGATAGAAGGTCTTGCGCAACTCGACATTGCGCAGGCTTGGCGTGCGAAACAGGCCGCAATATTCGGCGCGGCCCGCAAAGTCGGTGCGCAGCGGTCCGCAGACGCCGAGATCGAAGTAGTTCGGGTCCGCGTTGGCCGGAATGTTGCGGTTGCGCGGCAGTCCGATGGCGATCAAGCCAAAATCGGTGAACTGCGGCGGCGTGCCGTTATTGTCGGCGGCGCTGCGGTGGCAGCTCGCGCAGTTGCCCTTGGCCTCGTCGTTGAACAGCGAAAGCCCGCGCGCTTCCTGGTCGGTCAATTTCGCGCGTCCAGCGAGGTAGGCGTCGTATTTGCTGCTGTAAGGATAGAAATCGCGTTCGCTTTGCTCGAACACCTCCAACGCCTCGATCGCCGCGGCGAAAGTCCTGGTGTCGTCACGGAGCACGTCGGCGCCGAAGATCTTGCCAAACTCGCCAGAGTAGCTCGCCTGGCGGATCTTCGCCGCGACCGCCGCTTCATCGTCGTTCGCCATCTCGAAAGGCGAGAGCAGGGGAATGCGCGCCTGATCGCGGCCACGGTCGGCGCGGCCATCCCAAGTCAGCCCGCCGGTCGGACCGTTGTCGATGCTGGCGTCGCCTTCGTCGTCTGACTCGTAATAGTGCTCGGTGAATTGCGGCACGACCTGGAGGTACGTGAGCGACGGCACCGCGCGCAGGCCCGGCTGTTTCATGTCCTTGCCGCCGATCTGCACATCAAGGGCGTTCGGCGGGCCGAAGGCGTGCTTGGCGTCGTGGCAAGTCGCGCAGGCCGTTTGCCCTGATGCCGAAAGCGACGGGTCGGAAAACATGGCGCGGCCGAGGGCTTCCAGCGCCGCGGCGCGGGCAAAAGCCTGCGCGCGGCTCAGGCCCGCTTCGCCGGCTGATACGGCATCCGACATCGCAAACACGCCGCACAAGATCAGCCAAAGCACGCCGTTACGCATCGAATTCATGGACGATCAGCCGGTTGTGCCGGGCAGGTTGTGATGGATCGATGACAATATTCTGACAACCACCGGTCCTTACGCCTACCGTTTTCATGCAACTGTCATATTCCTGCGGTCTACAATTATAGACTGCCATTCCCGCCCCATAGGAGTCCGTCATGAAACGACCGGTCGCGCCCCTGGCATTGCTGACAGCCGCGCTCATCAGCAGCACCGCGCAGGCACAGACGCCGCGCTCCGGCATCGCCAATATCGACACCTTCGTCGTGATTTACGCGGAGAACCGTAGCTTCGACAATCTCTACGGCTCGTTCCCCGGCGCCAACGGCTTGCAGAATGTGACGCCGGAAAACTCCAGGCAGCTCGACCGCGACGGCACCGAGCTCAAGGAGCTGCCGCCGGCCTGGGAGGGGCTCACCGCCAAAGGCGTGACGCCGGCGGTAACGCCGGCGCAGACCGAGCACATACCGGCGAAGCCCTTCGCCATCGACGACCCCAACGGACTCAACACCCAGGTTGGCGTCGTCACCCGCGACCTCTGGCATCTGTTCTATCAGAACCAGATGCAGATCGACGGCGGCAAGAACGACAAGTTCGTGGCCTATGCCGACGCCGGCGGCCTGGTGATGGGCCATTACGACGGCTCCAAGCTGCCGCTCTGGCCGCTCGCGCAAAAATATGTGCTGGCCGACAATTTCTTCCAGGCCGCGTTCGGCGGCTCGTTCCTTAATCACTTCGAACTGGCTTGCGCTTGCATTCCGAAATATCCCGATGCTGACAAGGGTCCCGCCAAGGGCTTGATCGCCGCAGTCGAAGCCGATGGCGTCACGCTGAAGCTCGCCGACAATTCGCCGAAGTCGGCGATGGAGGGGATTCCGAAATTCGTCAACAATGGCCAGATCTCGCCTGACTTCTACGCCATCAACACCATGCAGCCGCCATATCAGCCGAGCAACAATCCGCCGGCGCCGGATGCCGATCCGCGTTACGCCGACCCGACCAAGCCGAACACGCTGCCGCCGCAGCATGACAAGACCATCGGCGATCTGTTGAGCGAAAAGGGCGTGAGCTGGGCCTGGTATGCCGGCGCTTGGGGCGATGCGCTTAGCGGCGGGCGCGGCAAGCCGGTGCCGAATTTCCAGTTCCATCATCAGCCGTTCAACTATTTCGCACAGTTCGCGCCGGGTACCGATATGCGCGCGCAGCATCTCAAGGACGGCGGCACGAACGGTGCCGCATTTCTACAGGCGGTCGATGCCGGCGTGCTGCCACAGGTCACGTTCTACAAGCCGCAGGGCAATCTCAACGAACACTCGGGTTACGCCGACGTACTGTCCGGCGACCAGCATATCGTCGACGTCGTCGCGCATCTGGAGAAGAGCCCGCAATGGGCCCACATGCTGGTGCTGATCACCTATGACGAGAACGGCGGCTTTTGGGATCACGTCGCGCCACCGAAGGCCGACCGCTGGGGGCCGGGCTCGCGCATTCCCGCGTTCATCATCTCGCCGTTCGCCAAGATGGGCGCTGTCGACCACACGCTGTACGACACCACGTCGGTCCTGCGCTTCATCACCAAGCGCTTCGACCTACCGGTGCTGCCCGGCCTTGCCTCGCGCGACGCGGCGCTCAAGGCTAACAACCAGCCGCCGATGGGCGACCTGACCGCGGCGCTGAATTTCTAAGGCTGGAAAGCGGCGCCCCCCTCCAGCGGGGGCGTCGCATTGCCTTTTTCGCTGCGCTGCCGCAAAGTTCCTGGGCCGACCGCGACGGGGACTGAAAGCTCAGCATGTTCAAGCGTATCTTGATCGCCAACCGCGGCGAGATTGCCTGCCGAATCATCAAATCCGCCCGCAAAATGGGGATCGAGACGGTCGCCGTCTATTCGGACGCCGACAAGGACGCGCTGCATGTCGCAATGGCCGATACCGCGATCCATATCGGCCCGCCCGAGGCGGCCAAGAGCTACCTGGTCATCGACAAGATCGTGGCCGCCTGCCAGGAGAGCAGCGCCGAGGCGGTGCATCCCGGCTACGGCTTCCTGTCCGAGCGCGAGGCTTTCGCCCAGGCTCTGAAGCAGGCCGGAATCGTCTTCATCGGGCCGAACCCCAAGGCGATCGCCGCCATGGGCGACAAGATCGAGTCGAAGAAGGCGGCGGCCGCCGCCAAGGTTTCGACCGTGCCCGGCCATCTCGGTGTCATCGAAAACGAAGTCGAGGCGATGAAGATCGCCGACGACATCGGCTACCCGGTGATGATCAAGGCCAGTGCCGGCGGCGGCGGCAAAGGCATGCGCATCGCCTATTCGAAGGCAGAAGTCGCGGAAGGATTTGCGCGCTCGAAGTCGGAAGCGAAGTCGTCTTTCGGCGACGACCGCATGTTCATCGAAAAATTCATCACCGATCCGCGCCACATCGAGATCCAGGTGCTTGGCGACAAGCACGGCAACGTCATCTATCTCAACGAGCGCGAATGCTCGATCCAGCGCCGCAACCAGAAGGTTATCGAGGAGGCGCCGTCGCCGCTGCTCGATCCCGCGACCCGCAAGAAGATGGGCGAGCAGGCGGTCGCGCTGGCTAAGGCCGTCGGTTACGACAGCGCCGGCACCGTCGAGTTCGTCGCCGGGCAGGACAAGAGCTTCTTCTTCCTCGAGATGAACACGCGCCTGCAGGTCGAGCATCCGGTCACCGAACTCATCACCGGCATCGACCTCGTCGAGCAGATGATCCGCAGCGCCGCCGGCGAGAAGCTCGCGCTCACGCAGAACGACGTCAAGATCAACGGCTGGGCGGTCGAGAGCCGCGTCTATGCCGAGGACCCCTACCGCAAGTTTCTGCCATCGACCGGCAGGCTGACCAAATATCGCCCGCCAGCGGAGCGCAGTGAGCGTGGCGTCGCCGTGCGCAACGACACCGGCGTCTACGAGGGCGGCGAGATCTCGATCTATTATGATCCGATGATCGCGAAGCTGATCACGCATGCGCCGACACGGGCCGAGGCGATCGACGTGCAGGCCGACGCGCTCGATGCCTTCACCCTCGACGGCATCCGCCACAACATCCCGTTCTTGTCGGCGTTGATGGCGCATCCGCGCTGGCGCTCCGGCAAGCTGTCGACTGGCTTCATCGCCGAGGAGTTCCCCGAAGGCTTCCACGCCATCGCGCCGGACGGCGAGCGCGCGCAGGTGCTGGCGAGCGTCGCCGCGGCCATCGATCTCGTGCTCGGCGACCGCAAGCGGCGGATTTCCGGGCAGATGCAGAGCCGCGCCGTCACGCGCGAGAGCCACCGCGCCGTCTGGCTCGACGCGACCGAATACCGGCTCGAGGTCAAGCGCGAGAACGGCACCATCGAGGTACGCTTTCCCGACGCCAAGAAGGCAGCGCCGCGCCATCTGCAGTCGGACTGGAAACCGGGCGATTTGCTCTGGCACGGCAGCATCAACAGCGAGCCGGTATCGGTGCAGGTGCGCCCAGTCCCGAACGGCTTTGCGCTGGCGTTCCGCGGCGTCGAGGCCAAGGCCTATGTCTACACCGAGAGTGAGGCCAATTACGCGCGGCTGATGCCGGCGAAGAAGGTCGCCGACACCGGCAAGCAGGTGCTGTGCCCGATGCCGGGGCTGGTCGTCTCCATCGCTGTCAAGGAAGGCCAGGAAGTCAAGGCCGGGGAGACGGTCGCCGTGGTCGAGGCGATGAAGATGGAAAACGTGCTGCGCGCCGAGATCGACGGCACCGTCAAGAAGATCAATGCCAAGCAAGGCGACAGCCTGGCAGTGGATGCCGTGATCCTCGAATTTGCCTGATGACTTTGTACTTCGCTTACGGCTCCAACATGAGCCGCACCGGGATGCGTGCGCGCTGTCCGAACGCGCGCGCCGTCGGGCCGGCGCGGCTCGACGGCTATCGCTTCTTCGTCGGCGTCGACGGCTGGGGCTCGGTCAAGCCGAGCCGCGGTGATCGCGTCTATGGGCTGCTGTGGCGTCTGACGCCGCGCGACATTGCCGCCATGCACGCCTACGAACTTCTTCATGCCGGTCTCTACGTCGTCCGAACCTTGCCGGTGCGCCTGGGCGCGCGGCGGGTGCCCGCGATGACTTATCTCCTGCGCCGGCGAGCGTTCGGACGGCCGAAGCCCGGCTACGTCGAGTTGATCGCCGCGGCGGCGCGCGACTGGAAATTGCCGAAGCGCTACATCGAGTCTGTCGAGCGCTGGTCGACCTCGCGCTGGACCGGCGCCCGCGTCATCGACAGCGGAGAGCTGGCGTGAGCGAGGCGCGGCAGGTGATGATCCACGGCCGCGTGCAGGGCGTCGGCTTCCGCGCCTTCGTCGAGCACGAGGCGCTCAAGCGCGGCATTGGCGGCTGGGTGCGCAATCGGCGCGACGGTTCTGTGGAGGCATTGTTCACCGGCGAGCTCGATGCGGTCGCCGGGATGATCGACGCTTGTAGGAAAGGACCGCTCGGTTCTCGGGTCGACGCGCTGCATCACCGCGAGGGTACGGCGGAGGATCTTTCGTTGCGCCGTCCCGGCGAACTGTTCTCGGTGCTGCCGACCGCCTGAACGGGTCCGAACAGCGTCTCAAACTCGCGCCGCAGCACCATGTCGACCTCCGGCATCGACACCGTGTGGCCGAGATCGGCGAGACTGGTGACGCCGTAGCGCTGCTCGCTGACGCCGCACGGCACGATGCCGGCAAAATGCGCAAGGTCGGGTTCGACGTTGAGCGCCATGCCGTGCAGCGTCACCCAGTGCGAGACGCGGATGCCGATGGCGGCGATCTTGTCTTCGAAATCCGTGCCTTTATCCGGACGCTTCACCCAGACGCCGATGCGATCCTCGCGCCGCTCGCCGCGCACGTTGAAGGCAGCAAGCGTGCGGATGATCCATTCCTCGAGGCTGGCGACGAAACGGCGCACGTCGGGGCCGCGGCGCTTGAGGTCCAGCATCACATAGGCAACCCGCTGGCCGGGCCCGTGATAGGTCATCTGCCCACCGCGGCCGCTCTCGAAGACCGGAAAGCGCGCGTCGATCACCTGGGACGGCTTGGCGCTGGTGCCGGCGGTGTAGAGCGGCGGATGCTCGACCAGCCAGACCAGTTCCGGCTCGTCGCCGCGGGCGATCGCGGCGGCGCGCGCCTCCATGAAGGCCACAGCATGGTCGTATGGGACAAGAGGGTCGCTCACGCGCCATTCGACCGGGGCGTTGCCGGGTGGCGCCGTCAGGCCGATCTTGAGGTCATCGCGCACGTTAACCACCCGTTCACCATACCATGCTGACTTGGCTGAAGAGGTCCGCAGTCGCGCCGGGCCGGGGGACGTTCAGCTTGACCACACTCACCGAAGTTTCCGTCGATATCACCGTGGT
>Ga0265313_10004611_pt1 | contig 10455 bp, 9 predicted proteins | sample 4123metaG_FD_203122 | JGI IMG/M metagenome (GOLD analysis project Ga0265313, IMG submission 203122) | Rhizosphere microbial communities from Carex aquatilis grown in University of Washington, Seatle, WA, United States - 4-1-23 metaG | ecosystem: Host-associated > Plants > Roots > Rhizosphere >...
TGTAGGTGTTCTTGCTGGTGATGTAGACCGAGATCACGCCCGCGGTGAGGATGAGGCCCAGCACCAGGGCCACCATCAACTCAATCAGAGAGAAGCCGGTCTGTCGGTTCATGGCGCGCATGCTCACAGGCCCGAGACGATGGTGTAAGTGGTAGTGACCGCAGCAGGGGCGGCTGTACGGCTCTGCAGCGACTGCGCCGCCCGCTGGTCATTCCAGCGGATGCTGATGGTCACCTGGGTCAGCTGGGCCACGGCCACCGTGGCGATCTTGCCCTGCGCCGTGGTCCCGCTGGCAAACGCGGGCAGGGTGTTGGCGATGTTGGACTTCCAGTCGGCGATGTCGAACTGCGCGATCTGCGCCGGCGTGCAGGTATGACCGCTGCCCATGCAGGCCACCGTGGCGACGGTGCTGCTGAAGTTGGTGTCGTAGCTGCCGATCTCCACAGCGCCGCGATTGGCACGCATGCGGTCCAGCATGGTCTGGGCCAGCATGCTGGCCTGGGTCTGCATGTACGAGCTGTCCTTGCTCTTGAGGGAGATGCTCACCATGGCGGCGATGCCGAGCAGGCCCACCGAGAGGATCACCAGGGCGATGAGGACTTCGATGAGGCTGAAGCCGCGTGCATGTTGTCTTGATGTGCCGATCTTCATGGTCATGGCCTCAACATGAGCCGATGGCGGTGCTGTCGATCTTGTAGCCGACCGTGGGGGAGACGCGTGCCTCTCCGACCTGGCTGAGATAGATGGAGCGGCCGAAGGTCTTGCCGCGCGAGTCGCACAGCGTGAAATAGATGTTGGTGCCGGCGGTGGGGATGCCGGAACCCTTGGTGAACGTGATCTTCTTGACAGAGGCGTCGTTGGTCAGGGTGTTGTTGCCGGCGAGGGCGGTCTGCACGCGCAACACCGTGACGATGGCGCCGCTGCTGTCGGTGGTGGCCACCAGCCAGCCATTGGCCCAGTTGCCCGCGCTGCTGCAGCTGCTGTTGTCGGTGGTGGTGCAGACGACCACATTCCCGGTGCTCGCCACCGCCTGGGAGCGGGCATAGAGCAGGGCGCCCAGGAGATCGTTGGCCTGGGTCACCAAGCGGCCGTTCTGGATACTGGTCTTGAAGCTCGGGACGGCGGCGCTTACCAGCACCGCCACCACGGTCATGGTCACCAGCGCCTCGATGAGCGTGAAGCCGGACATGCGTTTCATGCGCAAAATATTAGGGTGTTCACCTGGGGATTGCGACGCCGGCGCGACCAGCGCCTGGAAAGGGGCGACGGACGGCGGGGCCTTGTGGCATAAGGGTTTGCGCTGCCCCATGTGGGGCCGATGGACACTAATATAGGTGTCGGAGGGTCCCGCCCATGTCCAAATATTGCTCAGGTCTCCTGGCCTGTCTCCTGGCTGTCCTGGCCCCCTCCTTGGGAGCTGAGCCCGCAGCCTCGGGGGTCATCTACCTGCTGCGTCCCGCAGCCGTATTCACCCCCGACGATGGCCGTAACCACCCCGGCTGGCTGGTGCGGGTGGAAGGGCAACGCATCACCGCCGTGGGTCCCGCCGGTGAGGTCCCGACCCCCAACGGTACCCAGGTGGTGGACCTGCCAGGCATGACGCTGTTGCCCGGGCTAATGGATATCCACTCCCATCTCTTCCTGCACCCCTACGACGAGACCCTCTGGAACGACCAAGTGCTGAAGGAGCCGGAGGCCTACCGCACCATCGAAGCGGTGAAGCATGCTGATGCCACGCTCATGGCCGGTTTCACCAGCTTGCGTGACCTCGGCACGGAGGGCGCCGGTTATGCTGACCTCTCCCTGAAGCGCGCCATCGGTGAAGGCCTGGTCCCGGGTCCGCGCCTGTGGGTCGCCACCCGCGCCATCGTGGCCAGCGGTTGCTACGGTCCTGGCCCCCGCGGTTTCCGTGACGACCTCGTGTTGCCCCAGGGCGCCGAGGCGGTGAGCGGTATACCCGAGATACTCGCGGCAGTGCGTGAGCAGGCGGGCCATGGCGCCGATTGGATCAAGGTCTATGCGGACTACCGCTGCGGTCCCGATGGCAGCACTGTGCCCACGTTCACTCAGGACGAACTGGATGCGCTGGTGGAAGCGGCCCACTCCCTGGGGAGGCCCGTCTCCGCTCACGCCACCACCGCCGAGGGCATGCGCCGCGCGACGCTGGCGGGTGTGGACACCATCGAGCACGGCTATGGCGGCACTGCGGAGGTGTTCAAGCTCATGGCCGCGCACCATGTGGCGTATCTGCCCACGCTCACGGCGGAGGAGGCTTACTCCCAATACTTCCAGGGTTATGTGCCGGGCAAGACACCGCCCAGCCAAGGCATGCAGGATGCGCATCAGGCTCTGCAGCTGGCGTTGAAAGCCGGCATCACCGTGGGTTGCGGCAGCGACGTGGGCGTCTACGCTCACGGGACCAACTACCGTGAACTCGAGTGGCTGGTGAAGGACGGCATGACCCCCGTCCAGGCGCTGCAGGCGGCCACTGCGGTGGACGCCAAGATCCTCGGCCGCGACAAGGATCTCGGCCATATTGTCGCCGGTGCCCTCGCGGATTTGGTGGCGGTGCCCGGTGATCCGACCGCCGACATCACCGTGCTGGAGCGCGTGGCCTTCGTGATGAAGGACGGCATCATCTATAAGCGCCCTCGATGAGCGGTCCCGGTTACTCGCTGCGCAGCGACTACCTGCTGTGGGCGCTGCTGGGGCTCTTGTTGCTCCTGAGCGTAGTGCATCCTGCGGGCATCGTTAGCTATCCGCGCCTGGTGGACTGGCCCACTATCGCGACCATGGCAGGCTTGTTGCTGCTCACGGCGGGCATCGAGGCCAGCGGTTTCCTGCACCGCTCCGCATGGCGTATCGCCGGACTCATCCACGACGAGCGCAGCCTAGCCCTGTTCCTGGTGGGCACGTCCGCGCTGTGCGCGGCGCTGCTCACCAACGACATCGCGCTCTTCATCGTGGTGCCTCTCACCCTCAGCCTGGGGGAATACGCGGCGCTGCCCTTGCGCCGCCTCATCATCTTCGAGGCCTTGGCGGTGAACGCGGGTTCCATGTTCACCCCCATCGGCAATCCCCAGAACATCTTCCTCTGGCAGTCTTCCGGCGCGCATTTCCTGGAGTTCATGTGGGCGATGGCACTGCCGACAGCGGTGGCGGCGCTCTGCCTGCTCGGCTTCACTCTGATGGCGTTCCGTCCGCGCCCACTGGAGCTGCATGGTCTGGCGGGTCCCCTGGCGGTACGCTGGCCCCTGTTCGTGATGGCGGCGTCGCTGTTCGTGCCTTTCATCGTCTGCGCTGACCTGCGCCATGCGGAGTGGGCGCTCCTGGCGGTGATGCTGGTCTTCCTGGCGGTATCACGGCAGGTGTTCCGCCGGCTCGATTGGCCGCTCTTATCGGTGTTCGTACTGATGTTCGTGGATCTGAGAGTCGTGGCGGGCCTGCCGGCCGTTGCGCGCGCGCTGGATGCGGTGGACCTCCGCCATCCCCTGAGCCTGTATCTCACGGGCGCGGGACTCTCCCAGTTCATCAGCAACGTGCCGGCCACCATCCTGCTCTCCAGCTATTCCGGGGACTGGCGGAGCCTGGCCTGGGGTGTGGACATGGGCGGCTTCGGCCTGGGGGTAGGCTCCCTCGCGAACATCATCGCTCTCCGGTTGGGCCGCCAGCCGGGCAGCTTCGCGGCTTTCCATGCCTGGTCGGTGCCTTTCCTGCTGCTGTCAGGCGGCCTCACGGGGCTGTGGCTGCTGGTAAAATAGCGGCCATGAAACCCCATCTCACCCTGCACAGCCAGAGTCATGTGCCCACCGTCTCCGGAGCGCGTCGCGTGGTGACGCTCCCCGGCCGCTTCAGCATGCGTCTCGGCGGCGAACTCACCGACGTGCAAGTGGCCTATGAATCCTGGGGCGAACTCAGCGCCGCGAAAGACAACGTGCTGCTCCTGTTCACAGGCCTCTCGCCTTCGGCCCATGCGGCCTCCAGCGGCGAGGATCCCTCCACCGGCTGGTGGGAGGAGATGCTGGGGCCAGGCAAATCCATCGATACCCACAAGTTCCACGTCATCTGCGTGAACTCGCTCGGGAGTTGCTACGGTTCCACCGGCCCAGCCTCGCCGGACCCGCGCAGCGGCAAGTCCTACGGGCCCGCTTTCCCCAAGCTCACCATCGAGGACGTGGCCACCGCGGCCCACGGCCTCTTGAAGTCACTCGGCATCCCGCGCGTGCGGGTGGTGATGGGCCCATCCATGGGCGGCATGAGCGCGCTCGCCTATACGCTCATGTATCCCGGCGAAGCGGACGCGCTGGTGAGCCTCTCGTCTGCCACCCATTCGGAACCTTTCTCCATCGCGATCCGCGCGCTGCAGCGCGAGCTGATCCGTAGCGACGGCGCCTGGGCCGGCGGCCACTATGCGGTGGGCGAGGGCCCGCGTGAAGGCATGCGCCTCGCACGCAAGCTGGGCATGATCTCCTACCGTTCCGCGCGGGAGTGGGCCGAGCGCTTCGGCCGCGAGCGCGCCAAGGACGCGGGCATCGAGGCCTTCGGCACCGAGTTCGAGATCGAGGCCTACCTCGAGTCCCGCGCCCAGTCCTTCATCGGTGCCTTCGACCCGAATTGCTACCTGTATCTCTCCCGCGCCATGGATCTCTTCGACGTGGCGGAGCACGGCGGCAGTGTGGACAAGGCACTGCAGCGGGTGCACCTCAAGCAGGCGCTGGTCGTGGGCGTTGAGACCGACATCCTGTTCCCGTTGCACCAGCAACAGGCACTGGCGGATGCGCTCACTCGTGTCGGGGTGCAGACGCGTTTCGAGGCGCTCGCCTCGAAGCAGGGCCACGACTCCTTCCTGGTGGACATGGAGCGTTTCCGTCCGGCCGTCGGCGAGTTCCTGGCGGCGTTATAATGAGCGCCATGCATCAGGTCGACTTCCAGGGTTCCCACCGGCTCATCCCTCTGCTGGACGAGGCGGTGCGGCGCGCCGACCCGCGCAAGACCACCCATGCCATCAAGGACGTGCTCTGCGAGATGTTCCGCGACAAGAGCGTGGACCTGCCGGCGGGCCTGTGCACGCCCTGCAAGGAGACCTACGCACGGCGGCTCTTGTACCGCAGCGAGGATCTCGGCTACACCGTGGTGGCCATGACCTGGGGACCGGGGCAGGGCACGCTGATCCACGACCATTCCGGCATGTGGTGCGTGGAAGGGGTCTGGCGCGGCCAGATCGAGGTGCAGCAGTTCGAGATCGCCGAGAAGCAGGGTGAGCGTTACCGCTTCGAGCACCACGGCACGCTGCAGGCCGGCACCGGTTCAGCCGGATGCCTGATCCCGCCCCATGAGTATCACCTGATCCGTAATCCCCTCTCCGACCAGAGCGCCGTCTCGCTGCACATATACGGCGGCGAGATGAGCAATTGCAGCGTCTTCGAACCCCTCGGCGACGAGTGGTTCAAGCGCAGTTCCAAGTCTCTTTCCTATACCTGATCGTTCCTAGTGATTTGGCTTCGTCGTGGCGGCGGGAGCCGCCGTGGTGACGCTTGCGGGCGCGCGCACCGTCGCGGCTGAAGCGGCGGTCGTGTTGGCGGGCGCAGCCATGGTGACCGCCGGCGGAGGCGTGGTGGGAGGCGGGGTCGGGGCGTTGTTGCCCAGGAACACGTGGGGATCCACCGGCACTTCGTTCAGGCGCACGGTCCAGTGCAGGTTCGGGCCGCTGGCGCGACCGGTGGCGCCGATGCGCCCCACCCGCTGTCCGCGTTTCAGCCATTGGCCCTTCTTCACATCTATCCTGCTCAGGTGGCAATACACGCTGTACAGGCCTTGCCCGAGGTCGATGGTGAGGGTGTTGCCGCAGAAATAATAGCTGCCCACGTCCGCCACCCAGCCCGCCGCCGGCGCCTTCACCGGCGTGCCCTCGGGCGCGGCGATGTCGATGCCGCTGTGGGGGCTGCGGGGCTCGCCGTTGAAGATGCGGTGATAACCGAAGGGGCTGCTCTCGGGACCCGGCGCCGGCCAGATGAAGGAGATGTGCGGTGCCGGTACGTCATGGAACTTCGCCATGACCTTGGAGAGATGCTGCTGTTCCTCGTCGATGCGCTTCAGCTGTTCCGGAGTCGGGTCCACCATCTGCGGGTCGGCGATGGTCACGGACTGGGAGGGGTATTCCTTCGGCATCACCGTGAAGCCGATGTGGATGTCGGAGGCGCCAGGGACGTTGACGTCGAGCGTCTTGGGTCCCGGCACGGTATCGAGACTCAGGCCCACCAATGCGTACCAGTGGCCCCCATGCCGCACCGTCATCACATGTTGGCCGGAGTATTCCGCGTGGGGCGCGGTCTTGCCCGTCTGGGGCAGGGCCACCACTGCGACACCTCCCGGCACCGCATCGTCCAGAGGGAACTCGGTGAGAGGCGCGGCGATCGCCAGCGCCGGCAAGAGCAGGGCGATCAGCAGAACACGTCTCATTTAGACTCCTCCCGACGCACGTCTTTCACTTCCGCCAGCAAGCTGCCGTCCGTGAGGCGCGCGCGTATGGATTGGCCGGGCCGCACCCCGGCCACGTGGCTCAGCACCGCGCCACCCGCATCGCTGACGATGGCGTAGCCGCGGTTCAGGGTGGCGAGAGGACTCACGGTATCGAGTGCGCGCATGGCGAGGGCCAGTCGGTTGCCGGTGCGTGTCACGTTCGCGCGCGCCGAACCTTGCAGGCGCACCCCGAGGGAGGTGAGCCGGTCCGAGGTGCGGCGCAGGCGCTGCGCCGGACTGTGTTCGCGCAAGGAGGTGAAGAGATGGGCGATCCGACCCTGGTCATGCCGGAGCTGCACCCGCATGCCGCGCGCGAGCCGCAGATGCAGCTCGTCCAGGCGCTGGGCCCGGTCCCTGAGCACGCGGCCCGGGTGCAATTGTGTGAGACGTTCACTGCACCATTCCAAGCGACGGCGCAGCTCACCGAGCAGACGCCATTGGGCCTGTTCCACACGCTGGGCGTGCTGCATGAGACGCCGCTCCCAGTCGGCCTGGTCCGGCGTCACGAGTTCGGCAGCGCCGGTGGGCGTGGGCGCGCGCAGGTCCGCAGCGAAGTCGGCGATGGAGTAGTCGATCTCGTGACCTACGCCGCTCACCAGCGGGATGGCGGAGGCGCGGATGGCGCGGGCCACCGGCTCTTCGTTGAAGGCCCACAGGTCCTCCAGGGAACCGCCGCCCCGGGCCAGGATCAACACGTCCGTCTCGGCCCGGCTGGAGGCGAGGGCGATCATGGCGGCGATCTTCGCCGCGGCGCCTTCGCCCTGCACCGGCACCGGATAGAGCACCACCCGGGCCAGCGGATAGCGGCGGCGGATGACGCTGAGGATGTCCCGCAACGCAGCCCCGGTGGGGGAAGTGATGACGCCGATGCGGCGCGGCGCCTGCGGCAAGGGCCGTTTCAGCGCCGCGTCGAACAGGCCCTCGGCGGCGAGCTTCGCTTTCAGTTCCTCGAAGGCGCGCTGCAAGGCACCGTGGCCCGCTTCCTCCATGTGCTCGGCGATGAGTTGGTAGTTACCCCGGGGTTCGTAGAGGCTGACGCGGCCCCGCACCAGCACTTTCATGCCGTTGGCGGGCTTGAAGCGCAGCAGCTGGCCGCGGTTCCTGAACAGGGCGCAGCTGACCTGGGCCTGGGCGTCCTTGAGGGAGAAATAGAGGTGGCCCGAACCGGGCTGGGCCAGGTTGGAGATCTCGCCCTCGACCCACAGGAGCGGCAGACCGGCTTCCAGCAGGCCGCGGACGGCGCGATTGAGGTCCGAGACGCTGAAAATCTTGCGGGCGGGGGCGAAAAGGTCCGCTTCGGGGGTGCTGGCCATGACCCATGATAGCAAGGCGGGGCGGGCGGGGATTTTACCCGGACTGGCCTGAGAGCTTATAATCCCGCGATTTACCGCCACGCAGCCCCGGAGCCCGCATGCGCATCGTCCAGGAAGCCCTCACCTTCGACGACGTCCTCCTCGTGCCTGCCTACTCGGACGTGCTGCCCCGCGACGTCAACCTCGCCACCCGCCTCACGCGACATATCACGCTCAACATCCCGCTGGTCTCCGCCGCCATGGACACGGTGACCGAGGCGCGCCTCGCCATCAACCTGGCCCAGGAAGGCGGCATCGGCATCATCCACAAGAACATGACCGCCGACGAGCAGGCGCGTCAGGTGCGCATGGTCAAGAAGTTCGAGAGCGGCGTCATCAAGGACCCGTTCACGGTGACCCCCGGCACCACCATCGGCGAGGTGATGAAGCTCACCCGTGCCCATGACATCTCCGGCGTGCCGGTGGTGGATGGCCAGCAGCTGGTCGGCATCGTCACGAGCCGCGACCTGCGTTTCGAGACCCGCCTGGACGAGCCGGTCTCCAAGATCATGACCGGCAAGGACCGCCTGGTGACGGTGCAGGAAGGCGCCGACAAGGAAGAGGTGCTGGCGAAGCTGCACAAGCACCGCATCGAGAAGGTGCTGGTGGTGGACGGCAAGTTCCAGCTGCGCGGCATGATCACCGTCAAGGACATCCAGAAGGCCAAGGACTATCCGAACGCCTGCAAGGACGAACACGGCCGCCTGCGCGTGGGCGCTGCAGTGGGCACCGGCCCCGAGACCGATGAGCGCGTCGCCGCGCTGGTGGAGGCGGGTGTAGACGTGATCGTGGTGGACACCTCCCACGGCCACAGCAAGGGTGTGCTGGACCGCGTCGCCGCGGTGAAGAAGAAGTACAAGGACTTGCAGGTCATCGGTGGCAACATCGTCACCGCCGCCGCCGCCCAGGCGCTGGTGGATGCCGGCGCCGACGGCGTGAAGGTGGGCATCGGTCCGGGTTCCATCTGCACCACCCGCATCGTGGCGGGCGTGGGCGTGCCGCAGATCTCCGCCGTATCCAACGTGGCCCAGGCTCTCGCCAAGAGCGGCGTCCCGCTCATCGCCGACGGCGGCATCCGCTATTCCGGCGACGTGGCCAAGGCCATCGTGGCCGGCGCCTACTCGGTGATGATCGGCGGCATGTTCGCCGGCACCGAGGAAGCCCCCGGCGAGGTGGAGCTCTACCAAGGCCGTTCCTATAAGTCTTACCGCGGCATGGGGTCGCTGGGCGCCATGGCCCAGAAGCAGGGTTCCGCGGACCGCTACTTCCAGGATCCGACGGAAGAGGTGGAGAAGCTGGTACCGGAAGGCATCGAAGGCCGCGTACCCTACAAGGGCTCGCTCGTCGCCATCGTGCATCAGCTCATGGGCGGCCTGCGCTCCAGCATGGGCTACACCGGGTCCAAGGACATCGAGACCATGCGCACCCGACCGGAGTTCGTGCGCATCACCGGGGCCGGCATGCGTGAGAGCCACGTCCACGACGTGACCATCACCAAGGAAGCACCCAACTATCGCAGTGAGTGACGTCAAGGAAGGCCGCCTGAGCGGCCTTCCGGCCTGATTCTAAGTTCCGAAAAAGCCATCCCTGGCTTTTTCAGAACTCGGGAAGTGCGGAGTGAATCCGCACTTCCCTCCCTGGGAGCAGGGAGCAACGGCTCCCTGCTCCCAGGGGCGGCAAATCCCTTTGCCGCACCAGTCCTGACCGGGGAGTCTATGCAGCAGAACATACACAGCGACCGCATCCTGATCCTGGACTTCGGGTCCCAGTGGACCCAGCTCATCGCGCGCCGGGTGCGTGAGATCGGCGTGTTCTGCGAGGTGCACCTGCCGGACATGAGTGCTGCAGCGCTCAAGGCTTTCGCCCCCACGGGCGTGATCCTCTCAGGCGGTCCGGAGTCGGCGGTGGGTGACGCTGTCCCCAAGACCTCCAAGGCCGTGTTCGAGCAGGGCGTGCCGGTGCTGGGCATCTGCTACGGCATGCAGGATATGGCTGCCCAGCTGGGCGGTACGGTGCTGCCGGGTACCCACCGCGAGTTCGGTATGGAGAACATGACCGTCACGGCGCCCTCGCGCCTGCTGGATGGCATCAGCGACGGGCATCGTGACGGCAAGCCGCTCCTGCACGTGATGATGAACCACGGCGATTCCGTGACCGAACTGCCACCGGGTTTCGTGCGCACCGGCCTGTCCCAGGATGCCTCCTGCGCCGCCATGACGGATGAGGCGCGCCGCTTCTATGGCGTGCAGTTCCACCCGGAAGTGACCCAGACCCTGCAGGGTGGTGCGATCCTCTCGCGCTTCGTGCTGGATATCTGCGGCTGCAGGCCGCTCTGGAATCCCAGCAGCATCATCGATGACCGCCTGGCTGCGGTACGCGCCCAGGTGGGCCAGGATCACGTGCTCCTGGGGCTCTCCGGCGGCGTGGACTCCTCGGTGGTGGCGGCCCTGCTGCACAAGGCCATCGGCTCGCAGCTCACCTGCGTGTTCGTGGACACGGGTCTCCTGCGCCTGCACGAGGGCGATCAGGTGATGGAGACCTTCGGTAAGCACATGGGCGTGAAGGTGATACGCGTCGATGCAGA